>Ga0222712_10002365_pt1 | contig 21671 bp, 25 predicted proteins | sample C33_657DmetaG_FD_165043 | JGI IMG/M metagenome (GOLD analysis project Ga0222712, IMG submission 165043) | Estuarine water microbial communities from San Francisco Bay, California, United States - C33_657D | ecosystem: Environmental > Aquatic > Marine > Unclassified | place: USA: California... | reverse complement strand
CAATGGCTGTTCAAAACTCAGGCCAACAAAACTCTGCGCTGCCAGATTGTATATTTCATCGGGTACGGCATTTTGAATAAGGCGCAGTATGCTGCTAAAGTCGGTCAAATCGTAACCTACAAGTTGCAGTCGTTCATGATTTTCGATGCCAAGATCTTTGATGCGCCAAAAGTTTGGCGCGCTGGTGTGTCGGTATGCACCAAATACCTGATACCCCTTGTCTAATAGAAGTTTAGCAAGATAGGCACCATCTTGGCCAGTAACACCTGTGACAATTGCTCGACGCATGTCATTCCTCCATGATTAAAAACTTATTATAGAATATCAGCGTTTATTTGTCAATAAAGCTGTGAATGTCTTTGAACATTTTGTCGCCGCTGAAGAAGGTAGATTGAATTCGATCCAACTGAGTTTCGAGATGAATACGATAGTTGTCATAGTTTTCAACAAAGTCAATGATGCGATTGGCCAGCGCAGGCTTGGCTATGGCAAAATTGCTGTAGAAGTCTTCATCCACTTCATACTTGAACGGTGCATCGTAGATTTCTTTATAAGAAAGTTTATTGGGTACAATGGGCAGACATCCTGCACTCATGGCCTCAAAAGTTCCGATGCCGAGATTTTCATGCTTGTTGGCAGAGAATATTACCTTGCAGGATTTTAGAAATTCATAGTATTGGTCTTTGCTGAAATTCTGTTCTTGAGTTTTAACAAATTGAATTTCGGGATGTGTGCGTTGTACTTCGTCTCGAAGTTCATCGAAGATCCAGGGAGCCTTGTCGTAATTTAACCGATGTGGAAAAACAACAATGTCTTTTTTTGGTTGCGTGTTGCGAAGATTTTTAATCCATTCCAAAGGATATACTCCGGGACTGAAGCATCTTTGTTCTTTGGATTCTACATTTCTTAAATCCAGAGTTTTAAGAAAAAGATTTAAATTATGCTGTGTGCCAAAAAAGTTTTGATCCAACGCATAGTACATGCTAACTTCCATGGATCGAGCCCAGTTCTTATTCTCAATGGTGGCACCAAGAATGTCTGTGGGATCATACCAGCCTGCATGCCAAATACCACCCATGTAGACTTTGATGCCAGTGAGCTCGCTCATGTATTTTACAAAGTGTACGGTCTGATTCCAGGCATCAGTGAACAGAAAATAATCGCCTTTTTTCACTGTACCGTCGCCAAACATCTTTGCTATTTTAGTAGCCTGGCTGGCCTTGTATTCACAGGTCCCGGCAAAATTAAAAAATGCGCCGGTCTGTGGAGCATCATATCCCTCGGCTTCACCGCTGATGTTCTGCACGTTAAAAACATCACCAAGATGTCCTTCAGCGATGTGCGGAAAATAGGTTTGCCATTGTTTGGTGTAACGATTATCCAATGGCTCAATATCAACAATATAAAGTGTTCTCATCGGCGTTCAATGTCCTCTTCAATGCAGCTATCGCCGTATTGAATTTCAATCATCTTCAAAGGTTGGTCAGTGTCGTTGCACAGCTGATGCCATTGTGTGCGAGGTATGTGCACATATTCATGCTTATTATATATGCCCACAAGGTCCACGTCAGTAGATTTTTCATCAATGGTTAATACAGTGGCAGTACCGTCGGCCACAAACCAATGTTCGGCTCGTTGTTGATGTTTCTGCATGCTGAGTCGATGGCCAGGCTCCACAGTCAATTCCTTGACCTTGGTCTGGTCGCCAACTGTATGCAATACTCGATAATAGCCCCAGGGACGTTCTGTCTTTGGAGCTTTCCATTCCTGTAAAATCCAACTGCTGCTGTTCTTTTTATGTTCGCCACCCACACCAAATCTAAAACTTAGATTGGGATCAACATGATTTTGTTCATTGATGTTTCCTTCAACTCTGTCACCGCCGTTGGCAAAAACAATTTCTACTGTGGGATCAGGAAACAGTTCACGGACTCGATCAATGGCATGACATGCCGTACCATCATCATCGTTAAATTCTATGACGCCATCCACACCGCGCAGATGTCGAATAATTTCTGCACGTTCTTCCCAGGGCATGAACTCCCGACCCTTTTTACGACAAAGCCAGGCATCACTGTTTAAACCCACAATCAATCCATCACCAAGTTTGGCAGCATAATCCATGTAGGTAATATGTCCACTGTGTATAGGATCAAATCCACCGGTGACTAATACTATTTTTTTAATTTCTTTTTCGCTCATAATGCTGGCCTCGCCCAATATTGTAAAATTGCTCCGTTTTCTCCGTCCTCAGATACTTCCACCACCATGTCGCGTCCTGGATATCGGTCCGCAGTTTTTTCAATTAATTCTTCGGCAATCATCTCGCAGGACTTGTAGTGAAGCTGCAGTATATTTTGTTGGCTCGAATACAATCCTTCAAGCCAGCGTTTGAACTGGATGAATTCGATGTCGCGGTCGTTGTGTTCGACATTGATACGCACCCTAAAATGAAAAATATGACGGTGAGGGTGAGCAAGGAACGATACATCATATTCATCTCCAGTGGCTAGGTTGGGATCAGTAGCGGCTGCAGGATACTTATGTATACCTTCGCGCTGAAAAGTTACTTCAATCCATCGGCGTATCATCATACAAACAATCCTTCCAAGGTGTTGAGTTCGGTATATTCCAGCACAGGTTGTGTGTCCATGTAGGGCCCAACATGTCGCAGCCAGTGATCAAAATCTGTGGCTGTCTGTACTGAGTATAAACTATCAAAGGCATTCTTGTCAAGTCCTTTGGCAAACTTCATTACGGCTTCGCGACTTTGACTTACTCGGTTTACCTGTTCAATAAAGTTCTTGATGCAACTGGCAACATAGACAACATAGGTCTGCAGGCTGTTATCTATACTACCATGCTTGGCTTCGTATTTACGACTGCTGAGATTCAAACATTCATAGAAAGTGTCTACATCCAGTTCATAGAATGGATAGTTGCGTTTGATGTCTTCCAGCACAATGCGATAACTGTCGTCAAAGGCTCGAGTAAAAGTATAGGTGGTGTCATTCATGTAGTAACGACCTTGAACCACACCACTGGTATGAGTAGTTGAGTCGTAGCTCATTTCTACATTATCATATACTCCGTTCTGCATCATAATAATCTGTGGCAGCATACGATACACTGAGCCCACCCCCAATAAGTGCAGATGTCGACTTTCCAAGTCTACAGGAAGCTGTGAATAATAAAAGGCTCGTTTGATGTCTTCTAAACTGCCTTTGCCCAGAGCTGCTGCTCCCATGGCTATGCCGCCGATCTTTCGAACATGATCCGGCGTTAATTCATCTACAATATACTCCACCCACTTCATATAAGAGTCATAGTCGTTGCCTTGAGCAATCAACATGGGTCGAGCCGCACTGCCCTTTTCCTGAAAATAATCTATCTGTCGTCGAAGATTTCTTCCTGTTTCTCTGGCACAGCGTTCAAGATCGCTGCGATCAAACCGCCGATTACTAAGGTCAAGCCGTTCACTACGTCCACTATCCAGAGTGCGCACAGGTATGACATCAAAACACATGGCAATAGTAGAATTTTTAGCTTGACTGGCATAGACATCTTCTTTAAGTTCATTGGTAATGGTTTTACCCAATGTGATCATCTGCAGTCCGCCGCTGTCGGCATGAATGCTGTGTACGTGTGGTCTGTAGTGTTCACCCATCCATTCGCCGATGCGTTTTTCCACAAAGGCATTGTACAACAGGCTTACACGATGGTTATTGGTGTTGTTCAAGGCACCAAAGGTACGACAGAACCAATCCATGTTCTGCGGACTGAGACTTTCTTGGTACATCAATTTAACATAACTGCTGCCGCTGGCAACGTATTCAAACATATCAACTTCCTAGAATTTTCTGCAGATGTTTGGTCTGAGTAAGTGCATCATCTAAAGCATTATGATATACTCCCTCGCGTTTGTCAATGGGAATCTTCACAAGGTTATTCATTGTGCGATAACAACGATCTTCCCAGGGTAACCAAGGTCGTTTTCTGTCCAAGGCTCGATAGGCATTTTCCATGATGACATTATCAAAGCTCGCACCATTGCCCCAGGTAGGTAAACTCTTTGATCCATACCAGGCTTCAAAATTGGTCAGAGCTTCTTCCAGGGGAAGATTATCTTTGAGCAAGGCATCACGCGCTTCCTTGCTTTGTTTGCTCCACCATTCCAGCGTAGACTTTTCAAAATGCAGACCAGCAGCCTTGCAGGTAGCTGGATCTACGGTGCAGTAAAATTTATCAATGATTTCATTGCCTTCGAATTTTACTGCGCCAATGCTGGCTATGGCAGCATTGCTTCTGGTGCTATAGGTTTCCAGGTCAATCATTACATTGATCATTTTTCTACTCCGTGCAATCTTAATAATCTAACTTGCTCATCGGGGGTGACACACAATCGAGCAGCAACCGAGGTACGACCAGACTCTGCCATGCGCATGGTGGTGCATTCTACAAACCGATTGGCAAGCAGATATTGCACCAGCTCAGTGACGAGCCGGCGTTTTATTTCATCGCGAAATGTTTGGTCAGATCCAAACTTCATAAGGTCGATATCTGGTAGGTCAAATCGCGCCTGCACTATTTTACCACCAATGGCTAGGTCTGTGGTTTTTATGTGATTTAATTGATGTGTTGGATCATAGATATCATCCAGCCAGGGGTCAGTTAGTATTGCCATCTTCAGCCATGGGTCGGTATTTAATTGCGCCTTGCTGCAGCAGTTCGCTGAGTACCATTTCCACAGAACCGCCGTGTCGATTGGCATGCATGCGAAATGCCTTGCCAATGCCATAGTGATCTGCTAGTTTTTTATCCCAGCGTTTTTCGGTGCGCATTTTGTTCATGGCTCGCCGTTGTGCACGGTTAGGCCGAAAATTCTTAGCGGCCTCGTCCTGTTGAGCTTCATTTTTAGGATTGGGGTCTTGATCCACCGCAATCAAATTGGCTCGGTCCATCATACCAGAAAGTAATTTGTTCACAGCAATCTCCTTATTTCATTTTAGCAACGATGTCGTAGAATTCTTTTTTCAGACTCTTGTCGCTTTGGAATATACCGCGCATGATGGCAGTAGTCATATCGCTCTCATGTTCTTTGACACCGCGATGAGTCATGCAATGATGTTCGGCCTGAATCAAAATAGCCACACCTTCGGCCTGCGTTTCGGCTTCCACAGCATCCGCAATCTGCACAGTCATTTCTTCCTGGATTTGAGGACGGCTGGCAATCCAATCCGCAAGGCGATTGAACTTACTAAGTCCAATGACGTTTTTTCCAGGATAGACTCCGATATAGGCACGCCCCACAATATTTTGGAGGTGATGAGCACACGTAGAACGTATTGTGATGGGTCCGGTGACGTAGAGTTGGTCGTATTGTGTGACATTGGGAAAGGCAGTAATTTTTGGTGCAGCTCGATATCGTCCTCCGAAGGTTTCCTGCACAAACATCTTGGCTACTCGGTGTGCAGTGTCCTGCGTATTATGGTCGTTATCAGTATCAATAATCAGGCTTTGTAGCACAGCCTCCATCTTTTTTGCTACTTCTTCGGTTAATTTATCCAACTCACGGGGATGTTCGATGAATTCACTGATGTTGTCGTTGCTAAAAAATCTTTTTCCGCTGGCTTGGATGCGCTGACGGATTTTATCGGACATTGCCATTGTTGCTCCTTTTGAACATATTACGTAGTATTGTAGTATATTTTTTAATGTATGTCAATATATTTTGTTTTTTTCGCAGAGTCCAGCTACCATCATGATTGTTGATCCATTCCAAAGTATCTCCGACCTGCCAATCCAATCCTTTGAGCACTTCATCATTCAACGGCAAAACATAGTCGCCGCTTTCATTATCATATTCAACAGTAACGGTCCAGCGTTTATTTACCAATGACGTTTCCAAAGACATAGCAATGATTCCTCGTAGACACCATGTAGCCGCGCTGCATGGCTTCAACAGCAATATTCGCAACCATGGCATCTTCCTGCGCATCCTTGGTTGCACCCACGGGCATGACCCAAATATCCGGACTGTAAAAACCAGCTTGACCGAACATGCGTTGAATGCGATCTGCATGCCCATCCAGTTCAGACCAACATTCTGTGCTGCCATTACAAACAAACTTTAAAATCGATGTGCTAAAGGTTTTGGTGGAATATTCAAAAATAACATCGTCTTTGACTGCATCTTTTTCGCCAGCCACGGTCCAAAGTTTAGGACTCATGGCCCAGTGCCAACGACTGCCGCCGTCCTGCGGAAATTCTTCGTTGATGAATTCCTGCAATTCGTCAGTCAGTGGGCGTGTGGCATTGGTTTCTACTGTGACTGTGCGAGGAAGATTTCCTCGAGCCTTGAGTTCCTGCAATATAGCCAACATGGCTTTTTGCCACATCATGGGCTCACCGCCAGTAAAACAAAGTTGTGCATCCTGTCCAGTTACGGGATGCACCCATTCGCCATGGGGATTGGTTTTATGCCGTAGCTGATCTGTCAGCAGATCGCAGACTCTGGCAGCATCAGCATCGTGTGCTAGATTTTTATACTTGGCACTCCAGCTGTAGCTTGAATCGCAGCCATGATCCCACACCGGCAAATCTTCGATGCGGTTTACAGTGCTAACATCAAAACTGGCATAGGGCAGAACATAGGTTTCGGGATTGGTGGGGTCCTTCTGACCAAAGCCATTGCATTCCAGGTTACAACCAAAGAAACGCAGCCAAACACTGGGTTTGCCAGCGAGCTCTGCTTCGCCTTGAAAACTATAAAAAATTTCAGAATATCGTATCTTTTTTGACATATTCACCTCATATAAAGCCTAATTATATTAGTTTTTATCCTGTTTGTCAATATCTTCTTGAAACTCCAACTGCGCAACATCTTCGGGGGTTTGTTGAACTTTGACGGGCAAACTGACTACACGAGCATAGTCGTAGCCATCCATTTGATTTTTTAAATAGTCGATGAATTGATTTTGGAAATCGCCGTTGTCATGTTCTTGCGTAATGATTTCGTTGAGGTCCAACTGATCAATGTATCGATACTTGGTTTCCAGCTGTTTCTTTTCACGCTGGATGCGTCGCACAAAGGCATAGAATGTAATCTGAGTAAAATACGCAAAAGGATTTTTACTCTTAGCCGGATCGAAATTGCTGACTACACTCAGACAATTTTCAATGGCATCACTGATCATTTCATCTTTGAAACTATAATTGATGAAGTTCGATTTATAACTCAAGTGTCGAGCGATTTTAATGAAACACTCGCCGATGTATTCCGGTACCTGTGGTCGTTGTTCACCGTTCTGCGCTGCTGCTTCGACACTGGTTCGATAGGCAATCAGGGCTGCCAGAAATTCCTGATTATTGATGTAATGATTTCCCTGCTTCACGGCTTCCATGTTATGCTCACTTTCGATACTGTTATTGACTTCTATTGACACACCACCTATAATCACGGTGTGGTTAGTTAATGCAATGTATTCGGATCCAGTTCACCAAGCATTATTATTTCCTCTTCCATCTCTTCCATCTCTTCTCCCTCATTGTAATCCAATTCAGTTTCTTCCATGTCGTTGCTGATGTACTGTTCATAACTGGCAATTGCTCTTGCATCCATGTCGGCAATGGTTATGATGCTTCGCACAGCCAATGGGTAATGTTCGTCATGTGTGATGGGTACCCAGGGTTGCATGCCCACTACTTCATTTAATTTACCATCCTCGAGAAACCGAAAACTATAAAACGCCACGGGATGTTGAATATCTATGTAGCGAGATTCGTTTAAATATTTGCTGGTGATTTCCTGCTCAGTTTTAAAGGCCAATAACTCACCGGTGGTTAATTTTGCGGCCTTGTAATAAATATTCATTGCATGTTCACCTTTATGAGTTTATAGTCGAAATGCTCTTCGTTGTAGATACGAATGCGTTCCGCTAAATGCAGCAATGTAAAATTTCTATGAGTTTTGTAGCTAAGGTCATCACCAACATCATAGAGATTGCACTGTCGTTTATCTTCGCTGGTTCGAAGCCCACGACCTATGCTCTGAAGATTGCGAATACGACTTTTGCTTGGACTTGCAAATATAATATTATGCAGTCTACGTATATTTATCCCCGTTGAAAATGTACCGTAGCTGGCCACAATTATGGCATTGTCTTCTTTTTCTGTGATGGCTCGGATGGCTTCGCGATCCGCAGTCTCAGTACCGCCATGCACTAAAAATATTTTTCTGCCTTCGGCTGCCTTGGCTTGAATCATTTCATGCAGAGGTATGCCATGCTTTTCCACAAACTGAAACAGCACCAGAGTATTGCCTTCCTGTGCCAAGGCAAGGTTGCGCACAAAGCGATTGCGTCCCGGATGAGTAACCAACCAGTCCATTTCTTCCTGATAGGTCAATTGACGCAGATCCTTGCACACTGAATCTGGATACTTCAAAGTCAGGCACTGTATTTTTAGATCAGTCAAAGTCTGATTTTTAATCAGCTGTTTGGTGGTGGTGACCTTGTACACAGCACCAAAGATTCCCTCCAACACCAACCGATGTGTTTTCAATCCATCCAATGTACCAGTGGTGCCGATGCGATATGCGCACTGTGGCATTTTATTTAGTATGCCGGTCAAACTGTTGGCTTTGAACCCGTGAGCTTCATCACCAAATACAACATCAAATTTAGCAAAATACTGTTTGGGTAATTTATACAAACTTTGCCAAGTGCTGATGATTACCTCATAGTCAGCATCACGATCACGTCCAGCATAAACTCGATGTATGTGGTCACTGACTCGAAAACCATTGGCCGAACTATAGTCCTGAAAGTCAGTGTATAATTGCTCCACCAACGATGTTGTGGGTACAATGATCAAAATGCGACGATTTTGTTCTAAATGGTAGCGCATCAAAGTATAAATGATCATGCTTTTGCCTGAACCCGTGGGACTTAGCAATAAACATCGATGCTGATGTACGCCGTGATTAACCGCATCCAATTGATAGTCGCGAATTTCCAAGGGTTGTCCGCGCGCATGGAGATTCAAAGCCTCCACATATTCTCTGACATCAAAGTAAGGTTGCGGCAAAGGCTGTTGTTCGTCGGCTACGGTGTAGTTGTTTTTTGCGGCAAATTCCTTGACATAGGGTATGAGTCCTACGTAGAGTTCACGGCTAAACAAATTATAAAGTCTAACCTTGCCATCCCAAAGTTTAGCTCGGTACTGCGGCATGAAACGCGCATTGGGCATTTCATAGGTAAAAAAGTCATTGAGTTCCTGCATCACACCCACATCGGCGCTTTCTACTATGCAGTAAACTTGATTTTTGCTTTTAATTACGAGATCGGTCATTACACGCCATTGGTAAATTTGTGCCACTCAATGCTGGACTTGATGTCCCAGGTTCTGCTGCTGATGCTTTTGAGTATGCTTTCCAGTTGAAAATACACGGTGCGAAGATATTCTACTTTGTCGGATCGTTGAATAAGATCTTCGTCAGTGCTGAGAAATTCATCCATTTCATTTTTTATGGGCTTGACTCCCTGATATTGCTCCCAGCCTAATTCGGTTAATTCTTCGCGAGTAAGTTCGCCTCGAAAATATCGATATTTGGTGCGACGCAACCGAGCCAAATCGCTTTCGGATTTACGCAGTTGCAGTCGACTGGTGGTTAAAAGGTTGAGATATTTGCTGTGCAGCACTGGTACGTTGGCGCTGGCTCGACCCAAATTGGTTTCGTCGATGCGACAGTCCTGGGCCCACATTTCTTGAATTTCGGTCAATTTCATGATATATCTCCATTTCAGATACCATAATTATAATGGATATCCGATCAAGAGTCAATGTTACAATGTATTTACTGTGAATCGAGAATATCGGAAGTTGGCTATGCCGATGAAATATTCCATGCCCGCTGATGTAATATCGAAGTCTAAACCCTCCAGACTGGTGGGAAATGCGTCTTTGAATTCCAAACTAATAGTGGGATTGTTGTTGCTGTCCAACACCAGCAATGTGGCATCACTGAATACACCGGGATATGGATCACGGCCATTGATGTTGTAGAGATTGCGTTGCTGTAAAACTCTGGCCCATTGCGCGCCACTTTCTGGTGTGCCCAATCCCACCATCCAATCGTAGAGTTCTTTATAATTACTCATGTCTTCGTTGATTAGAAATCTAATGGTGAAATCACCAAAACTTAATTTATCGCCTGGATGTGGCACATCCGCAAATCTAGTATTTTGCACTGCTACTCCAAGTCCCAAAGCCGGCAGATTTGCACTCTGACACGTATAGGTAACATTGGGTAATTTTGCAACCAAGAATTTAAAACTATTGGGTTTTAAATAATTGACTGATGTTGGTGTAGTTTTATCAACTACGTTGCTGGTTAGGGTGACGTTGGTGGCCATGATGTCCTCGCGCAATAATCACTATTTATCATAGTAAAAAAGAGGACCCGAAGGTCCTCTTTAAAGTGCTCTCTTATAACTGGGAGCTTACTAACTCTTACATCAGGTTTGTGACCTTGACGCGACGATAGTAGGTGTTGTTGTTTGCTGACAGACTTGTAAATGGATTTGCTACTAAACCATAGCGAGTCTTGAAGCCGACCTTTGGTTGGAAGGTGCTTGGGTCAACAGCGCGCACCATCTGCAGCGGCACATATGGGCAATAGAACATACCAGCATCATATGGGTTTGTGCCTTTGTAGCCGACAACATAGAACTGGTTGGCGGTGTTGAGGTTAGCCGAATATGGGTCGATGTAGACCTTGATCTTACCGTTGAGCACGCCGGCAAAGGTATTGCCAGTGTCATCAACGTTGAGGCTGGTGCTCAGTGCTGGAGTGTAGTCCAGGATACCGGCCATGCTCAGTGCACTTGCAACGTCTGCGGAGCAGATGATGAAGTTACCTTTGCCACGACGTGTTTGCTGAGCAATGTTGTTGGCATCACGTTCGATTTGGAACAGCAAGCCTTTGAAACGCTCAACGCTCCAACGGCCATTTGCGTCCACATCCAGATCGAAGGTACCGTAGGTTGTGGTGGCACCAGTGTCTGCACCTGGCTTGGCCGCAGCATAGATGGTACGGATAACTTCACGGTTAATTTCGAACAGAATTTCCTGACTCAGGATGTTGCTCAGTTCGCCTTCGGCATCCAGACCATGCACTGCCTTCAGGTCTTGTGCCAGTTCGACGGTGTACTCGGCCTTCAGAGCACGTGTCTTGGCAGTAACTGTGGTCTTCTCAATCGAGAATGCCATCTGGTTGAACGCATAGGTGTCGCCGAGTTGTTCGGCATCGCCAGTGGCAAAACCCACACCAGTGGTGTATGGACTGCCAACTGGGTTGGCGCCAGCGTGAGCTGTGAGGCTGGAACCAGCGAAGTCGGTGTCGGCTTCGTTGAACAGTGCCTCAGTGTTGCCCTGGCTGGTGTAGTTGCTCTTCATGGCGAAGATCAGGCCGGTAGGGCCTGTCATGGGCTGCACGCCGCAGACATCATACGCCATGAGATTAGGCATGGCACGACGCACCAGGCTGATCAGAATTGGATCGTAACCAGCCATGTTGGTGTTTGGCGAACCGTTGACTTGGCCGCTGAAGCCGCCGCCGATGGCGTTGGCTGGAGTGGTTTCCCACAGAGCCTGACGCTCTTCAGTCAAAGCCTTTTCTTGGTTTTCCAGCAGAGTTGCTGTTACTGCGCGTTTGTATGAATCTTTGATCTCTGGAAGATCTGGGTGGTTGATGATACCAGCCCATTTTTGTTGTGCTTGTTCGGATAGAAACATTTGTTGCTCCTTGGGTTGAATTAATTTTTACTTTTTAACTGCACGGCTGATGGTCTGCATATAACGCTCCATGATGGGCGATGTGTCTGCAGGCTTGTCGCCATTTTGCACTGATTCCTCAAGCATACGCTCTGGACTGGCCGGAGCATTGGCTGGGAAATAATTTTCTTTGACTACTTTAACTTTTTCTTCGAAAAGTTTTGCATTGTCAAATTCCACGCCTTCCAGCAGCTTGGCCAATTTTTCGGCATCAGTTGCTGTTAGGTTGCGACTGGCCTCGGCTACGAGTTGTTCGCGCTTGATGTTATCAAGTTCAGCCTTCAACGCAATATTTGCTTCGATGGCTTCATCGAGCGCAGATACTGCCTCATCAACTTTTCCTGACATATCAGCCAAGACATCGACGCGATCGTCCGGCACTTCAAAGTAGTGTTCTTGGAATAGGTTCTTTAGACCAAGCATAAAGTCTTCGGCAATTTCTGCACGCAGACCTGTGTCCACAGCAACCTCATTTTCCTGCATCCATTGTTCAACAACATAATTTAGATATGAATCAACCTTTTCAACAAGACCTTCTTTGATAGTTTCAATCTCCGCAGCAGCTTGTTCGGCAAGCTCTTCGGTAATTTTTTCAATTTCATTGTTGACACGGGCAATTACAGCGGCTTCAAAAATTGCGCCAGCCTGTGTTTTAAATTCTTCGCTAAGTGTTTCATCGCCGGCAAATACGCTGGCAATATCCTTGCGGAGGTCTTCCATTGCCATGTCGATGCGACGTGGCTCAACGACTTCCTCGATGTCTTCTTCGGTAATGACTTCACCGTCCAGTTGATCTTCCTCTTTGAAAGGAATTTCACCTTCACCGCTGGCACCAGGTTGTTCGAATGTGCCGGGTGTTACGCCTTTGCCGGTGGCTACTTTAACAGTGGCTTTGCGGCTATTGCCCTGCATGTGCTGTGGCTCACTGCTGCCTTTGCGCAGACTAGTGTCCGGAGTGTTGCTGTTCATGCTCTGAGCATCTGTGCTTTGCACATCGGCCTTTTTACTGCTGCCCTGCATGGGTTGTGTTGCATCGCCGGCGCCTTTCTTCAGACTGGTGTCCTGAGGATTGACTGCTGCACCAGTGTGAGGATCGATTTCGTTCCAGCTAGCTTTTTGGCTATCACCCTGCATGTGAGAGTTCATGGCGTCGCCGTCGTTGGTTTTACCAGCGTCGGCTTCGTTCAAGGCCTGAGCCTTGGCTTTTTTAGCTTCTAGAAGCTCGCGAATTTTGCGTTCTACTGACATTATGCCTCCTAAGAATAGGTTTTCGAATTATTTATAAAAATCTTTAGTTTGATATCTTACGAAGAAAATCTTGGAAAACTTTGATCTGTTGCTCCTGCAGATTGCCTGAGCGTGTACGTTTGATGGAGTCACGAGCCTCTTCGTAGTCCCGTGCCATCCAACGACCTTCAACCATCATCCATTCCTTGCCCTCCATGATGCCTCTAACAAATGCATCGGGTGCGCTTGGATCAGCAACAATATCAGCCGCAGTTGCCAGATAAAAGTCATCCTGAACTTCGCTTACTCCGTCCTTTGTTTCTTTCAATGAACCCATTCCACGAGAGCTAACACCAAGCTGCGCACCTTCGTCAATTAAATTCTTGACAATGCGACCCATGGGTGTTTCGGTCATTACCTTGGCGCGACCGATGTAGTTATTGCCATCTTCTTTGAGACTATTGATCATGATGGCTACACGATCTAAATTGATGCCAGGTCCATCAGGATGACCAAGTTCACCAAATGCACGTTTAGTTTCCACAAACTCTTTAATGTAGCGCTGTACTTCTCGCTCCATGATGTCTTTGCGATAACGGCGATTGTTTTTGTTGGCTATTTCAGTTTGTAGGAACGGACCTTCAATATAATAAGCCTTGCCGCCTTCTTCCTTTTTTTCAGTAAGGTAGCGAACTTCCTGTACTTGTTCTGTGATGAGTTTCATCGATTATACTCCGACGTTGGTGTTGGGACCTTCGTAGCCACCAATTTTGCGCAGATCCAACACCAACATGCCCTGAGCTTCAAAGGTAACGTGAATGCTGCTGGTGCTGCTTATGGCCAATGCCGGTAGTTGTTGTCCCCCAGGATATTCGGTGAAGCCATGCAGATCCAACACCACTGGGCCGCTGCTGCTGCCGCGCCGCACAGTAATGCTGCTGTCGGCGCTGGCCGGCGAATTGGAATAAGCATTGGAAATGCTGACCGATAATTGACTGGTGGTGGAAAATGCAATTTCTTCGTCACGACGCAGACTTAGCAGAGTGACGGTGGCGCTGTCGCCCGGTGTGGTGGCATGAAAGTGCACCACTGCACGCTGACGATCATTTTTAATAATTGTGGTTGTTACGGCCATTTGTTAGTTCTCCGTGTGGTCGGAATCTTCTGATCCAAAATTCATGGCTATTTGTTGCTTGTGTTGATCTAAAGCTGCGTTAATTTTTGCGCTCATAAGATCATTGAAATTCTGCTGTGCCTCTGCTGGACGATCGTCGCCGATGTTTTGCAGCATGGTGTTGATTAGTTGGTCATATGTCATGTCAGGATCCTCGTAATACTCTTACATTATTTATGGTGTCTTCTACAACCGGATTATTGGGGTCGTAGGGTGCCGGTGTTTGTCCGTTGGGTTGAGTCAGAGGTTGATCCTGCCCAGGCTGCCCTTGTTGTGCGGTCAGCATTTGTTGCAACTTGGGATCGTTGTCAATCTCTTGCTGCATTTTTTCCACATCTTCTTCGTCAAAGTGCAGGATGTTGTTGTACACATATTCGCGACTAAAATACGTACCAACATGTGGTTGAATTGCGTTCAGCAGGTCAACACGATTACGAATTATTTCAGCTTGTTTGGCTTCGGCAAAATACACATCTTGCGTAAATTCGTAATAGATGTCTTCTTTGATTTTGTTCCAGTCTTCTTCGCTCATGATGTTTTTGAGCAATAACTGAGTCTTCAGCAGATCGTCAAACAGTTCAGTGAACTTTTTACGAACACGGCTAATAAATTTGCTGAACTTAATTTCATCACGAGTAATTTCGCTTTGCCGACCAAAGTTCAGACTATTTTCTGCTCGCATGCGACTTGCTGGAACATTCATGGCCTGATACAATTTGTTTTGAAAATATTCTACGTCTTCGATGTTGCCGAGATTTTGACCACCAGGCAATGTGGTGATTTCTGTGCCCTTGCCGCCTTCGCGCCGTGGCATCCAGAAATCTTCCAGCATGTTCAGTGTGCGTTTTTCATCTCGCATTTCGCCAGTGGTGGCATCATAGGTCGTTTTGTTGCGATAACGATCCATGATGTTTTTAACATACTGTTCGGCTTTGCCGGTGGGCAAATTGCCTACATCGATGTAGAAAATTCTGCGTTCTGGTGCTCGGCTCATGCGGTAAATCACCAGTGCATCTTCGGTCATGCGCAGCTGGTTCACAATCTTGATGGCTTTGTGTAGATGACTCAACACCATGTTGCGATCCAAGTCCAAAAGACCGCTGGTGCAATAGGCTATGCTGTCGGGCGCAATTTTGATGCCCTGAGCTGCGGTGGCTGTGCTAGGCACCGTGGCCATCAGTCCCTTTTCATTGTACACAAAAAATTCTTCGATGCTCTCAATGAACTCTACGCCGGTTTTTTGATCTTTTTTCTTGTTTACCTTGCGAACTTTTTTGATCTTACGTGGATCAATGTAGCGAAGTTCCTGTATGCCTTTTTTGGGTTGACCAACATCCACTATCTTATGATAATAGGTGCGTCCGTCGATGTACCAGCGTTTAAAAATATCGTGACTCTTGCTGTTGAAGTCCATGAGCTTCAAAACATTATTAAACTCTTCTTCGATTTGTTTTTTAATGTTTTTGCTGAGTTCGACTTTTTCCAGATCCAGTTTAACAATCACTTCATCGTCGGCAGCGGCTACGGCTTCGTTAACAATGTCTTCAATGGCGCTGTCGCAGTCTGGATAACTGGCCACATCACGATAACGACTGATTAGATCGTTTTCACTTTTAGCTACAGTATCAATATCCAAGTAGGTGCCGAAGAAACCACTAGCATTAATGCTAGTGGCTCCGTCGTCGTTAAGCGGAGGAATGAAGCTCTGTTGTTTTTCTTCAGGCTTCTTCTTCGTCAGGGTATAGCCAAATAATGTAAGATCTGCCATGGTTTAATTAGCCAAAATTGAAGTATTGTGGTGCATAGGAAGTTTCGTAGTGCTGATACTGGAATGTTACAGTAAATGTTTCAATGGTATCGTTGTCGCCAAAACTCAGCGCGATGTCACTGATGTCGATAGGAAAAGCGTTGACGATTTTGTATTCCTTGAGCGGCAAACTATTGCGATCTAACTGTGTAACGGTTAAATCGGTTTGATAGTCTAGGGGCTTTAATTGACCCCCGTTGTTTACTGGATCATTTATCTGCGCCATCCATTGTTCCATGTTGTTGCGAACACTGAAACTTGCATCATTGAGCACAGTAATTGTCCAGGGTTGGAATATTCGCTCACCACCAAATTTTACTTCTCGCCCACGATATGGTACAATGGTGGGGTTCACCACGCTGCCCGGCAAGGCAGCGGCAGTAACTAAAAAATCACTCTGCAAACCAGCGGTTGTGAACGCTGCATTTGGCACCACAGAATCCGGATAATTCAATCGCACAACAAACTGGTTGGCGCGAACGCCCCCACCAGTTAAGGCACTTTTGAAATTATCTATATTGAAAAACGATTGCTCGGCCATTTATCTCTCCTGTTTAAATTGTTCGACTCTTAATTATGCTCCAATTTCCTCGAAGCTAATACCTGAACGAGTTGCTATGAAATTCAAGCTAATGAAGTTGATCGAACGTGCCGGCTTGATATAGATATCAGCCACAAATTCGTTGCGGTCAATTACCTCTGCAGTGTTGTTGGTGTCATCGCAAACCACACGGAAATCAATGATGCCACGACGACCCTGCACATCACGCAGGAATGGTTCTACCAATGCGCGGAATTGACTGCGAGTAAATCCATCGTTGAATTCAAACAGCTGGAACTTGGCCGCAGTTGCAATGGTTTTTTCAAGAATAATGAACAATCGACGAACATTGATGCGATCGAATGCACTGGGTTTGGCGCTCAGAGTTTTATCACCAAACAACAAAGTACCCAAACCAGGTTGTGTAATTACTGGATTGATTTGATTGCGATACAAGATGTCGCGTTCGGTTTTGCTTGGTGTCCAATTCAATTTAACTACATTCTTGATTTGACCACGGGTATAACCACCGGGACTGAACCAGGCTTCGGCAACCTGATCGGTGCGCGCGCACAATCCAGCAATGTCACCAGCCAAGGGCATCCAACGATAGGAATCATTGTAGCGATCGTACTGATATTTCCAACCACTGTCATACACAGCATAGGTTGAATCTTTGTTGAAATATGTAGTGCGATCGTTGACTACGGCGGTGGAGTTGGTTAAGTTTTGTGATGTCGGACCAGTAAATAATACACAGTCACGACGCACATCCACTATGTTGTCCAACACAAACCGAGCTGTGGCGTTGTCGGCATTCACACCAACTACGGGCAGTAAACTAACATCGTAAAGTTCGGTATTGGCTAATTTAAAATACTCGGTCTGCAACAAACCATCGGTCGGAGTAACATCTACGCCGCCGCTGAGGCTGCGGCTCTGTACACTGGCCATGGTGGTGAATCCAGTGCTGGCAGCAGGCACGGGACTGCCCCAGGCTACTGCAGCGGTGCCAAGCAGTGATCCCGCAGCGTGACTACCAAATCTAATCCAGTTGCTGTCTTCGTTGATGCGAGTGCGATAATAGTTGCCACTGCCATCACTGGAAAATGCATCGCTGGCTTTGCTAACACCAACATATTTCTCTAACACAGTACCAGCAGTTCCAGTGATGGTGCCATCTTCATCAACTACAACCACATGCAGTTCGTCATAAATGGTGGCACTGGAACTTGCGTTGTTTTTGCTTAACGCATACCGGCTGTTGCTAGGACGGCTTTCTACCTGATCCCAGAATTCCCACAGGATGGTGGCATTAACTACGCCACTCACTGAGGTGCTGGCGCCAGTAAGATTGGTGAACGACAACGTAGTAGCACCACTGCTAGCGTCCGATGTAGTTTGCCAACGATAGGTAATGCCGTTGACTACGGTCTCCAACCAACTGCCGCGTGGCACAGGACGTGACAACGTAGCCACTGTGGCACCAGTAGTCAACACTGAACTAAGTTGTGCGCTGAAACTGTAGCTGTTGTAATCGCAGACACTGACTTTTAAACTGTTGCCCAATTCACCAGGGAACCGTGCAATATATTCTGTGCTGGTCAGCGTAGGTGCAGTATATCCCAAAGCACCATCGTAGTTATCATTGTTGCGAACCAGCGGTGCAGTGCCAGCAGCACTGGCATTGCGAGCCGCAATGTCAGCAATGCGATTTACTGTGAGGTTGTTGCCGTAGCTTAAAAAGTTAGCAGCAGTAAACCAAAACTTAAAATTATTGTCGTTAGGTCGGCTATAGGTGGCAAACAAACTTTGTTCACCGTCGATCAGTGTGAATTCTTCGCACGGACCCCAGGCGAAGTTGCCGACAAATGCACCCGCGGTGTTCGCGATCTGCGGTACGAACAAGCTAACGTCACGTTCTTGAACTTGAACGTTTGGCGAAACTTGGAAAGGCATGGTAATCTCCTTATTTTAGAACCATCAAAGGTAAAGCCAGGTATTATTTTGATATCCGTTTATTTATAAAAAGCCTGGTTTAGAGCCAATTTTCGGCTCGTTTTTCGACGGTCCATAGATCTCCGTTTTCTAAAATGTATTTAGGCTCGTTTTCAACCTGTCCATCGTCAATAAACCCAAATGGTGTAAGTTCAGATTCAATTTGTCGAATCTGGTTTTCGAATATGCTGGTGCGAATATTGATGTCGGTCAGATCGCGGAAATAACTGTTGGTGGTCAACCAGCTGAACAGCACCAAAGTCATCACCAAATCGTCGTGGTAACCTTCGTCGGCAGCGTAACTGTCCTTGCTTTCAATGAAGGTGGCAAATTCTGCGATAATGTCGCGATCCCGGGCTTCGAGTCGACCACTTTCAATCAAGGTCTTCAACATGGAACATCCAATGCGTTTGACCTTTTTGTCGGTGCGCACACCATTTTGAGTCTGTCCATGACGACCAAATCCGCCGCCCACCAGTTGACCAACCTGAGTATCACGCGTGACAAACAGGAGATTTTCATATTCCAGTTCGTTGTACATGATGTCGGCAACCTGTTGACCGTTGTCGTTGATTTCGATTAATACAAAGGCATTGTTGTAGTTCTTGGCCACAGTGTGAATAAAGCTCGGATACAACACCGGAGCTACTCGATTGTTGCGATATTTGGCCACTACACGATAAGGATTGGCGGTGATGTCAATTACGGTGAAGGCATGATAGTCATTGCCCACACCGCGACTGGTATCGGCACACAGTACATAGGTGTTGTCGGGACGCACAATGGCACCAGCAGCATCTTTTTCGCCGCGCACAGGTTCTTCAATGACATCAAAATCATCTTTGCTGTACACATAGCTTGTTGGGCTCATGTTGCCCAGTGTTTTGGCATCTATGAGAGTATAGCTGGAACCCAGGAAATGACACAGAACTTCCTGTGTAAATTTAACATCGCCCAAAATGGCTCGTTGTTCTTCAGCCCAACGATCGTCGCGACCTGGTATGGCAGTGTAGGGAATATACAGTCTGATGAAATCGTTGATGCCCTGTTCGCTGTCGTTCCAGAACTTCCAGAAGTGGTTGTAGCCCATGGGAGTGGATGACATCAACACCTTGGTGGTTTCACCGGCCATGATGGTGGGGTAGGTGCTGGTGAAAAAGTCTTCGGCTATGTTGTTGGGTATGATGGCAGCTTCGTCAATGTACAACCAGTTCACGGATCGGCCTCGAATACCGCTGGCAGCCGTGGCTGCGGTGAATACCTTGCTGCCGTTTTCCAGTTCAATGCTGCCCTTGTTCCATTCTTTCACACCCTGCTGCAACCACATGGGCAAATTCTCATACATGCCCTGATATCGGTTCAATACCTCACGTGCCGCTGCAGCCTTGTTGGCCAGGATGGCCACGGTTTTGCTGTCTTGGAACAGGGTATACCAAAGAATGCAGGCAGCCGACGTAATGGTTTTGCCCTGCTGTCGACCCTCCATGAGAATAACCTTGCGATTATTGATTATGATGTTGACTTTTTCTTTTTGACAGTCATACAGCGTGAACGGCACCAGACCACGATCCAGGCTCACAATTTTACAGTAGGTTTCTATGAAGTAGATGGGGTCTTCCGTGCAGCGAAGAATTTCTTCAATTTGCCAGACTTCATAGTCAATGGCAAACCCAAGTTGTTTTAGGCGATTGTTGCCATTGTAACTAGGTCGTCTTTGTGGCAGGAGTTTCAATGATGTGCTCATTTCGTTGACGCAGCATTTTTATAAGATCAGTGGTGTTGCCAGAAAATACAATGTTGTTTTGTGTGCCAATTTGCTGGGGTTTGGCTTCTTCGGGCGCAGTGAGATCACGTTTGGCTTTCTGCAGGGCCATGAGATCCTTGGCAGTTTCTGCCACAGTTTTAATCAACTGCCCAGTAACTTCAAAGGCTCGTGGATGATCGCTTTGTCGAGCCACTGACATCATATCGTCCAGAGCAGATTCACCTTTGTCGATGAGTCGTTTCAAAGTTTGTCGGGCCTGATCAAAATCGTCTTCCACCATGGGTGCAGTCAAAGGACGCTTCGGCACTGGCGTAACATCAGTGCCGAAGGCCTGATCCAGCGCCGCAAATGTCGTTTTATCTTGCAAGATCAAAGCCCTCGCAAATATAATGCAGGCTATTGCTGGTGAATCTCTGATTAGACGGCGAAACAAAAATCTGTCGAATGCGCGCACCAGATGTTGTAGTAACATTGCCGATCTGCGCATCGCTGATTACGTTGTTGTCTGGCACCATGGGTACTGTGATGCTGTGATAGTTCAACACTGACGTAGTCAGGGATCGTACTGCCTGGTATGTTGGCGATCTAGCGGCCGCAGTGTTGCTGCTAAAATATGCTTCGCCAAAAACAAACAATACTGCTGCCGACGAACCCGGATTATGCACCACTTGAAGTCTCGCAGTAACACCGGGCATGGGCGGAATCTGTGTAATTGTGGTGGCTGTAAATTCGTTGTAGTTGGTGAGGGTGGTGCTGCTGCCAATCACCAACATCAACGATGTGGTGGTGGCCTGTGTTCCAACTACGGTAGTAAGTTTGGTATCGCCTAGAGCTACCTGTACGCCTGCGCTGGTACCAGCCCCGAGCAGAACTGAACCGTTGGTGGCTAACCAGTTAAATTTAATGACGTTGCCGCCGCCGCGTTGAGTGTTGAATCGCACAAAACTACCAGTGCTGGCAGCGTCGGTCAACACAGCGCCGATGCGACGCACAACCTGAATGCTGCTAGTGGCAGCAGCAGTAAACACCAGACTGCTGACCGTAGCAACGTCGCGATTGGCACTCATGGCAAAATCTACGGCGCCATTGGTGGCATTACCTAATAAGAAAATATAGTACCAGGTATTGAGACGCGGACCATTGCCGCCCGGTATGCTGTCAATGACCGCTGGTCCGCCCGCTGCTGTAGTCCAACTCGTAGTCCAGGTTCGAGTCATAGCCGACGATGTGCTGACAAAGGCCAGCAGACTGGTTTCGCTGATGCGAGTTGCGCCCGTAGTATTGTAACTGAAATGAACTGCGCTGCCCGGAGTAACTCGCACAG
>Ga0222712_10002364_pt1 | contig 21671 bp, 13 predicted proteins | sample C33_657DmetaG_FD_165043 | JGI IMG/M metagenome (GOLD analysis project Ga0222712, IMG submission 165043) | Estuarine water microbial communities from San Francisco Bay, California, United States - C33_657D | ecosystem: Environmental > Aquatic > Marine > Unclassified | place: USA: California... | reverse complement strand
CGGCGAGTCACGACCAAAGAGCGAGGACGTCGCACGAAATGCGAACGCGCGTGGGGTACACACACAGGAAACGCTCGAAAACGCTCGAGAGGGTGCGAATGGGTGGGACGCGCGCGCGCGCGCGCGCGACGCGCCGCGCGCGAAAAGACGGCATTGAGCGACGACAGAGGACGTGGAAAAGATATACGAAACGAGAACTCGAGAGGGGCGACGGGAGAGCGAGGTCGAGGCGAGAGGGGGCGTAGGGAAAACAGACGACGCGCGAGGGATGACTCGGGAAAACGACGGCGAAGACGCGAACGAGGACGCGGGGCGAGAGCGAGCGAACGAAGACGAGGACGATTTGGTGACGATGCGATTGAGGCTGAATCACGCGTTTTGTAACGTACCGTCGAAGGAGTACTTGATGACGACGTATGAGATCTCGGTGAAGAGGGACGGGAGCGATACGGCGGGCGACGTCAAGCGCGCGCTGGCGAAAACGTGTCGAGTTCCAGCGCACGCCTTGAGGTTGATGTGGTTCGATGATACCATCGGCCGCGCGCACGAAGGCGAAGGTCGGGAATTGGATGAACAGGACACCCTCGGTAAGCATAACGTCATTCGATGGATCACTCGATTTCCGCACTGGTGCGCGACGCTCTCGCTCCTGAGCGCGGCGCCGGCGGACACTCTGGAAGCGATTCACGGCGCCGTCGCCGTGCACAAGGGCATTAAAGACGTCGAAAAGTACATCGAAGACAAGCGTAAGACTCCGGAGTGGAGCATTCTCCAGGAATAGCGCCCGTGAAATATTTACTTATAATTTGCCTCATAATCCGCCTCGCGAGCGTTCGCGTTTTCGTCTCCCCGATGATTCTTCGAGTGCGCACGCGTGATGGCACCGAACGTCTGGAAGTTCCAAGCTCGTCGATAACGATCGGTGCGCTCAAGAAGCTCATCGCCGACGCTTACGGCGTTCCCGCCGAGGACCAGACGCTCAGCGCGTCGCTCGAGTTACTCACGGCCAAAGATCCGAAATCATTCAAAGACATGTGCGACGATAAGGCGACGATCGCGTCGTGTGGGTTAGATTCAAACGGCGCGGTCGTACACGTGTTGTATTCCGTCGCGCGCGAGCCCACGCCGACGACTGCGGCGGTACAGCATTCGAAAGGTTTCGCTGGAAGGAAGATGACGGTCAACGATATGATCGCGTCGCAGACAAGAATCGAGCGACAGGAGAACCCGCACTGCGCGAGCGTGTCGTTCGACGCGAACGCGGCGAATGCGTTTCAGAGCTATGTGAACTACACGTTGGGATTTAAGCAAGTGCGGTTCGGATGGTTGTACGGGACTAGAGACGAGGAAAATAAGACACGAGTGGAGATTATTTACGAACCGGAACAAGATGGCGCAGAAGAGGACGTGGAGGTTTTAGAGAACACGCTGGAAGATCACGACGCGGATGCACTAGCGCGCTCGCTCGGACTCACGCGCGTGGGATGCATTTTTAGCACGCCCAAGGATGAACGAGACTTCACGTTGAGCGCAAAGGAAGTCGCTCGAATCGCTCGTTTGCAGTCCAAATATGGTGAGCATTTCGTCACCGCTGTTATGACGACATTTGAGGACGAGGACGACAACTGGCAAGTGTCGTTTGAGGCGTTCCAATTGAGTGATTTAGCTATTAAGATTTACGAACGAGGGTGGTTCACCGGCGACTGCGCCGTCAACGCGCAAAACGGCCAGCCGATGAAGGGTGTAACCAGGCTCACACACGACGTCATGGTCGAGCGCAAAGACGTCAAGGACGTCGATAACGATTTTTTCCTTGTCACCGTGCCTATTTTAGATCACGAGGGCCCGATCTCAAGCGATTTTCCGGTGGAAAACCGTCTGCATCCCATTCAAACTGTGGATGATTTGAAGGACGCTTTGCGCAAAGATAAACCGTACGGCGAGCGATTGCTCGATTTCCATCTCTTGCTCTTCTTAGCGAAACATATTGACATCAACGAGTTAGTGACCATTAGCGCATCCGCGCACACTGGTGAGGAAATTCCTGAAGGTTATCAGCTCATGATTGGCTGCTTGGCGGGCATCATGTAGGGCGTTGGTTGACTCGAATTGTGAAATCTGCTATCCTACGGTGCTTTAGTAATTCAAAGGCTGCTCTACTTTTTGTGCATCATCTTCTTCGCCTGTGCCTCTTGTGCGATGAGCTCATCTGACATGTACTTCGAAAGCAACTCTCTCTTCTTTCGTTCGACGACAATCTTTTCGATGTCGGCGTCTTCGGGTAAAACGACGTGCGCGACGAACGACTGCTCCGCTCCGCTCTTGGACGTGCGTTTCCTCGTACTCGCACCACCAGATTCTATCTCTCGCAACGTTCGCTCTGCCTCCCAGCGCGCGATCTCCTCGTCACGCATCTTCGCCTCCGCCTCCGCTTCTATTTTCAACAACACCCCATCCTCTTCATCGCGATAACCGTAATACCCGCTATCTATGTGCAGATTCAACTGATGCCTCGTTCGACGCACCGCCTTTTTCTCCGGAGCTTGAAATAGCTCCTTCACCCCGGGCAAGTTCTTCGCCGCGCCGAAATACTTGTACCCTTTCCTATCGCCCGCCGCCCCGAGCGGTCGCACCAACCCGCCGTCGCCGTCTTCAATCTTCGGTGCGGACTTGATGTAATTCGGCCCCCCGAGTTCGATTATTCGTTTCTCCCACATCCACTTCTCTTGACACAGCTTATTAATCTCATCGTTTAAATCCCTCAGCTTGTGTTCGCCCAATCCGGCGTTTTGGATCTCCATCACTTTCTGTCCAATTTCTCGTAAAACATCGCTTCGCCATCGATCGGCCACGTTCACGTCCCCCACCGCGTGCGTGTGCGCCGGTCTCGATCTCGACACCGTCCCTCGCAACGCGTCTTGCTTCCCAGTCGTCCATTTATTGAACATTCCCTGTTCGCGCGCGCGCGCCGTTCGCCAGCCGTCAGTCCTTTCGCCCTCCCCCCCGACCCGTTCGCGCGCTCGCGCTCGACCGTTCGTTTCACACGCACGTTCGCTTTTTCCTGATTCCGCGCCATCTCTCTCGCGCGCTCGGGTGGTGATGTTTGCCTTCGAGCGAGGCGCGCGATGCGGCACAGCCGCGCGCGCGGCGACCGCCATGGACCCCGACATCGCGCGCGACATCGCGCGCGCGTTGCGCGAAAACGCGAATCGCCCTCGCGATGGCGTCTATCCGACGTCGACGTCACTGGATTCCTTAGCGTCCTCGGCGTACGAAAAGCTACGATTTGATTATCCAATCATCAGCGCGCAGGCGTTGGACGCGTTGGGCACGGTCCTTCGACGACGGGCGCGAAGTCACATGACGACGACGACGACGACGATGGAAGGGAAACCATACGCGCTGACGACGAAGATGGTGCGCGCGATTTGCGAGGGCGCGGAGAGAGGCGACAGGGGAGGGAGCGGCGGCGACGCGCGCGACGGCGCGGAGGAGCGCGACGGCGACGACGCGATCGTACGGGCGTATCAGAACGTGTGCGCGGTGATTTGCGTGGAATTTCCATTGGCGGTTATGACGATGAATGATGAAGACGCGAATGAGGCGTTGAGGATGTACATTCCGGAGGAGGAGGGGGCGTGGGAAGAGGAGGGCGAGAGCGAGAGAGAGAGCGAGAGCGAGAGCGAGAGCGAGAGAGAAGGATGCGCGTTCGATGACGGCGATGGGGCGGCGGCGAGGGATTTGCATTCGAGCGATGATGACTGGGAACCGTTGGAGTCGACGTCGGCGTGGGCCGCGACCGCGTTGGGAGATGAAGAGAGATTCGCGCGCATGTCGAAGCGCGAAGCGGTGGATGTGAAATTACGAGCTTTAATCGGAGAGTTAAGACCCTCACGCCTCGGCGCCGACGCTTTAAGAGCGAGCGCGAAGTCGTCTTGGGAGATGACAAGCGCCGCGGATTCGGTGTTGAAGTTGTTCGACGCTTGTTGTAGAGAAAATGTGAGCGAGGCGAGACGGGAGTTGAGGACGATTCCGCTCCGCGTTTTGCGTGAGCGATGGGCGCGCGTACCAATCGGCACGTTTGGAGTTGATTTAGGTTTGGCACGCGCCTTAGAGTCGCTTAAGTTTGGTGCAGCAGACCAAGACGCCGAAGATCAGCGAATAGCGCTAGAACTCTTGGCGTACTTGTGCGTGCAGCTTGGTGCAGAGACTCTGGGTGGATGTAGCGTTGACGTACAAAATGCATCTATTTCTGCTTCGGCTCGGAGCAAGTTATGGGTTCACGTCAATCGAACCATACCAGTCGTTACGAACATGCTAGAACAAAGCTTGCGCGTGATGGAGCGCGAGAGCGAGGATTCCAAATGGCAGGACTCTGTTGGTTTGAGCGCGTTGTTGCTCACGTATTATGTCGGAAACGCAAACACGATGTCAGCACAAGATGTCGGCGAACGTCTCGTCCGCACAGGTTGTTTGCGTGCATTGGTGAGGTTGTTCATTTCTTTGCGAGCTTCGCCGTTCGCCGAAGCAGTGCGGCGCGCGCTACTGCTCGCCTGTCTTGCATCGGATGCAGTTTACAAATTTGTCGCTCAAGTGCCGTCCATTCAAACGACGCTGATCGACGGCGAGTTCGCCAAGAACGGAACACTCGCCGGGCATGGCGCCATGTGGCACGCGGCACTACGCGAGCCCGCTGCCGAAGAACAGATGGCCATGTACTTTGATTACTTCGCTGAGAACATTGCTGACGAGCGTGCGTTGTATGCACTACAAGGCGCGCTTCCGTTGTTGCGCGCTTGTGCACGCGCGTCCAAGGCGGGCGGACGCTCTCTTTTTATCGAAAATGGACCGTTGTCGCGCGCGTTGCAACGGGTTAACTCGAAAACCTCCGAAATTGTTGCAGCGACGACGCGCGTGCGCAACGAACTCATGCTATCGCCTTCGACTCACGTCGATGACAACGAAGATAAGAAGAAAGTCGAGCGGCCAATCGCGCCAGATGTGGAAAAGCGTCGCGAGACTGTCTTGGAAATATCTCGCGCTTTAAAAGTCTTACTGTCGCCGAGCGATGATGCTCTCGTTGCCCACAAATCAGATTAGGTAGTCCTAAACGGTAGTTTTTTGTTGCTGATAATAGCTGCGATGCCTTTGAAATTTATTTCTTTTCACTACAATCTTTAAGACGATTTTTTTCGGGAATTTTTGCGCTCACCCGCACCGACGAGTGCATCAGCGGTCTCTTCCTTCGGCGCCAAGCGTTTGGGTTGGAACATGTACACGCTGTAGATGACATTGCGTCGGATTTGCGCCATCATTTCCACGAATAAGTTGTACCCTTCGAGCTTGTACTCGATTAGCGGATCTTTCTGAGCGTACCCGCGCAAGCCTACCGCTTGCTGCACAAACTTAATCGCTTGCAAGTGCTCTTTCCACAAGTTGTCAGTTTGTGACAAGAGGAAGAAGCGCTCGGCTTCGGCCATCAATCCCGGCTCGGCTGCCTCAACCTCTTGAACCTTCATTCTGTACGCATCTTGGGATCTTTTCACAAGATGGTCGCGCACGCCGTCGATACCTTTCTTCTCCGCGATCGGACGAAGCTCGGCGTCGTCCATGTCGGCGAGGTAGTAGCAGTATTGCGCCATCTTGCCTGCAAGTCCCGCGAGAGGCCATTCCGCTACGGGTTTTGATGTGTCGATATTGGCGTTCACGATGTCATCAACAGTGAGCTCCGCGTATTCAAGCATAACATCCTGCAGTTGAGCCTTGGTCGCTTTGAGCGCGCGGCGGCGTTCAAAGTAGATCTTCTCGCGCTGCGAACTCAAAACTTGGTCATAGTCAAAGAGTTGTTTACGAATGTCGTAAAAGTAACGCTCAACCTTCTTTTGGGCCTCGTCCAGGGAGCTAGTAAGCATGCCCGATTCTATCGGCATGTCTTCAACACGGAACGCGCTCATCAGCGCCTGGATTCTCTCGCCGCCGAAAATTCGAAAGAGATTGTCTTCCAAAGACAAGAAGTAACGCGTGCTCCCCGGATCGCCTTGACGACCGGATCGGCCTCTGAGCTGGTTATCGACACGTCGAGACTCGTGACGTTCGGTGCCAATCACATGCAGGCCACCGAGAGCGAGGACTTCTTTCTTCTCGGCCGAAGTGAAAACTTTGTAGTCTTCTTCAATCGTGAGGAAGGCAGCACGCAAAGCAAGGATGGCGGCGTCTTCGGAGGGACCCTTTTCACACGCAAACGATAGTCGATCTTCGGCGTCAAGCGCCTCCAACGAGCGCTCGCCCCAAACCGAGCACGCCGTGTTCACGGCATCGCTGAGTATTTTGGATGTCTTCGGGGAAAGGTCGCAAGGGTACAGCCCGTCTTTGACCGACCACTTGTTTCGGGCGTTGGCGAGGTTGCCCTTCTTCTCGAAAGCGATGTCGCCGTCTCCTGGCTTGATAATGCGCGGCATGAGCGTTTCACGCACGCGCAGCCTCGCCATAAACTCGGGGTTACCACCCAAAAGAATATCGGTACCGCGACCAGCCATGTTGGTCGCGATCGTCACCGCTCCCTTGCGCCCAGACTGCGCGACGATTTCAGACTCACGTTCAACGTTTTCAGGTTTGGCGTTGAGCAGCTCGTACTCGATCCCTTCTTCATCCAGCAACACCGCAATTTGTTCAGAGCGCTCAACGGACGTCGTACCCACGAGCACGGGTCTACCCTTCTTGTTCATGCGGGAGATTTCCTTACGCACGGCGTTCCACTTGCCGGATTCGGAGCGGAACACGACGTCGGTGGAATCCTCACGAGATACCTGGCGATTAGTCGGCACGACTTGCACTTGAAGCTCGTAAATGTTGTTGAACTCGGTGATTTCCGTCTCAGCCGTTCCAGTCATACCGGCGAGCTTGGGATAGGACTTAAAGAACGCCTGGTAAGTCACCGAGGCGATGGTGACGGTTTCGTTTTGAATCGTAACGCCCTCCTTTGCTTCGACGGCTTGGTGCAACCCGTCAGACCAGCGTCGCCCTTGCATAGAGCGCCCGGTAAATTCATCGACGATGATGATTTCTTGCCCACTGACGATGTAGTTCACGTTGCGCTTTTGCAACTCCTTCGCCTTGATGGCGTTAATGAGATACAGCGCCCACTGCGTGCGCGGGTCGTACAAGTCGGTAACTTCCAGCAAGTCTTCCGCCGCCTCGTACCCTTCTTCAGTCAGCAGTACGCTCTTTTGCTTTTCATCAACCTTGTAGTGGTAGTCCTTCTCGAACGCATCGGCGATTTTCGCAGCTTGAATGTAGCGTTCGCTCGGCTTATCCGCAACGCCGGAAATGATGAGTGGCGTGCGCGCCTCATCGATCAAAATAGAGTCCACCTCGTCGATGATGCAAAAATTGAAATCCCGTTGCACGAGCTCGTCGACATTTTGCGCCAAGTTATCGCGCAAGTAGTCGAAACCGAGCTCGGAGTTCGTGACGTACGTCACGTCGGCGCCGTATCCGACGCGTCGTTCCGCCTCCGTCATCCCGGCTTGAATCAACCCGCACTTCAACCCCAAAAACTTATGAATCTGCCCGATCCACTCCTGATCCCGTCTCGCGAGGTAATCATTCACCGTCACCACGTGCACGCCTTTCCCGCTCAGGGCGTTCAAATACGCCGGAAGCGCCGAAACCAACGTCTTCCCTTCCCCCGTGCGCATCTCCGCGATCGAACCTTCGTGTAAAATCATCCCCCCTATGAGCTGGACGTCGAACGGGCGCAATCCTAAAACCCTCTCCGCGGCCTCTCGCACGCACGCGAACGCTTCGACGAGCAATTCATCCTCCGACGCCCCTCGCGCGACGCGCTCCTTAAACTCCGTCGTCTTCCCTCGCAATTCCTCATCACTCATCTTCTTATACCTCGGCCCTAACGCGTTAATCGCCTCCACTCTCGCGGCGTACTTCTTCGACGTCTTCTCCCCTGGGTCGCCTTTCAGAAGCTTTTCAAACGCGCCGAACATCGCGCGCGACGCCGGTCGCGTTCGTCGCGTCGCTCGTCCTCCGCCGCGCGCGCGTTCGCGCGCGAACTCGCATCGGCGTCGTCCATCGAGCGCGAACTCGCGCGCGTGCGCGCGTTCGATCGCACGCGCGCACGCGTGCGCCATCGCGTCCGTCGATCGCGTCTGACGAATGGTGACGACCTCGACGACGACGACGACGACGAGGGATCGGGTTTCGTCCACGGCGAGATAGGGCGTCGATCGATGCCATCGATTGATAGATTGATCGATCGCTATCTATCATTACTTTTCGTTTTTGTTTTTTATTGTTTTTTCGATCGATATCGATCGATCGACAAAACATCGATCGATCGACAAAAAATCGATCGATCGACAAAACATCGATCGATCGACAAAACATCGATCGATCGACAAAACATCGATCGATATCGATCGATCGCCCGCATCACGCATCTCGCGTTCGTCCATCGAATCGCCCGGGCATTCGCGCGCGTGCGTTCGAAGTCGTCGCGCGCGCTTCATGCGCGCGTCGTCGCGCGCGCGCGCGTCGACGTCCTCACCTTCGTCGTCGCATTCGTTGACGACGTCACGAAGGGCATCGCGAACGAATGCGACGACGCGAAGGCGGACGCGCGCGCGTCGTTCATCGAACGCGCGCGATGCTTCGTCGGTCGTGGACGAGATAAAGGACGATGGAGACACGGAGGATGAGGAGGAGGAAGAGGAGGAGGAGGAGGACGCGCGCGCATCGACGTTGGCGGCGATATTGAACGCGTACGACCGATCGGCGCTCGCGGCGGGGGCGACGCGAACGTCGGAGTACGTGCGCGAACGCGTGCGCGAATTGACCCCGAAAGGGAAGATGAAGCTTTTGACGTACGTCTCGTCGAAAGGGATTGAAAATGCGTGGACGATAGCGGGGCTGGGGTACGCGCTGACGCGCGAGGAGCGCGCGCGAGCGGGCGCGGATGGAGGCGAGGAGGATTTTCACGTCGTGAATGAGATTCTAGGAGATGACGACGAGGCGGGTGACGGAGACGTGCGCGTGTTCGAAGGGAAAGTTTCAAAGCTTCCTGGATCGTTTCTCAATCGCTTCGCCAAGGCGTTTTACGTGGAGACGGACGATGATCCGATGAGAAGCGCGGCGTCGCGGCGTTTTCTCGGCCGAGCGCCGATACGTAAAGGCCCGCTCGATGCCCTGTTACCGTTGTACTTTGCGAGCAACGATTTCAGCGATGATTCCGTGTTCGTCCCGGGCACGCGCGAACGCGCGGACGTGGAGCTGGATTATCGCAACGTTCCCGTGGCGCCAAAATCGAGGCCCCGCGACGCCGGCGCCGGCGGCGTCTCGTGGCCTCAGCCTCGTCTCCCTCTCTACCCGTTCGACACTTTGGTGGACTATTTGCGACCTCTCGGCCCAGGTGTCATCGCCGGTCGCGGTTATCGCCTCATCGACGGCGTGCCGAAGACGTTTCTGTCATTTATTCTCGTTCGTCGTCCGTAGCCATGCAAGCGAGACGCCCCGTGCGCGCCAACTCGAGCGTCTCCATTCGCGGGCGCGCTGAAGTTTTCCAACACTCTTCACCGCAACGCTCGCTCGCTATCCGTCGATCTCGCGCGCTTTCCGCGGTTCGCTCCGTTCGTCGCTCGTCCACGCTCGACCGAAGGCGAACCGACGCGCGCCTCAGTTCGCGTCGCGCGGCCATGACAGGGTTTGCCAGCAGCCTTCGCGGCGTCGCACGACGCGCGCGCGATCGCGCGTGCGCGATCAACGCGGTTATGAAATCGATCGAGATCTCGCCCGTGAAGGCGATCGCGCGGATGAGGGCGAGCGCGGCGAAGCGCGAGGTGAGCGCGCTCGGGGAGGCTTCGAGAGCGGCTTCGAGCGCTCGCCTCCGAGGCGACTCGTGGAAGGCGCAAGCGAACGGGTTCAGCGCGCACGCGGCGACGACGGCGACGTATGATGATCGCGCGCCGGTGAATCCGTTCAAGATCGTGGATGAGGAGCTGCGCGCGATCAGCGAACGGATGCGACGGGCGGTGTCGAGCGATATCCCGGCCCTGAGCACGGCGAGCGAGTATTTTTTCAAGCTCGGCGCCGAAGGCAAGCGCATGCGTCCGACGGTGCTGCTGCTTCTGGCGAGCGCGATGACGAACGGGGTGGTGTCTAACGGAATGTCGCAAGGGGGGTGGAGAGAGACAGATCACGCGCCGGCGCACGAAGTGCCGGGGGACGTGCGAAGACGACAGCAACGGTTGGCGGAAATTGCGGAAATGATTCACGTCGCTAGCTTGTTGCACGACGACGTGTTGGATAACGCGGCGACCCGTCGTGGGTTACGCGCGCTGAATTTGGAGGTGGGGAATAAGTTGGCTATTTTGGCGGGAGATTTTTTGCTCGCGCGAGCGTCGGTGACGCTGGCGTCGCTGCGAAACACAGAAGTCGTCGAGCTTTTGTCGCGCGTATTGGAGCACCTCGTCGCGGGAGAGGTCATGCAGATGACGGCCAAGCCCGAGAGCTTGTCGTCCATGGAGCACTACGTTAAGAAGACATACTATAAGACGGCGAGTTTAATCGCGAACAGCTCTAAGGCTATTGCTTTACTGGGCGGTCACGGCGAAGAGAGTGCGCAGGCGGCGTACGAATATGGTAAAAACCTTGGTCTAGCGTTTCAGTTTCAAGACGACGTTTTGGATTTCATTGGTTCTGACACGTTGCTCGGCAAGCCTACGCTTGGAGACTTGAAGGAAGGCATCGCCACTGCGCCTGTGTTGTTTGCGGTGGAGGAGTTCCCAGAGCTTTCGGCGCTCGTCGAGCGACGCTTCAAGCATTCGGGAGATGTTCAACGCGCGCATGAGCTAGTAAAGCAAAGCAAGGGCATCGCGCGCACGCGAGAGCTCGCGCAACAGCATTGTGAGTTGGCGATCGCGGCAATCGAGAAGCTACCCGCTGCAGAGACTGCGTACGCGAACCATTGTCGCCGAGCGCTGAAGGAGTTGGCCAACCTCGCGGTTAATCGTTCGAAATAATAGATTTAGCGTTATTACTGTACAATTCTAGGTTTTATGGTTTGATAGTACGCCACGCACGTAATCTCCCTTACGTGACCGCAACGCGTCGATCGAAGCAACCCGTTATGCGCGCATCGAACCTTCACCAACCGGTCCTCCACTCCCGTGACGAACCTCCTCCCACTCCATTCCTAATTTTCCGCATCTTTCATGTCTCTCTTCTATGTGCTCCTCCGGCTGAACGTCAACGTCGTCCTCTGATACTCGCCGGCTCAATTTGTGTCGTTGTAATTTCCTACGTCGGGCATTTCCTCTTCTCTAACGTTCTCATCGGGCTCTGTGTCGACGTCTTCCTCCGAGGAATCCTCAGCGTTTGCGTTTGCTGCTGCCGCCGCCGCTTCGGCTTCGCGTCGTTCCCGCCGCTTCGCCTTTCTCTCCCACTTTGCTCGCCGTTCTTCCATGAGCCTCGCGATTTCGGGGTTGGGGATGATCCGAAGCGGCAAGCTATGCATCACGTCCTCATCCTCGTCGGTATAGTACTTAACCCTTTCTCCCGGATCAAAAAACTCGGGTGGAAAATCGAAAATCTCAGCGTCCTCGACATTTACAGCTTCTGGCTTCTCTGGTGGCGGCCTCGCGTCGAACTCATCCTCTCGTTCAACGTACTCTTTATTCTCCACTAAAGTCACGAAAGCGGGATCGAAAGCGCTCCAGTCCTCAACGTGTTTCCGCGACCACACGTACAAGCTTCCGTTCGCGCCCAAAGCGACGGCGATGTCGCGCACGGGATGCATTGCGAGCTGCACGACGCCCTTGGCCTCGCTCGGGCCTTCCAACACGCATTTCAGCGCCCCAGACGCGCGGTCCCAAACGTGGATTTCATGCGCCGCGCCGCTATTGACACCGTATATGCTACTTCCGTCCCAGTGATACGCCGCCGCCCCCCATTGCGAGCGACTCGCCGCCGGACTCTCGTACTGCAATCCCGGTGTCAGCACTACGCCGGCTTCGTTCGCTTCGTCCACATCCATCCCAAAAATCGTCGGCGCGTTCGTCACCGCGAGCAAATACTTACCATTCCGACACAACTCCAACCGCTTCACCAGCGACGCATCAGGCACCGCTATCGTCTGCACGAGCGCCATCGTCGTCGCGTCGACGACGCTCACCCCACCGCGAGCGTCTCCCGCGAACACGTATTTTCCACTCTTACTCGACACCGCGATCGACGGCGGCGCGTCCTCCTCGCCTCCATACGGTGAAGGCAACGCGATCTCCCGTCCCCCTCGCGCGCTCGTTCCTCGAATGTACGCCCCGCGATTCAACGGACTGATCACTAACGTCCCCCCCTGTGCGCTCGAGCTCAAAAAACTCGCGCTCGCGCACGTCCCGACGTTCGCAATCACCGCCACCACGTCCTCCTCCGCGACGTCCCACACGTCCACGCTTCCCGACGCGCGCGAGATCGCTAGTTTCCTTCCATCTAACGTCCACGAGCACGCCACGGCGGCGTCGCGTTCGCTCGTCCCGTGGGCGTCGCCTCGAGCGAGCGCGCGCGCGCACCGTCGCGTGTCCCAACACCACAGCACGGCGTCGCCATCCGCGGTGCCGCACGCTAATATCGTCCCTCGGCGGTTCCACGCGCAACACGTCGCGCGATTACGCGTTAATTTATCTTCGCACGCGTGTAACGTGCGGTCGACGTCGGGCGCTGCGATTCCACGAATTGAGCGTCAGTGCGTTTTTCGTCGCGCGAATCGGAACGCCAATCGATGCGATTCCGGTCGACTTCGAGCGCCGGACTCGCGCGAATGCGCTCGCGCATCGCATCGATGCGTGTTCGAACGAATTCAAATGGAATAAAAATACGTCTCGTCGTTCGCTCGCGGGGCACAGCGCGAATGCGCTCGCGTACCTTCGTAAATTCGAAACATCGCGTCGTCAATTGACGACGCTCGGTGGTTCCGCGTGCGCGCGTTCGCGCGACGCATTCGATCGTCATGAACAAGGCGGCGAACGATGCTCTGGCGCACGCCAACGCGAAAAGAGCGCTTAAACGAAAGAAACAATTGATCGACGCCGAACGCGCGAGCGAGCGCGCGGCGAGCGCGATGCGCTCGCGCCAAGCATCGACCTGCGCGGCGTTGGAGGCGCTCAAGGCGCACGAACGCGCGATCGATCGCGCGATCGATCGCGCGAAAGCGACGTCGATCGAGGCGATGCGAAAGAGCGAACGAGTGGTGAAAATTATGAGAGTGTACGCGCACACACGGGAGGACGGAAACGGATCGATGGTGACGCGAGTGATGGGGAGACGCGTCGGGCGACGGGAGGACCGCGCGCGCGGAGGGTCGTTCGAGTACGATTGCGATGGTGAGAGGTTTTCGAGCGTCATTCGAGCGGTTGAGATCGCGATCGATGGGAAGGTCGTCGGGGCGTGGGTGCGCGGACGAAATGATTCGGGGAAAGATGGGTTCGAGGTGAGAGGGACGTCGGCGACGGGGAGGGGCGGCGCGAGCGGCGAGGCGACGGTGAAGTTGTGGTTGAATCACGAACCCGAGAGGTTCGTCGTCGATGGGAAGTTGGCGAAGATGATAGGGTGTTTGGATTGCACGCGAGCGCGGTTTATAACCGAGTTGTGGGGGTATTGCGTGGCGAATCAGTTGACTGGAGACGGTGACCCGTGCGAGGTGACGGTGGACGACGACCTGCTCGAAGTGCTCGCCGATGGGTTTCCCGTTCCGGACGATCGAAAAGTGAACTTTAGAGTGCTGTGCGAGTTTATGTGCGCGAACAAGTTGGCGCCGTTCCCGCCGATAGAGATCAAGTATAAAATTGGCTCGAGCGGCGCGACGCCGGTCAAGCCAGAGTGCTACGACATCGAGGTCGACGTCGTCAAGCCTACGCCAGGTTTGGGGAGCTGGTTCGAAGCACAAAAACTTCAGAAAAGCATCGATGCGTGTGAAAATAGAATCAAATCAGCGATGAACGTGCTGGAAACCCACGTGCAGCATCGCAATTATTTGCTGCGGTTTGCCGAGAGTCCAATCGATTTCATCAACGCGTGCGTACTTCAACAAGCCCAGGGTGTCTACGCGCCGTCGAGCGCTCAACCGGGGCTCGAGCCGGCGCGATGGAGCGAGCGTGCGGCAGACATGTACCGAGAACCTTGGGTCGATGAGGCGGTGTTGAGGTATTTGGATGACTCAAGCGCTCCCGCCGTCGGCGAATAAGCGTCAACTTTGCATTTTATTGTACAGACAAAACAAATCTCTAGAAATCGTTACTTGGTTCGACGAGCGTCGTCACCCACTCGATGTGAGCGAATTCTTTGATACCAAACTCCTCGAATGCGGCGGCGTGAGACGTACGGTCCTCCCAAATCCGCACGCGTTTGGGTCTGTATGCGGTGACGAGTCGCCGAAGCTCGTTCAATTTATATGTCAACGTGTCGTGCCCTGTGCCGTTAAAAATGTGCTCGTGGCAGTGCGAAATATCAAAATCGCGCATGACCGCCTCGACGGACGCCTTCAGTTTAATCCGCCGACCCGTCATCATGATCCTCGCTACGTCGCTTCTCGCCGCGCTCGCGCGATACTCCTCCAACGCCGGTCCCGCGTCCATCGTCAGCGGCGGCGCCAACGACTCGGCGCGCCCCCACCATCCTGGAAACGGCCATCGTTCGCCCGTCCTTTCAAAATACTGTCGCATACCGTTCTCGGGAATTGGCGTGTTCACCAACGTACCGTCGAAATCGAAAACGTGCAGCTCGACGATCGCGCCCTCCTCCCTCTCCGCCGACCCTTTCCCTCTTCCCCCTGACTCCGTCCCTCCCATCTCTCACACCCGCGCGTGCACGCGCTCGTCCGAAAACACGCGCGTCAAGTGCTCGGCGAGCGCGCGGACGTTATCCAACTGCGCCTGACCGAGCCGTCTCGCCTCCTCCGCGTCCGCCGCCCCGACGTCGCGCTTCGCTTCAAACTCCGCGCGAACCTTCGCTCGGACGTACGCCACGCGATTGCTCTGCGTTCGTCACGAAAACACAATCGTTATTCACGCCTTAAATCGTCCCTCGCTTTCGTCGCGATGACGATGTCATCGACGAAATCCTCGTTCGCGTTCGCGCTCGACCCCCCCCCGCGAGCGCGCGCCGCGTCCTTCACCCTCCGTCTTTCGCCTTCGCCGTACCGTGGGAAACTTCGCGCTCGCGCGAAACAGCGCGCGAAATAACGTCAAACTCTCGTTCGACTTCGTCGAAGGCATGCGCGAGCGCGGTGAAAAGCTCGAGCTCGGAGCGTCACACTGTGCCTCCGAGCGCGCGCCCGATGCCATGCGAGGCGCCTTCGCCGTGCGATTGTTTCTCTCCCCTCTGAACGACGCCGCGCTCGTGGATGACGTCCTGAAACGATGTCCACGATTTGCGTCCATGGACGTCAACGCCATGGAGGCGAGAGACGTCGCGCGCGCGATCGTTCGCGCGCGCGATGACGCCTGGGACGCCGAGACGACGCTCGCGACGGCGCTGCGCGCGGACGCGAGACGCGCGCTCGAAGGGGACATTCACGAGCGCCAGGCCTCGACGGAGGCGTCGATAGGGGTGAAACGCGCGAATGACGTGCGAGCGAGCGTGCGACAGACGACGAAAGGGACGAATGCGGAGTATGAAAGAGATGGGCGAGTGGAGGGCGACGCCAAGTACGCGGTGCAAGGGACGAATAAAGGAACGTCGACGAGGAGGCAAGACGTCGTGGCGCGGTTTTGGAATTTATGGGGAGGAAGCGCGAAATGTCGACGAGCGATGGTGGCGAGCGCGAATGGGAGCGTGTATCGCACTCCGGAGCGGTTGGAAGAGGCGGTGATTCGATTGGATAAAGCGGCGCCGTTCGTCGACGCGCCGTTCTTGCTGCATCGCGAGCCGGAGTTGTTGATGATGGAGACCGGGGAGATCGTTCGCAGGTTAGCGCTTTTGCGAAGGGTGTTTCCACGAGGGGATTTGGGGCACGCGTGCGCGGGGACGCCGGCGTTGTTACTCGCCGAGCCGACGGCGCTCGAGCGCGCGGTGAACGCCGTGAAACGCGATCGGAATGTGTCGAGTTCATCGGCGATGTTAAAGTGCGTGACAGACATCATACAGAGCGAAGGCGTAGATGGTTTCCTGGCGTACGGCGGGGCGGGCGTGGACGCAGTAGATTCGAAGAGGTCGACAAATGGCATCGATATTATTTGATTGTTTCATTAAACGGCCCGAACGGGCTCTAGAGTAGTAGCCTTGTGAGCTCAATATGTACACATGCAACTTATTTCGCGGACTTGCGAGGGCCCACCGCGCTTTCGATTTTGCGCTTGCGTTCGCCCACGTCTTTTTCTTTGGATTCTTTGTCGTCCTTGGTCGATTTACGCTCTGTCTTTTCCGGCTCCTCCTCTAATTTTTCACTCAACTTGGTAGTGATTCGACGCTGCGCACCCTTGCCATCGCCGAGTTGTACGGCATTGACTTGCGAGGCAAACTTCAAAGAGCACATCGTTTCCTCCGTGCTCGCCGTCTCGGGATTGATGTTGACAAACATCAACGTCTTGCCATCGCCGCCCAAGCACGGTTGCAACAAGTACGTCAGCTTTGAGTTACGATAAGGCACGTGCGCTTGCTTAGCGGCGAGCGCAGCAAACACATCACCCAGAGAAGAAAGCGATTTGTTAATCGCGCACGCCTCCTTCAGGCGCGCACCCTCGGCACCGGAGCGACCGACACGCTCGGAACCAGCCAAATCGACCAAATTCAGGCAGCCCGTGAGCGAGCTGCCGCTCGACGCGTGCTCGCCAGTAATGTAAAGCATAAAGATGGTGTGCGAGCGAGACGACACTGCGTTCATCTGCGTTGCCTCGACAACTCGAGCTGCGGAAGCTCGACGCACCAACGCCGCGGCGGATTCCACCGAATCGACAAGTTCGCGTTGCACGTTGCTCACCTCCGTGACGCCATTCTTGTGCACAATGGTGTGCTTGTCGCTGTGGTCGCTGCCCGGTCGCAACAAATCACGAACTTGTTCGTTGTAAATTTCAACGTAAGAAGCGTGCATCGTGTACTTCCAACCTTTTTGTACATTCTGTTGCGAGGCTTGGACGATCTTCGCCACGGCGCGAGGTATGATACCCCGCGCATCTCCGCTTCCATCACCGAGCATCGTGTGCGTCTTACCGGAGCCAGTTTGACCATAAGAAAACAGGCAAACCTTATAGCCATCAAGAGCAGATTGAACGAGCTGCGACACTTCTTCGAAGATCTCTTCCTGCTTGGCGCTGGGATCGAAGACGCGATCGAACTCAAACGCCGCAGATCCTTTGCCTTCGACGCGCTGCAAACTCAAGGAGCTGCCATCGGGATTGCACATCACCGCAGGTTCGTTCTCCGTCGGCCGAACTCGGCAGAACACGCGAACGTTACCTCGCAACTCTTGGATTTGATTGTGCAGCGCTCGGCGCATCGCATCGGCATCGAGTGCTTGCTGTTCGAGCTCATGGATTCGAGCCTGGCTCTTTTCGAGCTGTACTCTAATCTCCTCAGCTTCTTTCGCAATACGTCTGGCGCCATCCACCTCACGCGTCTGCGAGACGAGTCGAGCTTCGAGTGCCTTGATCTGCTCGTTGCCTTGTTGATCCTTGCGCATCGCCTCGGCTTCTCTGAGCGCGTTCAGTTCCGATCGAAGTTCAGCTCGTTCACGTTCAAGAGTCTTCTGAGATGCCATGAGAGAATCCAACGCAACCTTGCTCACGGCGGCGTTATCCTTGAGCTCTTTTTCGAGACGCTCGACTTCTTTTTGTTCGCTTTCGAGCTGCGCGACGACACCTTGAATGCGCGCTTCGTGACCTTGCATGGCCTCTTCGCTAGCCTTGAGTCGCTCTTGCGTGGCGTAGATGTCAGCCATACTCGATTCGTGTTCGGCTTCCATCGCAGCCTTCGCAGTTTCGATATCGGTCATCCTCTTGGCGATGGATTCCTTCTCTTGTGCGAGCGCGGCGTTCGCGTGCGTGAGTTCGTTAATCTTGGCATCGAGAGCATTCTTTTCGCTCACCAGTACATCGCGCTCGTCTTCCACTGCCTTGACTCGAGCTTCAATCTTGGCCAGCTTCTTGGCGTGTTTGGCCGCGATGGCCTCAGAGTCTGCGGCGTTCGCTTCAGTTGACTTTTCGAGAGCAAAGAGTCGCGTCTCGAGCGCCACCTTTTCGTTAACCAACGCATCTCTTTCACCAACGACTGACTTATGTTGCTCGTTGATGGTTTTGAGATTTGCCTCCAAACTTTCAATCTTCTCTGAACTCTTGGTCAATTTTTCCTCAGCCTTGGACGCTTCCTTCTCCTTGGCTGATTCAACCTTGGCAAGTTTCGCTTCGGCGTCCTTGAGTTTCGCTTCCTCGGCCGCCAATCTCTCGCTGTACTCCTTGATGCGCTCCGCGGCGTTGGATTGTGCCCCGGACATTTGCTCCGTTAACTGCGCTTGAAGTTCGTCATGCGCGCGCTTATGCTTGTCGGCCAGACGCGCCGCCTTGTCTTCGGCTGATTTCTTGTAAGCCGCCAACTCTTCGGCAGCTCCTTGAATTTCTTCATCGATTTCGGTCTTGAGACTTTCAATTTGAGCATTCGCTTCCTCGAGATCCTTTTCAAGCTTGGCAATCGCAGAGGAGGATTCAGTCGACTTCGCGTCAAATTCCTTTTGCAACTTCTTCAATTCCTTGGCGATGCTCGCGGCTTCTTCCTGCGCGGCGACAAGCTTTTCATTCGCTGCGGCAACGCGCTCGTCAGCCTTGTCTCTTTCAGCTTTCATCTTTTCTTCAGCCTTTTCTTGGGCCGCCGCCGTTGCCTTTTCAGCACGGCTTCGCTCCTCCGCAACCGCTTCGCGATGTCGGTCTTCCGCATTTTGCAGATCGAGGCGTGCTTGCTTTTGCAGTTCTTGCAGCGTCGCGGATCCATTAGCAAGAGTATTACGCCGATCAGCTTCCATCGATGCCAGCTCTTCGCGGACTTGCTTCAACTCGCCCATCATCAGCGTTTGTTGCTCGATCAAGCTCTTCGATTGGGCCTTGGCTTCGGCTAAATCAGATTCGGCGCGCTGGACATCCTTCTCAGCGCGCTTCAATTCAGTCTCCTTCGTCGCGCGCTCACTCTCTAGCGAAGCCTTAAGCTGCGATGCGCTATCGCTGGCAGACTTGAACTCATCCTTGAGCGACAGCAAGTCTTCGTTGCGAGCTTTAAGTTCAGCGTTGGTCGCCGCGAAATCTGCTTTGAGCTCGGCATACATCGCTTGCTGCTCGGCGAGCTTGGCCTCGAAATCGCGCGCTTGCGAACTCACGTGCGAACTCTCCGCCGCCATGGTCGCGATGTCCACTTCAAGCTTTTCAAGGCGTGCGGTCTTTTTCGTGAGCATGGTTTCTTGCTTGGTCAACAACTTTTTGTTCTCCTTCACCTCCGCCTTGAGCTGCGCGATGACGTCGTTTGCGGCGATTTCATCAGCGGAAGCCTTCTTGCGAAGTTCGTTCAACTCAGCGTCTGTAGAGTCCAACTTTTCCTTGATCTCGGCCGCGGAGCTTCCGATCTGTTCGGCGTTGCGCGCCGCGGCAGACTCGACGAGTTGCACTTGCACACGAAGCGACTCGCATTCAGAATTCGCTTCGCGCAAGCTATCCTCGAGCTGCGCCCGCGACGCCATCGCACGAGCGCGTTCGGCTTCCAGCTCGCTCGAGTTCTTCCGCAATTGCCCTTCAAGCGCGCGACGTTCGGCGGCGAACGTCAGCTCGAATTGCTCGGCATCCGCCTTGAGCTGCTTCAGCTCTCGCTCGAGACGCCCATTCGCCTCCTTGGCGACGCTTTCGCGCGTCGACGCCTCAGTGTACGACGCTTCGAGTTTCGCGTACTTGCTCGCCGCAGCATCGAGCTCTTTCGATTTCTTCGTCAGTTCCTTCTCGAGCGTAGCCACCTCTCGTTTCTTCGCGCTGACGTCTTCCTTGAGCTCAGCCTCGGCGCGTTCGCGCTCAGCCACCAACTCAGCCTCTTTTGCGCTCCCCGAGTTTTTCAAGCTTTGCACTTGCGCACGCAACGATTTGGATTCCGTCTCTGCTGCGTTCGCCGAACTTTTCAACGCATCGACTTGCGCCGCGAGCGACTCGTACGCCACGCGCTCGTTCGCCTCGAAGCGCTCGAGCTCCTTTGAAAACGACGCGCCGTTTTGAAAGACGTGCCGCAAACAATCCTTCGCGCTCTTCACCGCCGCCGCTAACTCATCGATGCGATTCTTATAATCATGTGGTCGCGCTTTCGGTCGAAAATTAATCGCCTGCTCGCACTTCTCAATGAAGTCCTCGTTCTCGTAGTAATCGCGATACAAACCGAACACCCCGCCGACGGACATCTTATTCGCCGCCGCCGCGCTCGCCTCGGGCGCGCGCCATTCCCCCTGAACGTGCGCCGCATTCGCGACATCTCCATTACCACTCAAACATTCCTGTCCACTGACGCCGCCGTCTCCACGCGCGCTCTCCTTCCTCGCCGCATCGAGTCTCGCGCGCATCGATTTTAAATCCCCCATCGCGTTCTTCCCCGCGCCGACGCGCGCGCTTTCCTCCTCCACGTGCGCGTTTTTCATTTCCCCCTCGTTCGACACATCGCGCAACGCCACCGTCACCGTCTCATCTCTCGTCCTCGTCGTGTGTTTCATCTCGCTCGCGCGCACGACGCGCTCGCTCGGCGACGTCGGCGCGTTCGCGCGCGCGCGCGCGCTCGTTCCCCTCGGCGTCGCGCGCGCGCGCGCCGCGTCGTCGCCATCGTCGTCGTTCGCCGATGACCCGGGAACGCGCGTGAGCGCACGCGCGCGCGCGGTGTTTTCGCTCATCGGCGTCATCGGCGGATATTCGCTCGCGACGACGCGATGAGACTTCGCGCGCGCGTCGATGGCGACTTTGGACGCGCGCGGTCATCGTCCAACGACGGACGGGCGAATGGAAGATGAACCGACACGCACTCGGACTCGTAGACGCCGGACGTGTGTGTGTCGGTCACGTGTAGTGAGTCATAACTCATTGACGCCGGACGTGTGTGTGTCGGTCACGTTTAGTGAGTCATAACTCATAGATGCCGTGCATGTGTGTGTCGGTCACGTGTAGTGAGTCATGACTCATTGACGCCGTGCGTGTGTGTGTCGGTCACGTTTAGTGAGTCATAACTCACAGAACGCGATGACATCGCCCTCGAACACGACCGCGTCGACATCGATGGACGCGTCGAATGCGTGACTCAGTATCATCCCTTCACCCCCCAATCTCGCGAGCGTCGCGAGTCGAAACCATGGAAACGATCGCGATCGCGATCTCGCTCGCGATCTCGCTCGCGCGTCGAAAAGATCTCGATCTCGATCTCGACCACGAACGCGTCGGTCGTCGGTTCGTCGGTCGTCGACGCGTCGCTCGTCGACGCGTCGCCCGTCGCTCGCTCGCGACGCGGTCGTCGAGCGAACGCGCGTGCGCACGTTTAGGTCGCGCTCGACGGCGAGCGAGGACGGCGACGACGAGCGATGTCGACGTCGAGCGCGCGTTCGTGCGAGACCGCGATCGAGGCGAACGACGACGACGACGACGACGTGGCGTTGGATGACGCGTTCGTCGAGCGAACGC
>Ga0222712_10002362_pt1 | contig 21687 bp, 22 predicted proteins | sample C33_657DmetaG_FD_165043 | JGI IMG/M metagenome (GOLD analysis project Ga0222712, IMG submission 165043) | Estuarine water microbial communities from San Francisco Bay, California, United States - C33_657D | ecosystem: Environmental > Aquatic > Marine > Unclassified | place: USA: California... | reverse complement strand
CCACCAGGACCATTTACAAAACCACCACGTTTTAAACCTTGGATAGAAGCCCTTTGTGCAATTGCTGTGGCCAATTGAACGGCACCAGATGCAAGTACAAGTGGTACAGCAAGTGCAGCACCCACACCAGTTTGACCTGTTACCTTTGCAACACCCAAAGCTGTTTGTGCGATGATGTTTGCAATGGTGATAGCCAAATCAATATCAGCCTGTTTCTTTTGAATATCCTTAATTTTTTTGTTCTTTTCTTCTTCAATCTTGGCTAATTCAATTGCATTTTGTCTTTCCAATTCTTGTTGCTGTGTATCAGTCAATTCGTTGTTAGCCAAACGTTCTTCATTTGCCTTTTCCTGTGCAGCTTTTTCCTTTTCGAAACCTTCTTCAATTCGTTTAATTTGAACATCATAAACAGCGTTTATGGCATCACCAATCTGACCAATTGCATCAGCAATCTTACCAGCAATTTCAGCTATTTTATCAGCCGTTTCTTTGGCTTTTTCAATATCCTTTTTTCTTTTTGCTTCAGCATCCTTTTCACGTTTAGCATCTTCATCTTGAATGGCTTTAGTAAGTTTTTGTTCAACCGCTTTACGTTCTTCACCAATGATAACAGCGTTATCTTTTAGCGTTTGATATGCATTCTTTGCAGCAGCAATCCTAGCATTTTCTTCATCAGATGCAAGTTGTGTTAAAGCTTCCTGTCTTTCCTTTTCAGTTAGGGTGTTATCTTCTGATATAGCTATTCTTTTATCTGAATATTCTTTTTTAATCTTAGTTAAAGCCTGTTCTAAAGCTTCTTCACCTTTAACCAATGCATCTTTGGATGCCTGTGCAGCACCTTTGGTACCCACATCGGTTATAGCAGCTTTTAACTGTTCAGCTTTGACACCAAGTTCAGATACTTGTTTGGTTAAATCAGCAGCTTCTTTGCTACTTTCACCCAATATTTCTTCAGCCTTTGTTTTAATATCATTAAGGCTTGTGGTGGTTGCTTTATTAATTTCAAGTTGTGCGTTTAATTCAGCTTCTTTAGTTTTATTTGCACGTTCTTCAGCACTTAAAGCGGTGTCTTCATTGATGGCTTTTAATTTGGCTGCAAGGTCTTCATTAATCTTTGCGATACTATTAGCTAATTCAGCTTCACGTTTTTCCTTTTCCTTTTTGAACTTTTCATCAGCAATTTGTTCAGCTGTTTTTTGTGTTGTAGTGGTTGAAGCTTTACCACCACCTGTGGCACCACCACCAGTTGGTTTGGTTGTTGTACCTGGTTTGGTATCATCAACAATAGATGTTTTTAATACAATTTTTTGTTTTGAACCATCTTTGATAGCTTTAATAGCTTCTTCAGTATTATCCTTAACATCTTTACCTAATTGTATTATATTTTTACCAGTACTTTCAAGGTAATCTGTATATGACTTTTTAATACCTTCAAAATCAAGGGTGAATACACCTTTAACGATACCACCCAAAGCTTTGAATGCTAAAATTATCTGTTTTACACCAGCTGAAATAACGTCATAAGTATTTTTGAAGCTAAGTTTTAAACCTTCAACTACATATCTTACAGCATAACTTTCGTTATATAAGTCAATGAAGTAGTTGATAATGTCAACAATACCTTTCAATGCAGCGGTAGCAAACTGTAAGAATGCTGTTTTAATTCCAGTAAATCCACTACCAGCACCTTCAAAGAATGATGCCCAGGTAGCGTTTAATTCAGCCTGTGCTTGTTGTTGTTCAAGTTGTGCTTTAGCTGTACCACTAAGGTTGTTATTGAATGAACCTTGTTCATTACTGATGTCTTTTAATGTACTTAAAAATTTGATACCAGCATCTTCACCAGGACCACCAAATATATCAGCAATAGCCTGACCAGCAACCTGTGAAGATGGGCCCAATTCAGATAATTTAGCCGATACTTCCTGTACAATATCAAAGGTTGTTTTTGAACCATCAGCCAAAGCTTTTTGAACAGCATCAGCTGGTATTTGAATGTCATTCAAAGCCTTTTGTGTGGCTGGGGTTAATTCACGTAAACGGATGTTCGCTTCCTTAATACTGTCCAGACCTTTATCAGAAAAGATACCCTGTTCAATTTGTTGTTGGGTGATAGCCAAGAAACCATCAGCCGATACACCAGCTTCAGCAAAATAAGCTGGGTATTCATTTAGTAATGATAAAAATTCACCGTTAATATTTAAACCAGCGGCCAAACCGTTGTTAACCAAATCGGTTGCTTCCTGTGCTGATAAACCAAATTGTTTTTGCGCAGCATTTACAGCCAATAATGTTTCCTGGTAATCAGTACCAAATGTTTGTGTGGTTGCTGTTATCTGTGATGCTAAAGCAAGTGCATCATCTTTAGCCAAACCAAAAACATTAGCAATTTGGGATGCATTCTTTTCAAGTTCAATACCGAAATTAACAGCTGCGATAGTAGCATCTTTGATAGCATTTGCAGCGGCAATAGCAGCGGTTGCAACACCACCACCAATTGCAGCGCCTAAACCAGCTGAAAGGGCTGTACCCTTTTGCAAATCACCTAGACCTTCTTTAAGACCACCAAAGAAGCCACCACCACCTTTGGCACCTTCAGATGCTTTCTTGGTGTTTGTACCTAATTTTTCAGTTTGATCAGCTGCATCACCAGCTGCCTTTGCGGTATTCTTATATTCATCAGTTAAACCCTTGGCTTCTTTTTCAGCCTTTTTGGTGTTGGTTGTAATCTGTTGAATTTCTTCATTAGTTTTTTCAACCCCATCAAGTTTAAATTTAATTGAACCATTAGCAATCTTAGCAATTTGGTCTATCTTCTTTTTTACGTCATCTAGCGTACCAGATATTTTATCAACCTGTCCTGTGTTTGATATTATTTCAACTTCTATGGTTTTTTTAATGTCAGCCATTATATGTACTATTTTAATTTAAATATAATTTTTATTAAACTGGTTGCACATTCCAAATTCTTCTTGTGGCATCATATGTACATTTAAGACCATAATCAAGGGTAATAGGGAAAATCGCATTTGAACTAGCATTACCATTTTCAATCATCATAATAGCCATATAGGTATCATCCAATGGTGCAAAATTAACTACAAACCCATCTGGTGCCACATCCTGTAATGCGATATTAAATAGAATACGTTTGTTGGTGTTTTCAAAATACACCTGACCAATACCTTCTGGGATAACAGTTAAATTTTCAGCATCCGCTTCAGTTAAAATAATGCTTTCACCAATTGGTTTAATATTCGCAAATTCCCTAACAACATTAAGGTCATTACCAATTTTTACAACAGTATCGGTTAAATCTTGTGGACCTGTGTAAACGTTTACTTCTTTATTGAAAAATGTAGGTACCAAACCTTCAGTATCCTGGATAATAGAATTACGATATACATTTAATTGACTTGGTGTATCTGTTGTATAGAAACTTTGGGTCCCAGCTGGACCTAATTGAACAACCGATGGGGTATTACCACTTAACGTACCAGTTCCTGTAGTTGTTGTACTACCACCAGTACCACCAGCGATACCCAAATAACCACCAGCTATATAATCAATTAATTTATTGGTTTGTGCCCTAACAATTTTAATTAATTCAACCTTGGTTGTTTGGTTAACATCAGATGATGTATCAAAGTCAATAATTTTATTTACACGCCAGTATTCACCATGTGTATATACAATATCATTAAACTTAAAGTTTGCTATATCAGTTGGTGTCAAATATATATTACATGTCATTAACCTAGCTGTTTGGTCAGTCAATTCAATCATCTGTTGTTTGTAGAATACATTGAATAAATTGTATTTCATTTGAACATCTACCAATGTTAATTTCCAGTAGTTAACGGTTGCTGTACCGTATATTTCTGTAATCTTAAGGGTTAACGTTGTTGATGTTGCTGATACAATCAAAGCCATGAAATAGGTGTTAGGTACAGTTTGACTTTGAACCCTAACATATTTATTTACGTATTGGTTAACAGTAAAATAGTTTGAACCTGTATAATTCAATACAACGTTCTGACCAACAGAAACTGCTGATAAGTTAATTGATGTAGTTGAAAAACTTGGGTTTGCTATATTATTAGCCACACCAAAATTGTTTTGCCAGTATGTGGTAGGCAAATAGTGTGTATCAGTGTAAAAATTAATATCAACCTTTGGTTCAACTGGTTTGTCATAGTGACCAGCATAAGGATAATACGCAAAATCAATTTCATATACATCACCATCTGGTTCGTTAGATGTTAAAAAGAATTGGTAGTTTCTGTATTCATAAGGTGGTAATGCTATTTTACCCCCATAGATAAGAATACGTGCTTCTTTTTTCCAATCAGATGGTGTACCATTATAACCAGGTTTTTGACTATCCTGGTCAATTATTTTGGTGATAACCATTGGGTTTGCATCAACACCAGTATAACCATTTGATGGGTCTGTACCACTTATTTTTTGCAAATAAGATGCTGCAAATATTGGTGATAATTCAGTTGTTTCTGTAACATATTCATCATCTGAAACAAATTGATATGAACCGAATGTTAACCCATTTGGTGTAAACTTTTTAAATTGTTCAGTATAATAATCCGCACCATCATCTTCATATTTGAATACAAAGCTTTTTGCCTGATCGTGTGGCAAAATATTAATATCAATTGGTTTGGAATAATCCAGCTTCTTTTCCCAGTTCAATACACGCCCATCTTCATAGTAGGTATCCCTAGGTTCAACATAAATTGTTCTTGGGTCTTGTTTATCTGGTTCAAAATATAAGTTAAACATCTTTGTGATGCTTATAATAAATTCACTTTGTTTCATAGACCTAGGAAGCATGTTGGTAAGCGATGTTGCTTCATAACCCATCCATGAACCTAATCTGTAATATTTAACATAACAGCTGCCATCAACCTTTAATAAGGTTTTTGAATTATATACTGTTCCATCTGTGTTACTTGGGTCAAGTTGTGCATCAGCTGAAGCATATAATACAACCCTTGCCAAATCACCTTGTTCAAGGTCAATTGTTTCATCAAATGTAAGTGTAAAATCTTGGTCGCCAGCAACTGGTTCACGTTTAAATGTTATAACCTTTTTTTCTTCCCATTTGCTTTTAGCTGGGGCTGTAAATAATACAGGGTCATTATTAAATGAACCACTAGCAATAACTTCAATTTTAAGACGATAAGTAATACCTTGTTTGTTTGGTGCTGCAACGTTTGAACCATACATAACAGACTGGGATGTTCCTTTAATCTGTGCTTGTATTTTGTATTTACCAGCAACCATTGCTTTTAATACATCACCATATTCATTACCAGAAAAACCATGTTGTGCATTGGTACGGTTTGCATCGGTATATTTAACCTTTAAATTTTCTGTATAAGTTGGTCTTATATATTTTTTAAACCAATAATTTGTTGGTGATGATGCTGGTACCTTACCACCCAATAAAAATGCTTTATAATCATAAACATAACTGGCCACACCAGGGTTTGTTTCAACATCTTGACTTGGTTCGGTTAATAGATATTGGGTTGTACCAGTCAACACATTTTCATATTGCAATGACTGTACTTCATCTTCTTCCATTCCACCAATTAGAATAAGCTTCTTAAATAAATCAGCATTGGTGTCAAGGAATTTTGACTTGTATTTAAAACCACTTTGTTTGAATACAGCATCCCATACTTTCTTAACAAAAACAGCTGGTCTTAAGTCTTCAAATTTAACACGCACACCAGGTTTTTCATATTCATTTAATTGGCTATTCTTTTTATTGGTAGCTGAATAAGGAAATGTTTGGTTATAATCCACTAATGGAAAACATATATCACTGTTATCTGAATTGACAGCAGAATTTATGTTATTTAAAATAAAGCTTTCGTTTATTAACAAGTTGTTAACAGGCGCTGTTGATGTTCCTTGTATTGTACCAGTAATTTGTGAAGCTGATGTAAACCCAATTGGTGCTGGTGGGGTTGAACCAACATATGCTACAGGGTTTAAATCACGTATTAAAAGATAAATACCATCACCAGTATTTAAGTTAACGTTACCAGATGGGGTTGTAATTGATGATGTTAAAAAGTTACCACCATATGAACCGCCAACTGGTGTATGTAAATAAGTTGAACCAGATGGTGTAACCTTATACCATTGCCATGTAACCGTTCTTGATGGTGACATTTGAATTGATGGTGTTAAATTAATTAAAATAGGTTGCAAAGCCACAAATGCATTAACTGTGGTTGGACTATAAAATGTTGATACCCCAGACCATGGTGCATTAGGTATATTTTTATCAATAGGTTGTAGTGAACCAAAAATTCCACCAGTTGTAATTACGTTATTATAATTTGCGTTATAAATTCTTTTTGCTGGTGATGGGCTAGGCCCACCAATTGGTGGTACAAAACGGTAATCGGTTCCAGTAAGTTGATTAATTATAAGGGTCCCACTTGATCCAGTAGGGGTTGTTGTAGTTCCTGTAAGTGGTAATACCAAGTTTGATAATTCAAGGTCACCAAGGGCTTGTACAAAGTTAATACTATCTTCATAAATAACCCCATGATAAGTTACATATTCAGCATCAATAATTGTTATGCTATTTAATTTAAAATATCCACGCATTACACAAACACCATCCACATACACTTCAGATGTTTTCTTTGATATTGGGTTAAAATAACCTTCAGAACTTACGTTAAAAAGGTAGCTAAATGTTTTGTTGTTTTCCTTTGTGGCTGGTATATCAACTTCTTTGGAATACGATGCAGCTTTGGCCGATATATCACTAATATCAGCCACGTTAAAGTTCAATAAGAATGCTTCATCCCCAAATAGGTCAATCTGTCTGTTTTCGATATAAAGTTCTGTCTTTTTAATCATCTTAGTTAGTTGTGTTTTCGTCCCAACGAATGGCTGGTGTTATATCAATTACGTAGTTTTTAAGTTTAGCTTCACCACTGTTGTTCATATATTCAACATCTGTTTGTTGAACGAACACAGGATATTCCAAATCGTATTCATTTGTTGTTACATATCTTTGGAATGGTTCTGGGTTCAATAGATAAACTTCATCACTGGTGAATAAATCCAACATCCACTTCGCTGTACCATCACCCACCCAATCCGATATAACGGTGTAGGTATCCTGTAATTTAATATTCAATGACTGATAGCCACGGTCTGTTGACAATTCTTGGTATGCTGTTGATGTAATAAGACCCCTAGAACGCTTAAAGTTTTCACGTTCGATACTAGTCCTAGCTTTGCTAACTTTGGTGAATGTATAGTAATCCCAACCACCTAAGCTATTTTTCCACTTCAATCTGAATTTATCATATATGTCACAGTCATATGACTTTTGATAAATCTTATCACTAATACCAATAACAGCACCAATGGCGTTTCTTAATCTAAGTTGGAACCATTTTGCGGCATTACCAGGTGAATTTAACCAGAAGCCAGTTGTTGCATCTTGACCAGTTGGGTGATATTGTTTGTATGGACCCACAGGTGTGTCAAAACGTGACTGTGCTGTATCATTCAAAGGAATAATATTAGCTGTATAAGCGGATGGCATCGTATAAATAGTACCAGCATCAGTAATAACCTGCACATCGTTTACAAATGGTGTACTTGTATTAGCTGTTTCATATAACGTGGCATTTGTAAGGTTAAGGTTAACACCGTTCATAAACCCTAATGGTGCTGTTGACACGTTAGGTGTTTGAATTTGTATTTCAATGGCTGTAATATCACCTGTCACAAATGAACTGTTTGTTACAAATGTAATTGTGGCACCTTGCCATGTATTGGGTGCACCAGAAGCAGCCTGTTGCATTGTAACACCCACACCTGTAACTGGTGTAAAGTTCGTACCTATAACAACTGGTCTAAGCGTCAACGCATTTGACTGTGATGATGTTGGTGAACCACCAGGATATGGACCTGTTAATATCTTTGCACCTATGGTAAATTTATAGGTTGTTGATGGTGATAAGTCTATGTTGGTAAACTTGATAGTCATTATTGATGTTGCTGTACCAGTGACACCATTTAACACCGTTCTTAAAGATGGTGGGGTTGTTGTTGAACCAGCACTTAATGTTGTTAAAACATTTTTTGTGATACCAGTATAAGCGTTCATAACGTTTGCTGTGGTTGCCACACCAACTGCTGCGATGTTGCTGAATGTACCGTAATTACCGTGGATATATTCCAATTCATTTACACCCAAATCGTTTCTTGAAAGCCATGATAATGTCAATGGTTCCTTTTCTGATACAACCAATTCACCTTGATCAACCAAGAAGTGGTGATGCAAAGGTTTTTTCAAATTTAATGCGTTGATAAGATATGGTGCTATCCCTTCATTTCCAGCCCCGTCAATACCATAATATTCACCAAGTGATGTCTTTGTACCACTGATGAAGTTTCCGTTAACGTCAAGGTATCTTTCTGTACAGAAAACCCTAAACTTAACGATGCTATTTGGACATGCTGAAGCAAACGTTTGTCTGTGTGTCCCCAAATCATAAGTAATGGCATCCAAAATTAAAGGTGCTGCATCAAAAAATGAAAAATAATTATCGGGTCTAGGTGGAATTGAAATAGACGCATAGTTCTTATAGGTACCATTACCTAATTGAACCACTACATCAAATACAAATCTAAATGAAGTTTCGATAGGGTCAATACCACCTGTACCAGTTGGACCAATTAATGTGGACTTTACCAAGAAAGGTATTGTCTGTTTGGCATAGTTAAATTCGTTTGGGGTTTCTATTGTTTGAATAGCCATTTTATAAGTTATTTAATTTTTCTTCAAGATATTTGTTAAGGTCCCTTTCCAAAACTTGGGTTACAATTCTATCATACATTGGCAATCCACCTGTGTACGCATTTTCCAGAATTGGTCTTGGTCTGATACCTTCTTTTTTAATTTTATTATTTATCGCAAACGCTATTGCTTTAACCTTTTTCGCACCAGTTGCAATACCTTTTGCCATCACCCACCTTTCAAGTGCCTTAATTGGCGCATATTTGCCCCTTTTACGACCTTTTTCAATGAAGGTGATATAATCATTCCCAGCTAAAGATATAATTGCACCATCATTCGTTTTTTCAACTTGAATGTCTAGTGAATTAATTAAATCACCTGTGGCAATCGCTTTTGTGCGTCTTAGTTCTTGAACCAAATTCTTTTTTAGTTCATCCCCTAAGGCCTTCATTAATTCTGGTGATATTAAATTCATTAGTTCCCTATTGCAAATGGTAAGTTACAATTGTTTATATTTAATATTTCGATAACAAAATCGAACTGAAATCCTGTACACAAATCTGGTAGGTTATCAGTGAATGGGGTAAACACCACACTATCTTCTAATAGGTCGAAGGTGTTGTTTTGACTATCAATCAATACCTGGTTGATGATGTCCCTACCAATTTCGAAACAGTTACTTTGTTTGGTAATTTGTTGCAAGGTTGCATCATCCATAATGTCGGCCACTATCATGGTCATGTTGTATCTTATTTTGTTTATGCTGAATGTACCAGGTTGGCACACGAAATAAACGGCCACGTATTTGTTTTCACCCCAGTTAAGGTTTTCCAAATAACCAGCTTCTGAATACGCCACATTAAAGTGGTTGCCAGCGGTTGTTGTAAGGTAGTTTGTTAATTGACTATAGTTCATTATCTTCTGTATTTGCTTTTCATTTCTTCTTCTTTTCTGATAGCTTCTATCATATTATTTTTGGATGTTTTGTACGCTAAGAATGTTAAGGCTTGCGATACCTTCATATCAACCGCTTCATTTATTTTTAACACATTTTCCCCACATAAATCCATTATCCAAATGTAGTAAGACCATCCATTAGCGAAAATTGCTTCATGACTTGTACCTTCATTTCCGCTGGGGCTGAAGAGGATAGAATATTTTGCTTTAACACCATCATTGTAAGCAAAAAAAAATTGTTAATTGCGAAAATTTCTGACATTGGTAGGTTATTAATTACATCCAAATATTCATCATCTTTAACTTCTTCAGTTTTGGACCAGAATTTATACCATGGCTTTATTCTTTCGATGGTCACCAGCATACCAAAAATCATTGGTAAGTTACCCACAGGGTCCAACCCCATAAGGTGGTTCACATCAGACCATGTACCAAATTTTAATTCATTTAAGTCGGTCATTTTTATTTTAAATTCATTTGAAACACTTTGTGTTTTCGGGATAAACTTAGGTAGTGGTTCATTAATAAAATTAAGTGCTTCCCTAATCTGGCTGTATTCAACCACAGTAAACTGTTTCAATTCCTTTTCAGTAACACCCAAAATAATTTCAGCTATTTTAGGTAAAATCTGTTCATTAAAAATTTTGTCATCAATATCAATCCCTTCGAATTTTTTAACCAAAGAACTAATTTTAATATATTTGCCCATGGCCAGTTCTGACCAGTTGTTTGGTATGTTGTACACCTTCTTATTTTTTAGCGTTATTTCTTTCATGCTATTTATAAATATAATTTTCTTATTATCGTTTTATCCAAATCGGACACGCACCTTTGGTTTGATGCTAAAGTTGGCTTCAACAAATATCTTGTTGGCCAATGCTAAGCTGATGACAATATCATCATGTTTTCCTGGCAATGCTGAATATTGGATGGCCCTAGTCTTTTCACTATAGTTAAAGCTAAAGTTTACCAATTCATCATATATTTCTGGCACCATATGCTGGTGGGGTAATTTGATCCGCTTATCTTCAATACTATTCTGTAGTTGGTTAATAAGGTCTGGCTTCGACACAGCGGTTGTTTTGAAGCCTTCTACACCCCTTATTCTGGGTTGTAAATATTCATAGACCGATACACCAATTGAATTCCATTCTATAAGGGTTTTTGTGGGTTTATGCTTCTTTAAAAATTCTTCAAGTTCTGAATTTAATTTATTTATGCTACCAGTTTTGCTACGGTAAAATGCAACCAAATTACCTGTACTGTCGAATATAGATGCCACAGCAAAGTCATGGAATAAACCAACATCAATACCACAGAATAAATTACCACTTGGGGTTGGATATTCATGGTGGATACACACATCTTTTATATTACCAAATACCGAACTATTTTCACTAAATTCACCCAAGTATTCAGCCCTAAATATTCCATCTGGTAATTGCTTTTTAATAGCATGTATTTCATCCAAATTAAAATAGGGGTTAGCTGTGTAATCAAATTTGAATGATATGGTTGTTTTATCATCTTCATCCATCCCACGCATAAATATATCATAGAAGTAATTGATACCCCTTGGTGTTGAACATAGAACCGTTTTGCGACCCCTGGCTAGGGTGGTTGGTTGCAATACCTGTTGATACACATTTGGTGGGATATAAGCCGCTTCATCCACCGCCAAAAATTCAAATGTCTGACCACGAATTGCATCATAGTTCTGGATGGAAAAGAATTTAATAACTGACCCATTGACCAACTTTATTTCAAGTTCTGACTTGTTATCCGAACTAACAATTGGTGTATTCGCTAATATATTGCTGATGCTATTGTAAATAAGTTTAACCTGTTTATACGTTAATGATACCACCCCCACGATAACCTTTTCATTGTTAATCGCTGAATGCAATACCAACTGGCTGATAAGCAATGACTTACCAATCTGTCTGGACGTATTTAACACATATGTTTTGTAATCATCATTTACAAATGAATTATACACCTGTTTTTGCCATGGAAATAGTTCGGCACCTTCTAATGTTATTTGCATATTATTCTACTTCAGCTTCGCTTATATCAATTGTATTTGCTTTTATGGGGTTAGGCAATTCAAATTTAATCGTTACATCCCCAATGGACATTGTGCCATCCATTTTAGCTACAATATCAGCCATCTGTTTAAGAACTTTCAAAGCATTTGCCCTATCGTTTTCCTGTATGCATTCCCCATACATCATTTCCAGTCGCATAAGTATACTATTGGTATCAACAATTGTCTGGTGCTTTATATTTTCACGTATAATATTAATAGTTTCAACCACCTTTGGTTTTAGCATTAAGTCTTTTGCCTGTCTTCTGGCTTCAGCTGGGTTTTCATGCAAAGTATATACATCCCTTACAGCTGATATTGCATCTTCACCAGCAGCAACCTTCATAGCAAATTCAATGGTCTGTTCTGTTATACGATACCCATCATATTTTTCTTTTATGTAAGCACCCAAATCTTCAAGTTTAACGTAATTCCTAATCTTGGTTGGATGACCGTGTGGTTTATATCTTGGTTTTGCCATTATAAATATTTCTTAATTTCCTGGTCCCAATCAATATTAATATCGTCATAGTTAATATCATCGCTATCATTGACCACTTCATTTGGTTTATCTTCTTCTTCATCATTAATTAGGTATTCATTAACATCAAACTTTTTTACAAGATATTTGGTTAATTCACCAGCTTTGGCCATGCGTTTCATTTCATCCCATATTTGGTTTATTTCATGCATGGCTTCAATTTTACCTTCCAATGTAATTGGTGGTTTTGATAAGTCTAACCTTACCCCCCTAACTGTTGTTTGACATTCCCTACAAGCTACGCCTTTACCTATTAGCGATGCTATTAATGTTTCCCTTTCTGTACCACATGCAACGCATCTAACATGAAAGTTTCTATACAGGTGTTTACCATTCTTTGATAATACCCTATCAGCTTCAGCTATAACCAAAAATGTGTCATAGTTACATTCAAAGGTTAGGCCAACATAGTCTGTTGTACTCGCCCTATTTGAACGTTCATCTGTTGTACCATCATTCTTTGTCTTTTTGTAAAGGTCTTCATTAGCAATTTTGGTTAGCTTGCTTTTTCTTTCTATCTTCTTAGCCATATCATTCTGGGTTTTCGTATTGGTGTATAAACCCTTTTAATACATTTAATGCTTTTCTATTGCACGATGCACATCCACCTGGTGATGAATTGTAACCACATTTTGTAACCAACCCATGCAATCTTTTTAACTGATCACCGTTAATGGTTCTGGTGTTATTTATTTCATCCAACAAAGCAACCGCTTCATTGTAATACTCTTCTTTTAAATTAAATTTAATTACAGCCATCGTATTTGTCTTTTATCTTATTCTTAATTTGTGTAACTGTATTGTAACAACTGGTTTTGGGTATATTTGTAAATTCAGATATTTTTTGATATGACATACCTTCTTCAAAGTATAATTTTACCATTTGTCTATCGTACCATTCAAGTTCATCCAATTCACCTTCGATAAAGGTTATTTTAGCTTCTTTGTCGTAATCAAAGCCTTCATCTGGTACTTGGATATTATATACATCATTATCGGCCTTTAAATCGCTTCCTTTGCGATATTGGTAATGGAACCTGGATGTGGATGAATGGTAATTGCGAATTAGAATTGAAACAAAATAATATTGCAGTTGGTTTTTGTCAATCAGTAATTGTATCTTTTCTTCATTCTTATCGGTTAATAATACTTCGATACAGTGTTGAAATAAATCATCGGTTAAATCATGACCTTTGGTAATATTTTTGGCAGCCTGGAATAGGTTATCAAAATTTTTATTTATGTATGTGTTTAAATCCAAATTAATAGTTGTTTAAATATAAATAGTCTGTAAAAAATGAAAAGGCCATTTTAGGTAAAAAAAAACCCCCAGCGTAAGCCAGGGGTCTTAATTTCGATGATACTAATTATTAGTAAGTAACTACAGCTAATAAATCATCAATCGCATCCTGTGACAATTCAGCGATAGGATACAATTCAGCACCAGTTAAGGTAATAGTGGCACCGTTTCTATCACCCAAGGCTGTACCAGTACCAGCTTCAACAGCTGTTACGTCCAAACCTTTTGATGAACCAGCCATCCAGTATTTACCGTTATTATCTTTAACAACAGCAACCAACAAACCAGTAGCCATCATGTGGATAAGGTTTCTTTTTTGCGTGTCAAGTTTATTCACAACCAAAGCAATGGTTGGTACGAATGCTAATGTACCGTTTTGTACATTCACGTTAATAGCTTCTGACAAAGAAGATGTTTCTTTTACGGTGTCAAATTGGTAGAACACAGCGGTGTTTGCAATTGCGGTAATTTGACCAGTTGTTGTTGCATCATAAGTGAAAAGGTTAGCGGCTGAACCACCAGGGACCAATTCCTTAAAGTTTGCAAAAAATACTGTATCCATACCCCCAAGTGAGTTTTTAGTACATCCTGTAAGTTCAAGACCTTCAGTCAAAAAGCAGTTAGTATTTAAAGGCATAATATATAGTTTTAAATTTTAATTTTATTGTACGCTAATCAATAGCTAATTAGCAAGCTTTTTTGAACATCATTTTACTAACACCAGTACCAGCGTAGAAAGCAGCACGTAAGTACAAGTTGTTAGAAATTTGGTCGTGGTATACATTCATACCTTCAGCTTCAGAAGCCAAATTAGTTCCAATGTGCAAGTGTGCAGCGTCAGCTACATACAAGTAATTGTGACCAGCTAAACCTTCAGTTGCAACAATTTGAATTTTAGTTCCAGGGAAAGTAATTTCCATGTTACCTTCAATAGCAGCTGGGTTATAGTGGAAGAAATTAGCAGAAACCAATTCTTTTTGCAATGAACGGAATTTAGCATAGTTCAAGAAAATCTTAACACTGTCAGATGTTTCGAAAGTACTATCGTAAGCAACAGCTTCGTCAATAGCTAAATCGATAGCAGCGTATACACTAGATGTTGAACCAGTTACAGTTGTTAACAAAGAAGCAGCGGTTGCTTGTGTAGTGAAACCGTTGAAAACGTCACCACCAGATACAGAACCTAACCAGTAAAGACTATCCAATTTCTTAGAAATTGCATCAGACTTGCTTTGTAAGAACTGACCAGCGTATGGCAATTCGTCATAACCTTGTACTTCATACATCATTGCTTTACCTTCTAAAGCACCGATACAAATAGCTTCGGTAAATTCTACAGGTTTTACAGCAATTTCTACTTCAGAAAAAGTAGAAGTACCATTATTATTAAATGAACATGAACCACCAGCGGCCAATGTTACATCAGATGAAAGGAAAGGAACCAATCCTGTACCTTTTAAGCCAGATACGATGTTAGCGTATTCAGCAGTTCTACCACGTGTGATAGCAGAAACGATAAGTGGGAAACCTTCAGCTTTCGCATAGTTGGTTAATCCAGATACTACTAATGACATAATTTAAATTGTTTTTAGTTTTTTTTGTTATTTTATTTTATTTTCTTTTTGGTAATTTAAGCGCTGCTAAAGCATTTTCTTCAGTAACAGGTCTTTTTGTTTTGATCGGTTGGGCAGCTGGCTGTGCAGACAACGTTTCAACTTTTTCAGTTAATTCTGAATTGGTTTTGTTTAACGCTTCAACAGCACCCAACAATACTTCTTCAAGCTTTTCGATACGTGACATCATTTCATCGTAATTAGTTTTTGAAAAAGAAAATTCTTCTTCAACAACTTCTTCTTCAGCCATTTCTTCTTCAACAGGTTCTTCGACTGGTTCAGCTTCAGCTTCTGGGGCTTCCATTTCGATGATAACACCAGCTTCATCACAGACAATCTTAGTACCATCTTCAAGGACGTGTTCCCCGACTAGAATGGCCATACCTTCTTCTGTTTCAACTTGAACTGTTACACCTACTTCGAATAAATCAGCTTCAGTAAAAATTCTTTTACCATCCGCCAATAATCCTTCAGCTGCGAAAGTTTGTTCTACGACTTCATTTGATGACAATGTAATGCCCAAAATTTGTGCAATTTTTTCAATCTTTGTCATAATTTTAGTTTAAAATAATAATTATTATACTGGTAAATATACTGTTAAGTATATCGTTCCATTTGTTTATCCTTGGCCCTTATAACGCTTTAGATAGTTTTTGCTTTTTTTGTTTTTGGATGCTTTAGTTTTTGAATGAACACCCTTACGTTTTGCTTTGGGTTTTTCTACCCAACGCTTAACTTCTTTAATTGCTTTAGCCTTTGCCATGTTATTTCTTTTTTAATTTGGTCATTATGTAATTCAGCATTTCACGCCCACTGTATCCAGCCACAAAACCAACACCTGGTAATGTATCCTGTCCTAGGCCAAAAAGACTAACGATAAGGGGTGCTGTGTAGTTAGCGATAAACGCCCCAATTATTACACTGATAACTTGTTTCCACCATGGTAAATTTGGTTTCATTCCGATAAACGCACCAATCAATCCACCAATAATTAGGCTAACGTTTATTCCTAGATGGTTCAATGCTTCGTAAACTGTTTTCATCCTTTTCACTTTGTTTTATTTGTTGCAATTTGATAAGTGCTTCTTGTAATTTTTTTGTATTTTTTTTGTATGCCATTTTTAAATTGGATAACGTTTTTTATGTTCTGGTAGCAACCAATTATTCCATCTAGTCCTTCTATCATCGCAACCACAATCTTCATGTCCAAATAATTTGGCTATAAACATCGCAATTCTTTTTCCTTGACCCAAGGTAAGGATGAATATGATATAGTGGCTTAAATCACCTAAAAAGCCCATTGTTAAGCGTTTTTGTCTACAATACCCCAAATGGTACCGATAAGTGTCATAAGACCACCAACAATTTCTGTTGCCATACCTTCATCAATTAAACCTTTGGTTACGAATATACCACCAGCAAATGTTAAGGTGTGGCGGATAATAGATAATATTTGTTCCTTTTTCATATTAATTAAAATTCAAATTTTGTGTAATCATCTTTATCTGGGAAAAAGTTGTTGCTAACTTTTTTACGTTTTTTCATATAGATACCACTATTGTATGTACCAGCTTTTGTTGACGGATATAAATCCTGTGCGCTATAATCAGAATATTCTGGGAATAAACCTGTGTTATTGCATAGGTAAGTGGTTAACCTTTCAGTAATCCATTCAGCTTCATTACGTGCATCGTTTCTGATGAATTTCATCGTTTCCAAGTCAATACCTTCACTGTAACTATCTTGTGCACGGTTAATACCTTTGTTGGTGAATTTCAATGTAAGTGGTACAATACATTCATAGAATGACCAAGCTGTTAAAGCTGGCACCACGTAATCTGTAAATAATATTGCATAGTTACCAGTCAAACCACTAATGCTACCACCAGCGTTATATAGGTCATTATCAATTTTATCGTATAATGCCTTACCCAAAATGCTTTGTATTTTGATAGTTTGTGACTTACGAATTGAATTTGTAAGAATGTTGTTTTGTACGTTGGCACCTACATTGGTGTATTCACGTAAAAATGTTTCGGATATAAATAGTACTTGTGACATTATTCTACTGTTTGGGTTGGGTTATTTTGTATTTCAATTGGTTCAAGTCCAACCATGTCCCTAACTTCGTTTGGTGTTGCCACTTGTAACAATGACTGTTCAGTTAAATTGAATGGCAATGGTTCAGCTTTGATAAAGTCCAATTTTGCGCTTGTGCCATTAATTGTTAATATCTTGTGATATGTTTTAAGGATGTGTTTTTGTAGTTTATTGATGACTGTTGCATAGTATAAATCGTATGCGTCTACCAATTCAGAACGGCCACCTAATTGACCAGGTGTTTTGATACCTAATAACATCGGTGATACAACCTTATTTGCTGTACATAATGCCTGTAATACGGCATCTGTTAATGTTAAAAATTGTTTATCACTATCGGTTGTTTGAATTGGGATAAACGTTGGTGCTTGGTCCTGGCCATTACCAAACGTAACCATAAATTTCTGGCCATGCTTCCCAGTAAAATTAGCTTTTATTTCACGGAATAGAATATCCTGTTCTTCTTCTTCTGGAATACCTGTGTTAATCTGTAGGATATAATTTGGTGATAATTGGTTTTGGATGTTATTCAAGTGATACATCCCAATTTCAAAGTCAATTTCCACATATGGAATTGAAGCTGAATATTGTGGGATGGCATAGTATTTCATTGATGGGTTATATTCCTTACAAATGTAAATTTGGTTTGGGTCTTTTCTTTCATCCATGCTGAATACAGCGTATGGTTTTGGTAAATGTTTCTTAACATCAGACCAATCATCGCTATAATAATAATACGGCATGTTACCATCTTCATCTGGTTTACCACAACGCAATTTACCGTAATCAATGTGGTAAATTTCAGCTATTGTTTGTCTATCTTTTGACCAGATAATGTTCAATGCATATGCACCATAAATAATAAGGTCCATGGCAATTTTATAGCTAATATCTTCCAAACTTTCATATGGGTTTGGTATTGTTAAAAACTTGTTTACGATAGCCAATTGTTCTGGTGGTAAATTTTCGGTTATAAGCTTCAATCCATTACCAACGGTCATGTCTTGTTTACCCATTTGAATACTTTTATGTATAGCACTTTTTTCAAGTAATGAAAGCAAATAATTTGGGTAAAGGTTATCTTCACCATATTTGATAAAATCATCACGTTTTGTAGTTGTTTCAATCAACTGTGGAACGTATAACTTTTCTTCTGATATTATATTAATTTTTTTTCCCATTGTAGGTATTTGTATTTAAATATATTTTTATGCGTTTTGGTCACTTAGTATTTAATTGCCATCCAGTCTATGTATTCAAGGTCAGCTGGCATGGTATGAAGATAAATCTTGAAACCATTTGGTGTTTTGTTAACTGGGAATAAATACCCACTTTTTCCAGAACCAGTACCACCAGTTGCACTATTTGGATAATTTATTGGTTGTAACTGAATTGAATATTTATCATCTTTGAATGGTACCGTAAACGTTATTTGCTTTTGAAATAAGTCACTATATGGTCCTTCACCAACAGGTGTCCATCCTGTAAAATCAGCTGAACCATTCTTTATTCCAAAATTCTGGCTATCAACTGGACCATCATCGAAAACAAGGTCACCATCAATATCAATAGTATCGGTGCAAGTAATACTACCATTAACATATAAAATTCCTTCGTTTTCAACTGTTTCATCACCTACTGTAACATCATTACCTTTTTCAATAGTTATGCTACCATCAACATAAAGGTCCGTTGGAACGCTTTTATTGTGGCCAGGACCTACCAACATATCACCAACAATAACATGCTTATCTGGGCCAATTGTGTTAACAGTTGATCCAGTGGTTACAATTTGAACTTCACCACCAGGTGTGGTGGATAATGTATTCAAATACAACGTACTGTCATCTTCAGTCGCAATGGCTGGTTTTATGTATAGGTTTTTTGACATTATTTAAGGCTTTTCAAAAGCAATTCTAATTTAGCTTCTAATTGTTCTATTTTTTCTTTATCACTTATTGGTGGTACTGGTATTTCAATATCAACTATAAATTCAACTTCATATTCACCATTTTCATTCAATTTTGAATGTACGTGCTTTGTTTGTATTGTTTCTTGTATCATAATTTAATTATTAAGGCATATCAGTTTGCCAACAAATTGGTAATACCCTATCAAGGTTTAATACCGCTTTTAAAGTTGGCCAGTTATTATCGCTTACAAAATATGACCAGTCAGGAATGTCATCATATGTATCATTTGTTGTGTCAAATGGTTGGAATTGGTTTGACCATAATTGTGGATAAACGGTTGTTGGTCCTGTCCAGTAATATATGTCACGGTATCCTTGTGAAAATTCAAAGTCATTATTAAGTCTAATTGGGTATAATAACATGAACCAGAATTGTGCTTCAACACCAGTCGTATTTGTAAAGTTATAGTCCCAAGTCATCCATATTAAATCACTATAACCTGGACATGTAACTGTAAGTGTGTTTTCCTGTAATTTTTGATAAGGTGCATCACCCTTAGGGTCGTTATTAAATACCGCTAATTTACATTCAGCTGTACCAGTAATTTTTGAATTGACATAACCACCAACTTTTTTAATACTTTCACCTGGCTTTAATACGAATGGTACGATATAACCCCATACATTATCGATATAACCACCACCAGTACCACGGTCAAGATAGTTTGAACTAAAGTATGTTGTCTTCCACTGATAATAATCAGTACCGTAGTAATTATATGGTGTTTGACCAGTATAACTAACAGTTACGTTTTGTGGTGTTACAGCACTACCACCGCCACCGCCACCGCTTACACCAGAACTACCAGATGAACCAGCCACACCAGTTTCACCTTGTGATATTGCTAACCAGTCAATCACAACATCATCTATAGCTGGGTCTAATGGTCCCGTTAAACCTGTATTAATTCTGAAACCACTAACAGTTTTATTTGTAATATAAGGATAAAATCCACCAAAACCTTGTGCTTCACTTCCTGTTGCATATGTGTTAACTGAATAATCTGTATTAGCATAATTTTCAATAAATACAACATCATAAATTAATGGGTCACCAGTAAAATTAGTTAAAGCAACTGAACCAGCTTTTGACTTAGCACCCAAACCATTAGCACCATTTGAACCACTAGAACCGCTTGTACCATAACTGATACCACTTGATCCGCTAGTTCCTGTAGCACCATCAATACCGTTGATACCAGAACTACCGCTTTCGCCAGATGAACCACTTGAACCAGCAGGTCCAAAGTCACCAGGGGCACCATCTTGACCACTTGTACCGCTTTCACCGCTTGTACCAGATAATCCATTTGTACCATTCATTCCAGAACTACCAGATGAACCAGCGAATGCGTATCCACTAGTACCAAATTGTATTACTTGACTACCATGTTTTACGGTTGGTATTCCGTTTTCATCAACATAAAAAGCGTGTTGTTCGCCATTTGTTGTGACACCTGTTGTAGGTTCACTATATAAAAGTATTTTTGACATTTATGTTATATTAAGTTATTACGCAATTCTTATTTTTAAGACACCGTTTGTGTGATAAATACCACCCAATGGTACACCACCTGTTGCAGCAGCTGTATCATCAGTATAGTTTAAGCCAGCATAATTTAATAATTGAAGGTTTCTTGTAGTTGTATAATAAGGTGTTGAAGCTGTTACTTGACCACCCAAAGCGATAGCACCATCAGCTGTTGCACTACTTTCGAAACCAATTGCTGTAGCCATCATTGCTGTAGCATTAGCTTCTTTACCTATTTTAATTGATGATAAACCAGATGAAGCACCACCCCTACCAATATTAATCGCATCATTGGTTGTAGCTGAAGCACCTTCACCAATTGCAATTGACCTTAAACCACTTGCATTAGCATTTATACCAACAGCTATAGCGCTATCATCACCTGAACTTGCACCTTTACCAACAACAACAACACCAGTAGCATTACCAACATTTGCAGCATGACCAATTATGGTATTGTCTGGTTTATTTGCGGTTGTAGCTGTAATTAAACTACCAATATATATGTTTCTTTTTGCATCACCAGAAGATGGTGTAATATCACAACCAATAAGAACGTTGTGGTTATTATCACTACCTAAGGTAATGTTACGACCAATAGCTACTGCTTGATATGAAAAACCTAAGTTAACATTAGTACCTATTGCAACACCTTGATATAATGTTCTAGCATTTTTACCGATACTAGTACCAGCATAATTAGAAACAGCACCTTCACCAATAGCGACACCACCATCATATGTTTCAGTATCTTTACCTATGGCAACACCAGTTTCTGTTCTTACAC
>Ga0222712_10002361_pt1 | contig 21696 bp, 19 predicted proteins | sample C33_657DmetaG_FD_165043 | JGI IMG/M metagenome (GOLD analysis project Ga0222712, IMG submission 165043) | Estuarine water microbial communities from San Francisco Bay, California, United States - C33_657D | ecosystem: Environmental > Aquatic > Marine > Unclassified | place: USA: California... | reverse complement strand
AATTGCCGAGATGGCTGCAATCGGAAAGATTAAGGCCGTCGTAATTGGCTCATACGAACGTGGCTCTCGAAATATGCCCATCTCTCGGCTAGGCGAGGTCGCCAGAATTCTGGGCGTTGATGTGGCCTACCTACTCGGTCAGCCCCAAGCTCAATCCTTGGGCCGGCAAGACGCAGCTCTTGTTCTGACTTTAGACCTACGAGCAATTAGTCGCCCGAGTTTTACAAACTCAAGTCGGCTCGAGCTATTAGTTACTTACTGCGCCGGGATTGTTAAAAAACGGAGTGACTGGAATGGTGAAGTTCTCTCGGTTAGAGCATCTGATCTATTGAATTTGAGCTTTGCAATGGGAATCGAGCAAGCTGCTTTACTGCAATGGTTGACAGATGAAAATTATCTGCTTAAAGAGATAAATCATTCTTAATCGAAGTGATCTTTGCGAGTACACCGTGAATATAGCCGGCCGATTCCTCAGTTGAGAGATCCTTCGCAAGAATTAGCGCTTCATCAATGGCAACTGCATCAGGAATCTCACTAGCCCAAAGGATTTCAAAGATTGCGATTCGCAGGATGTTCCGATCAACCGCCGCTAATCGATCTAAGTCCCAACCTTGAATATAAGTTGCGATCAGCTCATCAATTTTACGTTTGTGTTCCGCTACGCCGGTAACTAGTTCCTTGGTGTAATCGCGAACTGGTGGTAGCTCTGCGTCATCGCTGATATTGAGACGAGTTTCAATAATCGCCAACGGATCGCTCTTGCGAATGTCAGCTTCGTAAAGAATATCTAGACTATGTTTTCGAGCTTTACTACGTGCAGACACTAGTTAGCGCGACCTTGATACGATCCATCTCTAGTATCAACCATGATCTTTTCATCTTGCTTGATGAAAAGTGGCACCTGAATCTGGATTCCAGTCTCAACTGTGGCTGGCTTTGTGCCACCTGAAGAGCGATCACCTTGCAGACCAGGTTCAGTATAAGTAACTGTTAATTGAACCGAAGCTGGCAATTCGATATATAGCGGATCGTTTTCGTGAATGGCCACAATTGCCTCAGTATTTTCCAGCATGTAATTCGCTGCGTCACCAACGGTAGCTGCAGAAATATTCATTTGATCATAAGTTTTATTATCCATAAATACGAAATCTTCACCCTCTTTGTAGAGGAATTGCATTTCGCGCTTTTCCAGAATAGCTATCTCGATCTTCACGCCAGCGTTCAGAGTTCTTTCAACCACTTTGCCGGTAAGAACTTGACGCATCTTGGTACGCACGAATGCCGGGCCTTTGCCAGGCTTAACATGTTGGAATTCGATGACAGTCCAAAGTGAACCTTCAATATCTAGACACATGCCGTTTTTAAGATCACTTGTGGTTGCCACTTTGCAAACTCCCCTATCTGCGCAACGAACGCAGACCTATAGCCACCGCAGTTCGGTGGGCTTGAACAGGTGCTTAGGATACCTAATACCCGTGCTAATACTTAAATCCGTACCCGCAGATTTACTTTGTTAGTCCTTTAAGCGCGGAAATCGCCAAAGCATATGAGTTGGGACCAAAACCACCGATAGTGCCATTTGCTACACCCGAGATAACTGAAGTGTGCCGAAATTCTTCGCGGGCGAGTGGATTAGATAAATGAACTTCAATAAGTGGCGACTTAACAAGTTCGGCTGCATCACGAATCGCATACGAGTAATGAGTAAATGCGGCTGGGTTGATAATTACTGGCGTTGAATTATCAGCAGCTTCGTGTAACCAGGAGATGATGGTTGCTTCGTCATCGCTCTGTCGTACATCTGCCGTAAACCCATGGCTCTTTGCAGACTCTTCGATGAAGGACTTGAGCTGCGGGTAATTGAAATCACCATAGATGCTTGAGTCACGAATATCTAAGCGAGCAAGGTTCGGACCATTGATTACCAGAATCTTCATGAGCATAGCCTCTCATATGCTGCGAGCAAGTCGCTTTCACTAGGCGCTTCAATACGTAGCGTCTTGCCGAATTCGCTGATCGCCACGAATCGCAATGTGCCGGATCGTGATTTCTTGTCGATGGCCATATTGGCCCGCAGTTCTGGCCAATGACGACTTTCGTATGAGGTTGGTAAACCAAGATTACTAAGTATTTTCTTGTGCAGATCAGTCGCTTGGTCGGCAAGGATGCCAGATTGATTCGCAAGATTGGCTGCGAATACCAAACCAATAGATACACATTCACCATGTCGCAGGGTGTACTTACTGTGCAACTCGATGGCATGACCAAGGGTGTGACCATAGTTCAAGATTTCACGATCAAAGCTTTCTTTGAAATCGCCACTAACAACTTTTGCCTTAACCGCAATTGAACGTGTTATTAGCTCAAGCGTCAGGTCACGATCGCTACGAACTTCCAACAAATTTCTATCCGTTAGAAGTCCAACAATCTCGGTATCTACAATAAAACCACATTTAATTACTTCAGCTAAACCAGCGGCGAAGTCACGATCACTTAACGTGGAAAGCCAAGAAAGATCGACTAATACCGAAATTGGAGAATAGAACGAACCAATCAGGTTCTTGCCGTACTCACTATTGATGCCGGTCTTACCGCCGACTGCGGCATCGACCATCGCTGCGAGTGTCGTAGGAACTGCCACCCAATCAATGCCACGTAACCAACTGCTGGCTACAAAACCAGATAAATCAGTAACAGCTCCGCCGCCTACAGCCACAATTAAGTCATTACGTGTGAAACCAGCAGCGCCCAACCAATCCAGCATTTTTTGGTAACAAGCAAAAGATTTACCCGCTTCAGAATCTGGCACTGTGAAAATATGAATCTGCGCATCTGTAACTGGCAAATTAATGATGCGATCGCGCATTGCCTCAGAAACAATTACTGCTACCTGGCCACGATTGGTTAAATATGGCTCAATCGCTTTCTGCCAATCAATATCGATAACAACTTCATAATCACGATCAGCGGAAATCGAAATGGTATTCATTACGCCACCGCCAAGATATCTGCGCAAATCTCATTGACCGAACGATCATCAACCGGAACTACTGCAGTCGCTAAACTCTCATAGATTGGTCGGCGAGAGCTCATTAACTCGTTCCATTGAGCCCGAGGATTACCGAGTAAAAGCGGACGATCGCGGTTAAAACCAACTCGTGCCGCCGCTTTACCAAGTGAAATATCTAGGAAAATCACAATCGCGCCGCTGTTCCGTAGTAACTCTTGTGCTTGTAGCGAGATGGGAGCACCTCCCCCAAGTGACACAACGCCATTGTCAGATTGCAAGACTTCGGCCAACACAATCAATTCTTCGGTGCGAAAAACCGGTTCACCTAAATCAACAAAGATGTCAGAAATTTTCTTATCCAACTTAGCTTCAATCAGGGCATCGGTATCAGCGAACTTAACCTTCATTTTCTTCGCTAACGAATGTCCAATAGTGCTTTTTCCAGCACCTGGTGGACCAATCAAAATTATCTGGTTACTCATTTTATCGATAGGTGCGCGATATAACTTTCGAAATTGCGCTTAGTTTCACCAACGCTGTCGCCGCCAAATTTTTCAAGTACTGCTTCAGCGAGTACAAGTGCAACCATTGCTTCGGCTACAACTCCAGCAGCCGGTACCGCGCAAACATCAGAACGTTGATTAATTGCTTTGGCAGCTTCGCCAGTTTTTACATCGATAGTATCGAGAGCTTTTGGAACTGTTGATATTGGTTTCATTGCAGCGCGCACGCGCAAAATTTCACCGTTGGACATACCGCCTTCAGTGCCACCCGCACGATCAGTGCGACGACGAATAGCGCCATCTGGGCCGCGCTCAATTTCATCGTGGGCAACTGAGCCGCGACGTGTTGCAGTGGTAAAGCCATCGCCGACTTCGACACCCTTAATCGCTTGAATACCCATCATGGCAGCGGCTAAACGCGCATCAAGGCGACGATCCCAGTGCACATGTGAACCTAGCCCTGGCGGCAAGTTATATGCCAATACTTCGACCACGCCACCCAGCGTGTCACCATCTGAATGAGCAGATTCAATCTCAGTGATCATCGCGGCACTAGTTTCTGCATCAGCACAACGAACTGGATCTTCATCGATTCGTTTCATGTCGCCCTCACTTGGCAGCTGCGTATTTTCAGGAACTCGCACTGAACCAATTGATAAGACGTGACTTAGAACTGTAATGCCACATGTCTGTTGTAAGAACGCACGAGCTACCGCGCCAAGTGCAACACGTGCGGCAGTTTCGCGAGCACTGGCACGTTCTAAAATCGCGCGAGCATCATCAAAGTCATACTTCTGCATTCCAACTAAATCTGCATGCCCTGGTCGCGGCCGACTAAGCGGAGCGTTGCGACCTAAATCTTTAATCTCTTCTTCTGGCACCGGATCGGCTGACATGACTTTTTCCCACTTAGGCCACTCTGAATTTGCAACCTGGATTGAAATCGGCCCGCCCTGAGTTAAACCCAAACGAATTCCACCGAGGATAGTGACCTTATCGGCCTCGAAATTCTGTCGCGCACCGCGACCAACGCCTAAACGACGGCGGGCCAGATGGTAATCAATATCGGCAGTTGTTATCTGAACTGAAGCCGGAATTCCCTCAATGATCGCACTGAGAGCTGGGCCATGAGACTCACCCGCAGTTAACCAACGCATGGGCTAATTCTCGCAGATGAATCGCTTTTATGTCGCCATATTAAGTGCCACGGCCGCCAAGATGGCTGGGGCGAATGCAATTCGTTGCGGGAAACTTCCCTTAATAACTAGTCCAGCCGTTAGTTGCAACCAGCAAAGCACAATTAGCAGAATTAGTGGGTTTCTAACATTCTCGTAATGCAACCATGGAGCTACAAATAGCAGCAACTTCACATCACCCATTCCGAGCAACGAAGTTAACCCAGCAGCAAAAACCAAGGGAGTGAAAGCAAGCACGGTTAGTGAAAGATTGAAAGATTGCCCAATCAGGAAGAGAGCGGGCCAGACTAGAAATACGCCCATCAGAAGAGCTGAATTATAGATTCGGAATGTAATCAAATCTAGCGTCGCAATCGTTACAGCCCAGATGATGCAGACTGTAAGTGCTAATGAATCAAAGCTCATGACAGGCAAACTACCCATCTATTCCGTGATGGCCCAATCGTTAACTGATTATTGTGTAGAAGTTTCCTACAGTCGTTTCAAAGCAGCTTCGCGCATGAGAGGTGCTAACTGTGAGCGTTTGACTGAGGTCCCAGCGAAGATCGCAATCTGCGAAATTGCTTGATGGACCAGAAGATCTAAGCCATCAATACTCTCAAGACCAACGTTTCGCCAGAAACCCATCAGCGCAGTTGGCCAAGGATTGTAAAGTGATTCGAAAAGAAGGGCACTGGCGCCAGCAATTTTTCCGACCAGTTCGTCAGCAGCTCCGGCTGGTGAGGTATTAATGATCAGGTCATATTTTGACCAGTTGATCTGATCATCAAAGCCAATAACTGAAACTGGCGCAAAGAGAGCTGACTTAATCAAACTTGGGCTGCGATGTTCACTGCGACTTGCTACATCGATTGAAACGCCGACGCTATCGAAGGCGGCGATTGCTGCTCGAGCTGTTGCTCCCCCACCTAGAATCAAAAGGTTTTGAAACGTTGCATTTGTCTTTGCGGCAACACTTTGTTGGAAACCAACCACATCAGTACTGTCAACTTTCCAAGAATCTCCAACCTTAATCAAGGTATTTGCACTTCTGATGCGCTTTGCTAACTCAGAAGTTGGAAAACCTAAATCAACCAGCTCTTCTTTTAGCGGCATAGTCAAAGAAAAACTGTTTAACTCTGGCGGGGTGGACTCTAAATACTTCGCGAGTTTGCCGCCCCGAACCTCCACTGCTGTGTATTTCGCTGAGATCTCTAGGCACTCATAAGCCACTTGGTGAATAACTGGTGAAAGGGAGTGAGAAATAGGAGAGCCAAGGACTGCGCCATTAAAGGTTCTCAATCGAATGCACCCGCCTTTCGGTTCTTTTGGTAAAGCGACTTCCAACCATTGAATTCAGAAAATGATTTAGTGAAGCGGGTATCGCCAGGTGCTACGGTGATAAAGAATAGCCAATCTCCGTCAGCTGGGGCGATCGCAGCTTTTAGTGCTGCTAAACCTGGATTTCCGATCGGTGCTGGCGGTAATCCATAATTTTGGTAAGTGTTGTAGGGCGACTTTAACTTAGTAGACTTATTGCTAAGGAATATTTCACCTCGCGCACTCTTCAAATAATGCACTGTTGAATCTAGTTGGAGCGGCATGCCGATCGCCAACCTATTCCTGATAACTCGCGAAATCTGCGCGAAATCTTTGGTGTCGCCTTCGGCTTGAACCAATGAAGCCAACGTAACCAATTGCTGAGTACTCAATTTTCCAGCCGGATCGACAAATTCTAGAGTTGAAATCACTTGGTTGAATCTGTTCACCATACTTTGTAGCGCTTCAACCTGACTTGTTCCGTCTGCAAAACTATATTGCGCGGGGAAAAGCACGCCTTCGAGTGCGGTGATGCCTTTCGGTAGAAGAACTGATTTCGCGGACTTAACTGGATTCTCAGACCAAATCTTTGTTGCGTTCATCTGTGCGAAAACTTCAGAGTTCCATTCGCCTTCAGTAATTTTAATCAAATTCGCGATCCGTTTCGGATCCAATAACTGTTCAAGCGCAGCTTTGCCACTGATTTCAAGCGAGAGCGCATGCGTGCCTGGTGCGATCGCAGCTGCTCTTGGATTCGCTACTGCGGCTCTAAAGAAACTTTCCGCCGAAGCAACTACTCCCGCGACCTCGAGCAGCGTCGCGATCTCGGCCCCTGTAGCCCCAGTCGGAATGGAAATCGATACGTTCTTTTCGTTTGCCGAAATAACTCGATCCGGGAAGTTCGGGTATCCCCCACCTGCTTGGTTAATTTCGCGCAATGAAAACGTGAAAGCGAGGATAAATATGCCAGCAACACTGAGACGCTTTAGCGATTCGCGATTAAACATCCTTGGCCTTTTCAATCGCTATCCCTTGCTCAAGGATGGCTACCGCAGCTGCCATGTCAATTTTGCTGCGCGCATCCTTTGCATTGACACCGCTTTGCCGCATCGCGTTTGTTGCCGAAACCGTTGAAAGGCGCTCATCGATCATGGTTACTGGAATGCTAAATTCGGTATGAAGCTTCTGCGCGAATGCCGCTGCTTTCTGCGCTGAAGTACTTGATTGCCCCGAGAGATTAAGTGGTTCTCCTACATAAATAGCTATAGGTTCGTGCTCGGCGAAGAGTTCAGATATCTGCGTAAAAAGTTTCGGATCACCGCTAGAAAGTGTGGTCAGAGGTGATGCCAAAATAGAATCCGGATCCGAAATAGCCACACCAATTCGAACATCACCATAATCAAAAGCGATCCGGCGACCTCTTAGCATTTGCTTTATAGCGCTGTCACGGCAGCTGTTATTGCGGCAAGCGCTTCGCCGGCTTTGCTGGCATCAGTGCCGCCGCCTTGTGCGAAATCATCTTTACCGCCACCGCCACCACCAAGTACAGCTGAACCAATTTTTACTAAAGCGCCTGACTTAGCGCCAAGTGCGCGTGCCGAATCAGATGCGGCAACAACCAGAACCGACTTGCCAGCTGCCGAACTAATAAGTGCAATGACCGAAGTTGCAAAACGATTTCGTAGGTCTAGGGAAATTGTGCGCAAATCATCGCCTGAGATTCCGTCAGGTAATACTGCAGTGATCAGATCAACCTGGCCAACTTTGGTAACTGATTGCGCAATAGCCGAGACAGTTCCTAAAGCTTGGGCAGAACGAACTGCGGCTAACTCTTTCTCAATCTCTTTTATTTTCTCCAGCAGATCATTAATGCGCTCAGGCAATTCATCAACTCGAGCACCCTTAATAATTTGGGTTAATGAGTTCAACAGTAAATGCTCTCGGGCTAAGAATTTATAAGCGTCTACACCAACCAGCGCCTCAACGCGTCGAACGCCGGCACCAATGGATGATTCACTAAGAAGTTTTACAACTCCTAGCTGACCGGATCGCGTTACGTGTGTGCCGCCGCATAATTCGCGTGCCCAATCGCCAACGCTGACCACACGGACTGTGTCGCCATATTTCTCACCGAACAAAGCCATCGCGCCGATAGCTTTCGCCTCAGCTTGCGACATGCTCTGCGCAGTTACTTCCAGGTTATCTAGCAATAAAGAATTTACACGTGACTCAACTTCATTCAATGCCGAATCTGATACCGCCCCAGTTGCTGGGAAATCAAAGCGGAAGCGACCTGGTGAGTTTTCCGAACCTGCTTGCGTAGCGGTTTCGCCTAGAACTTCACGGAACGCTTTATGCACCATGTGGGTAGCTGTATGCGCACGAGAGATCGCATCACGACGTTCTTGATCAATAGTCGCAAGAGCGCTTTGGCCAACTGCAACTTCGCCACTTAATACTCGGCCACGGTGAACCGATAATCCATTAACTGGAGCTTGCACATCATCGATTTCAACGATGGCACCATTTGCCAGTTTGATGATGCCGGCATCAGCTAATTGGCCGCCACCTTCGGCATAGAACGGCGTGCGATCAAGAATAACTTCAACTTCATCGCCGCTTTTCGCACTTTGCGCAATTACGCCATCAACTAATAAACCATTGATCTTGCCTTCGGCTTCAGTGTGCGTGTAGCCCAAGAATGTTGATAACCCAGATCCATCGGCAATCTGCTTGTATTGCGATAAATCGGTATGACCAGATTTTTTAGCACGCGCATCTGCTTTAGCGCGATCTTTCTGCTCTTTCATCAAACGCTGGAAACCATCAGTATCAATTTGGAGTCCAACTTCTTGGGCCATCTCAAGCGTTAAGTCATATGGGAAACCATAGGTATCGTGCAACTTAAATACTTCTTCGCCACCTAACGTGGAAACTTTCTTAGCTTTAAGAGCCGTTGCGGCTAGATCGAAAATCTGGGTTCCGCTCTTAAGTGTTTGCAAGAAACTTTCTTCTTCGGCTACTGAAACTGCCAAGATGCGTTCTTGAGCGGAAACAAGCTCTGGGTACTGCGGACCCATCGCACCAATTGCAGCCCTGGTTAGATCTGAAATTATCGGATCATGCGAACCAAGCAAACGCATATTACGAATCGTGCGTCGCATCATGCGGCGCAGAACGTAGCCGCGTCCTTCATTACCTGGTGTTACGCCATCGCCAATTAGCATCGCTGAAGTTCGAGCATGATCTGCGATAACGCGTAGAGAAATATCCGACTTTTCCGCCGTGCCGTATTTGATACCAGTCAGCGAACTAGCCATATTCAAAATCTGCATAGTGGTATCGATCTCGTAAATATTTTCGACACCTTGAAGTAGTGCAGCTGTGCGTTCTAGACCTAAGCCAGTATCAATACTTTTCGCGGGCAATTCACCCAAAATTGGATAGTCATCTTTGCTGGTACCAGCACCACGTTCATTTTGCATGAACACTAAGTTCCAGATTTCCAAGTAGCGATTTTCATCTGCCACAGGACCACCTTCAGCGCCAAAGGCTGGGCCACGATCGTAATAAATTTCAGAACAAGGACCACATGGCCCCGGAACACCCATGGACCAGAAGTTATCGGCCATTCCGCGGCGTTGGATTCGCTCCTTAGGAACGCCCATCTTGTGATGCCAAATATCAGCTGCTTCATCGTCGGTATGGAATACAGTCACCCATAACTTTTCTTCTGGAAAACCGTAACCACCTTGAGCAATTGGCTTTGTTAATAACTCCCAAGCTAAGGCAATTGCGCCTTCTTTAAAATAATCACCGAATGAGAAGTTTCCGCACATTTGAAAAAATGAAGCATGACGAGTTGTCTTACCAACCTCGTCTATATCTAGAGTACGAACACACTTTTGCACTGAAGTGGCACGCGCATATGGTGGCGTTACTTCACCTAAGAAGAATGGCTTGAACGGAACCATGCCGGCATTTACTAAGAGCAGATTTGGGTCATCAGCAATTAATGATGCAGATGGAACTACGGTGTGCGTTAAACCTTGAGAGTTCTCAGATTCGAAAAAGCGCAGCCAGCGTGAACGTATCTCGGCGGATTCCACTAGTACTGATCACTCTGCCTTGGTCTTTTTAGCTTTACGCTTCTTGGATGCGCCTGCAGCGCTCATTAACGCGCCAGCGATCTTAAGAGCTGGGCCACCTTTATCAACAAAATTTGATGTTGCTTCAGATGCCTTAGAAGAAATATTTTCGACGTTCTTAGTGATTTTGTTAAAACTTTCCAGTGGACCGTTAACCAAGGTGACAGTCTGAGTTACGCCATCTAACAGCGGAACAGTCTCGTCGGTTAAGGATTTAAGCGAGACCTTTGCCTCATCTATTAAGCGCCCAAAACGAATCACGGCGTAGGCAATTGCTACAGCAATCGCGAATAGCGATACTGCACAAATAATTAAGGCAATCCCGCCTGCGCTCATAATTTCCCTTTCAACTTTTCTTAACTAAATCCTACCGCGTAGGTTTAGAACTACTTCTTTTCAGCCACTTCTGGAACCCAATCAATTGCCGCTTCCTTGCGTTGAGCGGGTGTAATTGGAGTTGGTGCACCAGTCAGTGGGTCACCGCCGGAGGCGGTCTTTGGGAAAGCGATAACTTCGCGGATTGATTCTGAGCCGCTAAGTAATGCGCACACGCGATCTAGGCCGAGTGCAATTCCGCCGTGCGGCGGTGGTCCGTAATTGAAGGCATCTAGTAAAAATCCGAACTTACTATTAGCTTCTTCATCGGTTAAACCGATAACTTCGAATACTTGCTTTTGGATATTGCGATCATGGATACGAATCGAACCGCCACCTAATTCAGTGCCATTCAAAACAATGTCATATGCATATGCCAGTGCTGATTCTGGATCGTTCTTAAACGTTGCAGCAAACTCTGGTTTTGGTCCAGTAAATGGGTGATGAACTGCTGTCCAGCCGCCGCCATCAGTAGGTTCGAACATTGGTGCATCTAGCACCCAGAGAAATTCCCACGCGCCCTCGTTAATCAAATTGCAACGCTTACCAATTTCATTACGAACTGCGCCCAGCAAGTTTTGCGAAGCAACGCGTTCGCCGGCCGCAAAGAAAATGGCGTCGCCATTTGCAGCACCTGCTGCAGCAACGATTCCGGCTAGTTCTTTTTCTGAAAGATTCTTAGCAACCGGGCCACCTAACGTGCCATCGGCGTTTACTAAAATATAAGCCAGTCCCTTTGCGCCACGCGCTTTTGCCCAGTCTTGCCATGCATCAAGTTCGCGACGAGGTGAATCTGCTCCGCCAGGCATAACGACTGCGCCAACATAAGGTGCTTGGAATACTCGAAATGGAGTTTCACTGAAGAAACTTGTTAATTCAACTAGCTTTTGGCCAAAACGAAGATCTGGTTTATCTGAACCATAATCTGCCATTGCATCGGCGTATGTCATTCGCTTGAGCGGTAGTGGGATTTCGAAATTAACGGTTTCGCGCCAAACTGTGGCAACGATCTTCTCGGCAATAGCCAAAATATCTTCCTGATCGATAAAAGACATTTCGATATCAAGTTGCGTAAATTCTGGTTGACGATCAGCCCGGAAATCTTCATCGCGGAAACAGCGAGCAATCTGGTAGTACTTCTCCATGCCGGCAACCATCAATAATTGTTTGAATAGTTGTGGCGATTGTGGAAGCGCGTACCAAGAACCTGGCTGCAAGCGAACCGGAACCAGGAAATCACGAGCACCTTCTGGTGTAGATCGAGTTAGGTAAGGCGTCTCAATGTCTAGAAACTCTTCGGCATCCATAACGCGGCGGATCGCAGCTGTAACTTTCGAACGCATTCGTAAATTCGCCGCAGGCTTCTCGCGACGTAGATCTAAGTATCGATACTTCAACCGAACTTCTTCCGAAATATTTGCTTCATCGCCGCTATCTACCGGAAACGGCAGAGCCGCAGCTTCGCTCAACACAATGACTTCATCGGCCATAATCTCGATTTCACCAGTTGCGACATTGGTGTTTTCGTTTCCTGCTGGGCGTTCAGAAACCACACCCGTGATCTTCAAGCACCACTCAGCGCGCAACATATTTGCGATGGCTTCATCGCGTATAACAACTTGGACCCAACCAGTGACGTCGCGAAAATCGATAAAGGCAACTCCACCATGATCGCGGCGGCGTGCAACCCAACCAGCCAATGTGATGGTCTGCCCAACTTGGCTCTTGCGGATCGTGCCTGCCCCGTGGGTACGGATCAATTTAGCTACCTAGCTTTCCTTTAGTTCATCAATGCACTGGCTAAGGAGTCAAGTCTAACCGAGTTGGCAGTTCCGCTGCTCATCTCTTTTACTACAACTACCCCGCTGGCGATCTCTTCGTCACCAATTACTAGTGAAAAACGAGCCCCGCTCTTATCGGCACTCTTCATCGCTGTCTTAAGAGCCCGATCACCAAAGGCCAACTCAACTTTAAATCCGCTAGCTCGCAAATCGGCTGCATATTTCAGACTTGCCGACTTAGCGGCCTCGCCCATCGGAATAATAAATAGATCACTTACAAAAGTTTCTGGAATAACCACGCCTTCGGCTTCAACGGCCAGAAGTGCGCGGTCTAAGCCAAGACCGAATCCAATACCAGTTATATCTTGGCCACCAATTTCACCCATTAAACCGTCGTAACGTCCGCCCCCACCGATGCCGGATTGTGCGCCAAGAAGATCGTGAACGAATTCAAATGTGGTGCCAGTGTAATAATCCAAACCTCGAACCATTCGTGGATTAATCGTGTAAGAAATCCCCATCGCAGTTAAGTGGCGTTGCACTTCGGCAAAATTCGCTTTTGATTCTGGCGAAAGGTAATCCAACAAGATCGGAGCCTTCGTCATTAAAGTTCTAACTTCTTCGCGCTTATCATCAAATAATCGAAGTGGATTCAATTTTGCGCGCTCCTTGGTCTCTTCATCTAGATCAAGGCCGCTAATGAACTTAACAAGATCTACCCGATGTGCAGCTCGTGATTCGGCATCACCTAACGAAGTCATTTCAAGTCGGTATTTTGTTAAGCCTAATTTCTTAAAACCAGCATCTGCAATTGCAATAACTTCGGCGTCGAGAGCTGCGTCATGAGTACCGATTGCTTCAATCCCGATTGAATAAAACTGTCGGTATCGACCTTTCTGCGGACGTTCAGCTCGAAAGAATGGACCGCAATAATAAACTTTTGCTGGCAACGAACCACGATCTAGCCCATGTTCGCTAACGGCACGCAGTGCGCCAACAGTTCCTTCTGGTCGAAGCGTGATTGAACGGCCACCACGATCTTCAAAGGTATACATCTCTTTCGAAACAACATCAGTTGAAGCCCCGATGCGGGTAAATAGTTCGGTATCTTCAAAAATAGGAAGCTCCAGCAATTGATAACCGGCCGCGCTTATCGTATTTTCTAAAGTTGATCGTACCCAAGCGAATGCGTTACTACGCGGCGGCACATATTCACTTACACCTTTGGGTGCCTGAAATTTAGTCATCTGCTCGCCCTCGCCGCTTCAAGTAAGTACGGATTGTTCTTACGTTCAATACCAATCTTAGTTTCTTGGTGATGTCCCGGGAGTACCCTTATTTCATCTCGCAGTGGCAAGACTTTCTTGATCAGAGTTTTCATCATGTCATCACTAGAACCAGTAGGTAAATCAGTGCGACCAATTGAACCCGCAAAAAGAACATCGCCACTAACTAGAGTTTCGTCGTCAATTAGGAACATTAGCGACCCACGAGTGTGACCTGGGCTATGAATCGCTTTGATTTTCAAACCAACCAATTCAAATTCTTCGTCGCTTTTTAACTCTTTAACTTCTTTAGGCTCGACAAAAGTCATGGCACCTAGCGTCGCTGCGAACTCGGGGCTAACTGCAGCTGCTGGATTAACTAACAGATTGCGATCTTCGCTATGGATATACGCCGGAATTCCATAGCCATCGCAGATTGGAACTACAGAGAAGGTATGGTCTAAATGTCCGTGGGTTAAAAGTGTGGCGACAGGTTTCAAGCGATGCTTAGTTAAGAGATCAGCTAACTCCATAGATACATCAGGCATACCTGGATCGATGACGATGCATTCAGAGCCTTCACCGGTAGCCAACACCCAGCAGTTGGTTGCGTACATTTTGGCTGGGAAGCCTGCAACTAGCATCGCTACCCCACCCTTCCACGCTCAATTCCGCAGTCCTGAACCGACCCATTGGAAATACCCTAGGCGGACAGGGTACCTTTACCTTTCCAACCAACGACGTAGTGCGGCAATGATTTCGATCATTTTTGTACATCGTCACCCAAATGTTTTGCCCTCTATCAATCAACCCAATAGCGAAGGCCCATTTGAGAATTTCTCAAGAGCTACCGCGCTGAAAGGATCCACCATGACCGAGAATCCAGTAACTCCCACTCAATCCCCTGCAGTTGTATCTGCGGCATCAGCACTTATTGGGGATCCGGCTAGATTCGGTCGCGTTGGCGAAGATGGCACTGTCTTTGTAATTACTCCTGAAGGCGATAAGCCAGTTGGTTCATATCCTGGTAAAAGTAACGAAGAAGCGTTGGCTTATTTCGTTCGTAAATTTGAAGCTATTGCATCTGAAGTAGCGTTGCTTTCAGCCCGAATCAAATCTGGTGCCATGGTTCCCGGCGATGCCACAACTGCCGTAGTGAAATTACGCGAGCAAGTTCGCGAACTAAACGGAGTTGGCGACTTAGCTGCTCTGGCCGTTGCCGTTGAACAACTTTCACCACTAATTGAAGATCATCGTGGTGCTTACGAAGCTAAAAAAGCTGCCGAAGAAATTGTTAAGGCAGAACGTTTAGCCCAAGTTCTAATTGAAAAGGAAAAGATTGTTGCTGAAGCTGAGTCATTGGCCGACTCGACCAGCTGGAAAGTTACTGGCGATCGCCTAAAGGCGCTACTCGATGAGTGGAAATCAGCTCCGCGTTTAGATAAGAAGACTGATACCGATCTTTGGAAACGCTTCTCATCATCTCGCAACAAGTTTGATAAGCGACGCCGCACTCACTTTGCTTCCCTTGAAGAAGTGACTGCCGTCGTATCAGAAGCTAAGAAGAAACTAGTTGCTGAAGCTGAATCATTAGCCACTTCTACTGATTGGGTTGCAACAGCTCGCCGTTTCAAGGTTCTGATGGATGCTTGGAAAGCAGCCGGTCGTGGAAAGATGAGCGATGACACAAAACTTTGGGCACGTTTTAAAGCTTCGCAAGATACTTTCTTTGCAGCAAAGAATGCTGATCTAGAAAAGCGCGAAGTAACAATGAGCGCCAACTTAGAAAAGCGCAATGCTTTGATTACCGAAATTGAGAAATTGCTTCCGATTACTGACTTAGCTGAGCAGAAGAAGGCGCTTCGCGAGCTGCAAAACCAATGGAGCAAGATCGGCATGACAGCACGTGATAAGCGCGCGGCTCTTGATGCTCGCCTAGAAGTTGTTGAAGCAGCGTATAAAGAAGCTGAAGCCACTATTTGGCGTAAGTCTGACCCGGCTGCAAAGGCACGTGCTGCCGATGTAGTTCGTCAGCTTTCAGAGGCAATCGCTAATTATGAGAAAGCTGCTGCAAAAGCTACTGCGGCCGGAAATACCAAGAAGGCACAAGAAGCTGCTGATTCAGCGGTTGCTCGTAAAGTTTGGTTGGCAGAAGCTGAAAAGAATTTAGCTGAGTTTAGTTAACACAATCTGCGCTAATTGTTGAAAGTGCGATAAACATCGTAAACACCTTCGATATTTCTTACCGCACTTAGCACAGCATCTAAATGAGTGGCATCTGCCATTTCAAATGTAAATCTAGAGATCGCGGTGCGATCTTTGGATGTACTAACTGCCGCACTCAAAATATTTACATGTTGCTCCGAAAGCGTACGAGTTACATCGGCTAACAATCGTGAGCGATCAAGTGCTTCGACTTGGATATTTACCAAGAATACGCTGGCGGCACCGGCAAGCCATTTAACTGCGACGACCCGTTCACTCTGATTACTAATTAAGTCGGCAGCGTTAATGCAGTCACCACGATGAACCGATACGCCGTTGCCTTTGGTTATAAATCCCATGATGGCATCGCCCGGAACTGGCGTGCAACATCTGGCCAATTTCACATAAACATCTCCAATGCCCGCAACTTCAATTGAGCTGCTGGAGCGTCTAGTTGTTTGCACGCCGGTCGGAAAAGTAGGAACGGTATCTTCGGGGTGCGAGTCTTCCTGCCCCATTGAGGCGATTAACTTTTCAATTATGGAAGCTGACGAAACATGCCCATCGCCAACTGCGCTGTAAAGCGCTGAGATATCCGGGTAATGCAGTTCGTGTGAGAGTTCTAAAAGGGCATGTCCAGCAAAAATCTTTTGCAGCGGCAAGCCAGCTTTGCGCATCTGGCGAGCGATTGATTCACGTCCTGCCTCGATCGCCTCTTCGCGGCGCTCCTTACTAAACCAAGCCTTAATTTTCGAGCGAGCACGTGGACTTTTTACAAAGTTCAACCAATCACGACTTGGTGCAGCATGTTCACCTTTATTTAGAACTACCTCTACAACATCGCCATTATTTAGTTTTGATTCCAACGGAACTAATCGCCCATTTACTTTTGCGCCAGCGCAGCGATTACCAACATCGGTGTGAACTGAATAAGCGAAATCCACCGGAGTAGATCCGCCTGGGAGTGCAATCACACTCCCCTTGGGCGTAAAAACGAAAACTTCAGGTGAACCTAAATCGAAACGTAGCGAATCTAAGAATTCGGAGGGATCTTCGGTTTCTTTCTGCCATTCATGTAGCTGACGTAACCAAAGCATCTCGGGCGAAGCCGAATCAGATTCATTTCCTTGCTTATATTTCCAGTGTGCCGCAATACCGAACTCAGCTCGAGAATGCATGTCGTAGGTGCGAATCTGAATTTCGATAGCTTTGCCGCTTGGTCCGATCACGGTCGTATGTAGCGATTGATAAAGGTTGAACTTAGGCATCGCAATGTAATCTTTAAATCGACCTGGCACTGGTGACCAGCGAGCGTGAATAGCACCAAGAACCGCGTAACAGTCACGCACATCTTCAACTAAAACTCGAATTCCAACTAGATCGTAAATGTCGTTGAAGTCGCGACCACGTACGACCATTTTTTGATAGACGCTATAGAAATGTTTCTGCCGCCCAGTTACTGTGCATTTGACGCCATCGGCCAAGAGATCTGATTTTACAGCTTCAATAACTTCATTAGTTAACGTAGTACGCGCTGGATTTCGCTCGGCTACTAGTCGTGAAATCTCAAGGAATTTCTTAGGTTCTAGGACTTCGAAACTCAAATCCTCTAGCTCCCACTTGATTGCATTCATACCCAGACGGTGAGCCAACGGAGCATAAATATCAAGAGTTTCGCGAGCTTTGCGCTCTGCAGATTCAGGTGAAACATACTTCCAGGTGCGAGCGTTATGTAAGCGATCAGCCAACTTAATGAGCAGTACTCGTATATCACGTGACATAGCTACGATCATTTTTCTAACAGTTTCAGCTTCAGCTGTTGGTCCGTAAGTTAATTTGTCTAACTTGGTTACACCATCTACCAATAACGCAATCTCTTCGCCAAAATCCTTACGCAACTGCGGCAACGAATAAGTTGTGTCTTCGACTGTGTCATGTAGCAAGGCCGCAATTACTACCGCCTCGTTCAAACCGAACTCCGCTAATATTGCAGCAACTGCGACCGGATGAGTTATGTAATCTTCGCCAGATTTACGTAGCTGGCCGGCGTGAGCTTCTTTGGCAACTAAAAACGCGCGTTGCAAATTCTCTAATTTATCGCCTGGATGATGCTCTGTTAAAGCACTAACCACCGGTGCTAAAAGAGTATCCATGATCGGATTCTAGTTAACAACACGGTGGTTAGTTACTTGAATAGGTAAGTTATTACTTCTTCTTGCCTTTACGTTTTGGTTGGTTGCGCGGGCCGCGACCTTGGCTGGAATCTGTTCCAGCATCTGCTGAAACTGCCGCAACGCCGCCACGAGCATTTACTCGTTTCGTCAATGCAATCATCGCTGGTTCACGCTCGCGCAGACCCGAAAGAACCTGAGGCGCAATAAATAGTGATGAATAGGTACCAATTGCTAAGCCAATGAAGAGAGCAAGTGAGAGATCCTTCAGCGTTCCTGCGCCAAGAAGTCCGGCACCTACAAATAGAATTGACCCAACTGGCAGCAGAGCAATAATTGAAGTGTTCAACGAGCGCACGATTGTCTGGTTTACAGCCAAGTTAGTAGCTTGAGAGAACGTTGATTTTCCGGTTGTGGTGATGGTCCGGGTATTTTCGCGCACTTTATCGAACACAATAACCGTGTCATAGAGCGAATAACCCAGAATAGTAAGGAATCCAATCACGGTTGCTGGTGTTACGTCGAAACCAACTAAAGCATAAATTCCAACCGTGATAATCACATCGTGAATAACCGCAACAATTGAGGCAATCGCCATTTTAGGTTCAAAGGCCATTGCTAGGTAAAGCATGACCGCGAGCAAGAATGCGATCAGACCATACAAAGCTTTTTTAGTGATCTCTTTACCCCATGAAGGTCCGATGATCTGAGTATCAATAGTTTCAACATTAATAGCAAACTTTGTTGCTAGCGCATCTTGAACTGCATTTGATTGAACATTTGTAAGCGAACCGGTCTGGACACGAATTTTGTCGTTGCCTACGGTCTGCACAATCACCTCTGAAGTCACGCCCGCCGATTCAACTGCAGAACGTGCTTCTTCAATTGTAGCGCCAGCTTTGGTAACTGTGTAACTAGATCCACCCTTGAACTCAATACCTAGGTGTAAACCCTGGAAAACAATTGTGCCGATTGAGATCGCGAGTAGCAGAGCCGAGACCGCATACCAACGTTTACGTGAGGCGATGAAATCAAATGAAGTCTCACCACTGTAGAGACGTGCACCTAGCGTTGTTCCGTGTGCCATTGTTTACGCCTCCATGCCTGTGTTTGATACTTGAACGTTATTAGTTTCTTCGATGCCTGAACTCTTCTTGGATAAACCAGAGAGCGGATGACCGCTTGCATAGAATTTCCACTTAGACAGAACTGTCATCATTGGTTTAGTAAAAGCGAAGATAACGAGTAGATCCACCAAAGTCGTTAGACCGAGAGTGAAGGCGAATCCACGCACTCCGCCAACTGCTAAGAAGTAGAGCAATACAGCGGCAATGATTGAAACTGAGTCAGCCACCACAATGGTTCGGCGAGCTCTTACCCAGCCACTTTCAACGGCTGAACGAAGCGACTTGCCCTCACGTAATTCATCGCGAATACGTTCGAAATAAACAATAAAGGAGTCAGCCGTAATACCAATAGCGACAATGATTCCTGCAATACCCGCCAATGTGAGCGTAAAGCCGATCCATTCACCAAGCAGCAGAACTAATAGGTAAATCATTCCGGCGGCAACAGTTAGCGAACCAACTGTTACTAGACCAAGTCCGCGATAGTAAAGAACTGAGTAAAGAAGCACGAGACCAAGACCTAAACCGCCAGCTAGTAACCCGGCAGTAAGTTGATCGGCACCAAGAGTTGGTGAAACTTGTTGAACTTCGCCACGATCAAATGCAAGTGGCAACGAACCGTACTTGAGTACATTCGCTAAATCTTGCGCTTCAACTTGTGTGAAGTTTCCAGTGATCTGTGCGCTGCCACCACGAATAGCTTCATTAATTCGAGGAGCAGAAACAACTAAACCATCGAGCACAATTGCGACCTGGTTCTGCGGAGCAGTTAAAGAAACAACTCGTGCAGTTTGATCACCAAATGCTTTAGTACCTTCGCCATTAAAGGTTAAAGATACGAACCAGTTGCCACCAGTTGTTGTGTCAACGGCTGCAGTAGCTTTGGAAACTTGGCGACCGAGAACTTCAGCGCCGGCCAAAATATATTTCGCGCCACCATCATTTGAACACGCAAGGATTACATCAGTAGCAACATCGCTTCCGGTGCCTTGGCGATTCTCCGGAATTGTGCAATCAAGCGCTGCATACAATGCATTTAACTCTGCACTGACTCCTGCAGGTGGAGTCGCAGCTGCATCTGTTGCCGTTGTTGGAACTCCGGAACTTTCAGCAAGCACTTGGCGGAATCTTAATTCTGCAGTTTGACCAACTAATTCAATAACGCGGCGACCACTTTCGCCTGGGACCGAAATTACGATTTGGCGATTAGTACCTGAACCCTGTGATGCCACTTCACTCTCGGCAACGCCAAGTGAGTTAACGCGTTGACGAATAATCGAGACAGCTTGATCAATTGCTTCGGAAGTTACTTTGCCGCTCTCGCCCACACCGAGGCGTGGCTGCAAGGTAACGCTCGTGCCGCCACGAAGGTCTAGGCCTAAACGAACGGCGGTTGCACCTTGAATGAATACGGCTGCAATTAATAGGACAAAGGCTCCGGCCAAGATCGCGAGTGTGCGAGCTGGGCGGCCAGAAGTCTTAACAGGTTTTGTAGGTGTTGACATAAGAGGTGAGTCTAGGCGTCATTTAGCGGTGTGTCGAAAAGCGAAGCAGCGCCAGCAGGCGCGACTTTGCCCAAATGTGACCAACCAAGAGCGGTAGCCACTCGACCACGCGGGGTACGCGCCATAAAGCCATTTCGGACCAAAAACGGCTCGGCTACCGACTCAACTGTCTCGGTTTCCTCGCCTACCGCTATCGCCAAAGTTGAGAGACCCACTGGTCCCCCGCCAAATCTTTCAACCAACGCAGTTAGAACTGAGCGGTCAAGACGATCAAGGCCGGCGGCATCTACTTCATACATCTCAAGAGCTTCGTTTGCATGATCAAGTGAGAGTTTGTTCGAACCTTTAACTTGGGCGTAATCGCGAACTCTGCGAAGTAACCGGTTAGCGATACGTGGTGTTCCACGTGAACGACTAGCAATTTGTTCAATGGCTTTAGCCTCTATCGCCAATCCCAACAACGCGGCAGAACGCGCAATCACTTGAGCCAATTCTGATTCGGCATAGAAATCTAATTGCGCGGTAAATCCAAAACGATCACGCAACGGGCTTGGCAATAAACCGGCCCGAGTTGTGGCACCAACTAGTGTGAATCTGGGAAGTTCTAACGGAATCGCAGTTGCGCCAGGTCCTTTACCAACTACCACGTCGACTCGAAAATCTTCCATCGCTAGATATAGAAGTTCTTCAGCAGGTCGTGGCAATCGATGGATTTCATCAATGAAGAGAATTTCACCTTCGACCAATGAAGAAAGAATTGAAGCTAAGTCGCCTGCGTGTGTAATTGCTGGCCCAGAAGTAATTCGAATCGGTACTTGCATTTCGGCAGCCAGAATTAGCGCGAGCGTTGTTTTACCAAGTCCTGGTGGGCCGCTTAACAAAATGTGATCCGCGCTAGTGCCGCGATGTTTAGCCGCTGTCAGAAGCACATCTATTTGCTGACGCACGCGCTCTTGACCAATGAATTCTTGCAAGTCTTTCGGGCGCAGCGCACCTTCAGCCGCCGATTCATCTAAACCTGCAACAGGTGAAATTAAGCGATCCTCGTTATCCATTATTTGCGACCACCACTTTGCAGCGCACGTTTCAAGAGCTCGCTCATCTCTAATTC
>Ga0222712_10002360_pt1 | contig 21715 bp, 20 predicted proteins | sample C33_657DmetaG_FD_165043 | JGI IMG/M metagenome (GOLD analysis project Ga0222712, IMG submission 165043) | Estuarine water microbial communities from San Francisco Bay, California, United States - C33_657D | ecosystem: Environmental > Aquatic > Marine > Unclassified | place: USA: California... | reverse complement strand
CCGCGTTCGGTCACTAAAGCAGGTACACGGCCTTTCGCGTTAATCGCCAGATACTCGGCTGAGCGTTGCTGATTTGCCTGAAAATCAAGACGAATAGCTTCAAAATCAGCACCAACATGTTCAAGAACAATATGGCTAGCCAAAGCACAAGAACGTGGGGAGTAATAGAAACGAGCGGTCATCGAAGCAGTCCTTATTCAAATAATTATGGGTGATCTACGCCTTGCAGCAAATACCTTGCCGTACAGCACTGCGAGACCCTTGCATCAAACATCTCGCTGCACAATACTGCGAGGCTCTTACATCAAAAATCTAGTCACACAACACGGCATGGCTGTTACACCGGCACCGTCGTGACATCATATTCGTACAGCCACTGGTAGCGGGCCCGAACCTTGTCAGGGGTCCACTCACGATTAACATATTCTTCTGCGGCTGCGGCATCTGCCAGTGTACGACTTTGAAAGCGCTTACCGTTTTCAGCTGAACCCAACACCACTTTAGTGGTGCGTTCGATACGGGCTTGTTGATAGCGCTGCAGGCCCTGCTCAACATCATCTCCTGCAGCCTCAAGCGAACGGGCCAGCACCACGCCATCTTCTAGCGACATCACAGCGCCCTGTGCAAGCATCGGCAACATTGAGTGACAGGCATCTCCCAGCAGGCTCACACGCCCAATGCTCCACTGAGGTAGGGGCTCACGCCCCATCAGGGCCCATTTATACGGCTTTGAAAAAAGCCTGATCATGCTGTGAATGTCATCGTGCCACCCCGCAAACGTTGCGTGGCACTCTTCGTGCGTACCCTGTGCGCTCCAAGATTCGACCTGCCAGCCTTCGACTTCCATGATGCCGTTAAAATTCATATACTCACCACGGTGCACGGGATAATGCACCACATGGCCACCGGGGCCAACCCAGTTCGTACCGACCATTCTGCGCATATGCGCTGGCAGCTTATCCATGGGCACGACGCCACGCCAAGACAGCATGCCTGTGTAGACTGGATTGTCATCACCGAACAGCCCGTGGCGAATACGAGAGTGCACGCCATCCGCACCGATCAGGCAATCACCCTGAGCGCTATAGCTCTGCCCAGCAGTTTCATATCGCAGCGTTACACCTTGCGCGGATTGGTCAAAGCCAGTGCAACGTGCATTGAGGTGGATCGCATCTGGCTTTTCACGGCGTACACCGTCTACCAAGACCGCTAACAAATCTGGTCGATACGTTAAATAATGACCAAAGCCGTAACGCTCGACTGACTCAAGACCCACCTCAAACAATTTCCAGGCTTGGCCGGTATTCCAAAGGCGAATCTCTTTGCCTTCGGCCTCACAGGCTAACGCGCGAAACTCGGGCAAGACACCGAGCTCGTGCAACACGCGCGCCCCATTGGCACTTAGCTGTACGCCAGCACCGACCTCACGCAGTTCAGAGGCCTGTTCGTACATGTCAACATCAAAGCCTCTCTTGAGCAAGGCTAAAGCCGCCGCCAAGCCACCAATTCCGCCACCCGCAATCAAGATGTGCGGGCGTTTCGTTCTATTGTTCGTCATTTTCAAACTCATCGGTTATCAGGCGCTTCGCTCAGCCCAGCCTGACTCATATCGGGGCGGTCGCGCCTCAACAGTCAGCGCAACCGAAATATTACCGCAGTGACCAATCGCGCTAAACTCAAGCATGATAAAAATAGTAGGCTCCCTAAGGCAGATCTTTGAACGCAGTGCCCTGCGTCACCCGGCTTTTCGCCGGCTTTGGGTCACCACTCTGCTGTCCTCTACCGCACGCTGGGCCGATATCGTGGTGGTTGGTTGGCTCACCCTCGAATTAACCGATTCAGCCCTCATGGTGGGGATTGTGACGGCCTGCAAAATGGCGGGCTATCTGTTGGCGCCCTTGATGGGCGTCGCCGCAGACCGCCTCGATCGACGAAAATTATTAATTCTTGCCTCTGTTGTAAGTGGCCTGATCTCGGTAGCCATGCTGGTCTTACTCGCCACGGGTTGGCTCACAGTCGGTTACTTAATGGGTCTGTCGCTAATCAGTGGTCTGACTTGGGCACTCGACAATCCTACCCGACAGGCCTTCATCCCCGACCTCGTTGAACCAGAAGACCTCACGAACGCGATCGCCATGAACTCGGTAGCGACCGAACTCACGGTCATTGTTGGTCCGGCGTTTGGGGGCTTATTGATTCCGATTTTGGGCATTAGCGGAGCGTACTGGCTGATCGCGATGATTTATTGCCTAGATTTACTTGTTCTTTTGCGGCTGAGAGTAGTAAAACAGGCTGCAACAAAAACACATGAGCCCCCCCTCAAAAGTCTACTCAGCGGGTTCAACTACGCCTGGCACAACCATGCGGTGCTGGTGCCCCTGTTGATCGCCTTAATGCTCAATCTTCTTGTTGCGCCCTATCGTTATTCATTCTTACCGCTGTTTGCACGCTACGTCTTAGACGCGGGCCCCACGGGCTATGGCTTTTTGACCTCAATGGCGGGCTGCGGTGCGCTGGTCACAGGACTTTGGTTGGTCTCACAAAAAAAATCAGGCCACCGAGGGCGTTTGCTAGTAGCGGGGGGGATGCTATGGCCCTTCGCCTTATTTCTATTTTCGCTATCGACCTCTTACTACCTTTCGCTGCTTTTAATATTTTTAGCAGGTCTCGCACAAGCCATCTGCTGGACCATGATCGCAACACTTATTTTAAGTAACACCGAAGAGTCGATGCGCGGTCGCGTCATGGGCATTCGAACCGGAGTGATCCTTAGCCTGCCTTTCGGTAATCTTTTGGCAGGAGCTGCCGCGCAAAGCTGGGGGCCCTCACTCGCACTCGCTGTCTATACCGCTTGCGCGATGCTGCTGATGGGGCTCATCTTTATCCTCATGCCAAAGCTGCGTCAATTAGCCTAGAAATGGAACATTGCCCCATCAGTGTGGCAGAAACAATTTCGTCTATGCTGCTATGGGCGAAAACTCGTCTTATCCGTCCCTTGGTGCAAAGCTTTCAATTGCCGTTCGACTGCATTGGCATGTGCTGCAAGCGCCTCTTCGTCGAGATCTGCCTTAGGTCGAGGCTCCCAATCAAAATGACCGTAGTCATCCACTCCGCGCACTAGCTGAGCAGAGTCGCGTAATTTCGTTTGCCGTACACTAGTCGGAATATAGCGAATTGCAAAACCGATACGCCGATCATCACTACGGTTTGCATCTGAGCCATGCACCAGCTTAATGTGATGCAAAGAGATTTCACCCATCGACAAGGGGATACCGCGTGCCTTGGACTTATCTACCTCAACCGAAATTTCTTGGCCGCGAGACAACAAATTATCTTTGTGGAAGGTATCCAGATGCGGCAACTGATCGATTTTGTGACTACCGGGTATGACCTGCATAAACCCGTTTTTTTCGTCGACCTCGGTCAAGGCCACCCAAGCCGTGATGACATCATCAGGATCTAAGCCCCAATAGGTTGAATCTTGATGCCATGAGACAAAACCAGGACTATTGGCCTCTTTGATAAAAAACGTGCTGCTCCAGCAAATGATGTTCGGCCCGATACAGTCTTGTACTGCATCCAAGATCGCAGGATGATGTGCAATCGCATCCGCCCAGGTGAACAGCAAATGCGTTTTATGTCGCCAGTTACCCTGCAAGGGTTTGCCTGTTTGTGCTTCATGTGCCTCTAGGGCAGCTCGAAAACTCGATGCGTCTTGAGGTGACATGACCCGAACGGGCCATGTTGCACCTTCACTTTGATATTGGGCTACCTGAGATGTTGACAACAGTTTCGGCATGAGTTGATCTCCGATGGGTGCAATTAAAATCTGAGGCTCAAATACTTTGTCAGACGGCCTACAGCTTAACTTAGTATTGGCTCGCTCTATTCTACTTTGGCCGCACGCTGAGGTTTATACAATTTTGCCCAACGGGCAATTTCCTCTTTTAACAAAGTCTCAAAAGCCTGAGGGGATGACAATCTGACTTCTCCATCAATGACTGCTAAGCGCTTCATCACATCTGGATGACTCAAACTCACCGCAAGTGCCTGGTTCAGTTTGTTGACGATCGCAGTTGGCGTTTTAGCGGGTGCCAAAATCCCCCACCACACAACCGCTTCAAAATCTTTCACACCCTGCTCTGCAATCGTTTGAACCTCTGGCGCCGATGCTAGGCGATTTGAACCAGACGTTGCCAGTAGCTTAAGGCGTCCACTATCCAAGTGTGGTTTAAGTTGTGACATCCCGGTAAACAAGAGATCAACATGACCACTTGCGACGTCAATGGCTGCTGGACCAGCACCTTTGTACGGCACCGCCATGAGCTTGACACCGGTTGCCCCTTTAAACAGTTCTGCGGCCAACGCAGTCGCCGAACCGTCGCCGGAGGTCGCGATACTTAACGGACCTTGGACTTTTTCTAAGGCAAGTAATTCTTGCACGTTATTTGCAGGTAGGTTTGCCCGTGCCGCAAAGCCCATTGCATAGGTAATCACTGTGCCAATCGGCGTAAAGTCTTCGGGCGTCTTATAAGGCAATTTCTCAATCAAGGCTGGATTGGTTGCAATGCTTGCGCCGACAAGTAACAAGGTGTAGCCGTCAGGCGCGGCCTTGGCGACAACGTCGGTTCCGACCACGGTATTGCCGCCACCGCGATTCTCGATTATCACGGGCTGCTTGATTGTTTCCGAAAGTTTGTCGGCCCAGGCACGGGCAATAAAATCACCACCACCGCCAGCAGCAAACGGCACAACGATACGAATCGCTTTGGTTGGGAATTTTTCTAACTCAGAGGCAAACGAAAAACCGTTGGATAAGGTCAACGCCACGATTAAAGCACTACGGATACCTGAGACAGACCGCATACTTAAGCGAGGCATCAAGAGCCCCTAGCTTGAGTCACGAGAGCTCGCAATGCCTCAGGAACAGGCGTTGGCCGCTTCGTGGCACGCGTGACACAGCAATGAGTGAACGTACCCTGAGCTGCCGGCTTGTTCGGCTCATCCTCATTAAATATCCCTAAAAAATATGTCACTGTGCTGTTTCCTATTCGACCGACCTTTACGCCGACCTGGATATTGCCGGGTGAAGACACTTCTCTAAAATACCGACAATCTGAGGCCACGACAAACGTCTGCAACGGACCAGAAATCAACTGACGATAATCGTTCTTTTTTAAAAACGCATCAACCGCAGTATCAAAAAACGAGTAATAGTGTGCATTATTTACGTGCCCATTCGCGTCATTGTCAGCATAACGCAGAGTGATCTCTTCAAAGAATTCAAAGTCATGCCGTAAGAGTTCTGGCAACCTAACATTCACTTGCTGTGACTGACTCATCCTAACCCTTTCAAAAACTTTGCTTACCGTTTCGCTGAAGATTCAATGTTCGAAAGCAGCTGCTTTGAACGAACGATTTCACAGATTACGCATACCCTGCTGTCTATCGCTAGTTTAGCGCTCTAGAGCGGTTAGAATTTCATCAAAACTGAGCGGATTTCCCCACACCTATTCAATTCAACGAGAGACAACGATGGATAACAAGCAACGCTATGCCGCAGGAATGAAAGTCAGACGTGCTGTATTGGGCCCGACATGGGTCGACAAAGCTACTACGGCACGCACGACCTTCAACGAAGAATGGCAAGCTCATATCACCCAATTTGTCTGGGGTGACATCTGGACACGGCCTGGCCTAGATCGTCAAAAACGCTCGTGCATGACGCTCGCGCTCATGATTGCACTTGGTCGTTGGGAAGAATTCAATCTGCACGTTGAGGCTGCGTTCAACAATGGCTTAACTGAAGACGACCTTAAAGAAGTCATCATGCACGCCGCGTGCTACTGCGGGGTACCTGCAGGTAATCATGCGTTCGCCCAAGCCTCCGAAACTTTGCACAGACTTGGTCGCCCTCCCAAGCCACTGCCCGTCGCGAAAAAAGCAAAAGCAAAAGCAAAGGCCAAACCTAAAGCTCAAGCGTAACAAGACAAACGTCGTATCGGTCGGGTACGATTTTGTTACAAAAATGTCCATCTAGGATAAGAGATTTCGATGGTGGCAATGTAGATTTTGGTTATGACGTGTGTTTGAAAAGTTTAGGAAGCAAATTGGTTATGAAAAGCCTGTTCAGCTTTTCAGCCCAGCTTGCCACAACGCTCTGATCTGATCTTTCATCACTAAAGATTCTTCCCACCGATCCGATAATTCATAGCCATCCGCGCCTGTCATGGCGTACTCGGGCGGGCCAAGCTCACATAAAAACGTAAAGGTTTCATCTGCGCCAGCCTTTTTACGCCATTGTTCAAAACCGCGCCGCCACCAGTCCATAAAGACGGCCACCCAATGCTGATGCTGTGGAAACGACAGTTGCAATTGAATCTGCTCGCGACTTGCGACCCGTCCGTGAAAACCCCAACACTGATCAATAATTCGTTGCATCATCGCATCGTCTTCGGGTGAGATGGGATACCAAAACTCTCGTCCCACAACGTAATGCGACAAATCGCCGGTCATGCGCAAATCAGGGATCGCATCCAGCAGATGCAACGTAAAAAACAAATCAGTCGTCATGCGGTTTCGATGGGTTTCGATATGCATACGCACACCGGCTTGCGCCGCTAACTCGCGCCAACCCATAATCAGCGGAATGCACTCTTGCACCGTATAAGGTCGCACGTCTGGCTGCACATTTAAATGATCCGCACCGAACTTGAGCACATGCTCGAGTATCGGCTTGAGATCATCAATCGTCTGTGGATAGGCTTGAGCTTGCCAAGTCATGTCATGATCGCGCAAAAATTGAGTCACCTCTGACACGTAGTCGTGCTCAGCAAACCGAACGCCCGCTCCATCAAAACCCGCATCGCGAATCATGCGCAGCTTTTCTTGCAGATCCCACTCATGCCCATCAGGACGTCTGCGCTCCATCGCCCACAGTGATTGATAGATCAAAAGTTTTTGTGTCATGGTGTGCTCAGTAGAGGACAACGCTACGAATCGATTCGCCAGAATGCATTAAATCAAAACCATGATTAATTTGTTCTAACGGCATCGTGTGAGTAATCAGATCGTCAATATTGATTTTGCCGTCCATATACCAGTCAACAATTTTAGGCACATCGGTACGCCCGCGTGCACCACCAAAGGCAGTCCCCTTCCAGGTTCTGCCCGTCACAAGCTGAAAAGGGCGAGTTTTAATCTCTTGACCTGAACCGGCCACGCCAATAATGACCGATACGCCCCAACCACGATGGCAGCACTCAAGCGCCTGACGCATCACGTCAACGTTACCAATACATTCGAAGCTGTAGTCTGCGCCGCCCCCGGTTAACTCAACGAGATGCGCAACGAGGTCGCCCCCAACATCTTTGGGGTTAACGAAATGGGTCATCCCAAATTTAGTTGCCAAGGCCTGTCGACTAGGATTCAAGTCTACGCCAACGATCATGTTAGCGCCTGCCAGACGCGCCCCTTGCACCACGTTTAAACCAATGCCACCTAAGCCGAACACCACCACGTTGGCACCAGGCTCAACTTTTGCAGTGTTGATCACCGCACCGATGCCTGTTGTGACGCCACAACCGATATAACAAACCTTGTCAAAGGGCGCATCTTCGCGAATCTTGGCTAACGCGATCTCTGGCAAAACGGTGAAGTTCGCAAACGTTGAACAGCCCATATAGTGATGAATCGGTTTACCACCAAGCGAAAACCGACTTGTACCATCTGGCATAACACCCTTGCCTTGCGTGCCACGAATCGCTGTACACAGATTGGTTTTGCGCGACAGACACGATTTACATTGGCGGCACTCTGGCGTGTACAAGGGGATCACATGATCTCCCTTCTTGAGACTGACGACGCCTGGGCCGACATCTACTACAACCCCCGCACCCTCGTGGCCAAGAATCGCAGGAAAGATTCCTTCTGGATCAGCACCTGAGCGTGTGAATTCATCGGTGTGGCAAATGCCAGTGGCTTTAATTTCTATCAGTACCTCGCCGTACTTTGGTCCTTGAAGTTGTACCGTCTCAATGACGAGTGGTTTACCTGCTTCATAAGACACTGCTGCACGAACATCCATTGACGACCTCTTGAGTAAAGACTGTATGCGAGAGAAAACCGGTCAGTGCGCTCAGGCTAGACCGTAGGTGAACGACGACCAGTTGTTTTGCTCACGCTAAAAGAGCTTTTTTTCCGCCTTGTTCAACAAAGCCAAAATAACGTTTGCCAGACGTTTGATTTTCATAAATCGAGCCTTGATTTTTGGCGGGTGGCAAAGGCATACGAATTGGCGTCGGCACACACCGCGGCACGATCGTATCTTTGCCACAGATCAGACGATTTGAGAAGGCTTGCCAATCAGCTTTTCCGGCCGCCATCAACGGGTAAGCATCTGCAGCCGAAAATTCATATAACAGTAAGCCACGCGAGCGGGTGGAAATGTTTTGTGCAGACCCATGCACAGCCCGAACATGATGAAACGACACCGAACCTGCAGGCCCTTCACAGGCCACGGCGCGTGAAAAATCAACACCACAAGTCTCTGGATCCATGGCGCCACAGAAATATCCCTCTGCGTCGTGATGATCATAGGTTGGGCCTTTGTGCGATCCAGGGATCACATACATTGCCCCATTTTCGACCGTGGTGTCATCCAACATCACGCCAGCGGCCAGCACATCGTCATTTGAGTGCGGATAAAACGCCCAATCTTGATGCCATTCAACGGGCGAACCGAAATGCGGGGCTTTGAGATTAAGCTTGGAGCCATGCAAACGTACGCTTTCGCCGAGTAAATCCTGCAAGATCCCCATGAACGTTGGAGTCGTCATGAGATCTTTAAACACGGGATCAACGACATGCGGTTTTTTGATCCGACGCACCCTGGGGTCAGAGGCCTGATGTCCAGGCTCTAGGTCGTACACATCATCGTGCGACGCTAACGCACGCGACTTCTCAACCAAATCAGCCAACACCTCTTTCATCCGCAAAAGCGTCGCCTCTGGCACGACGTCTTGAACGATCACAAAGCCCTCTTCTGAGTATTGTTCAAGTTGTTTGGCAGTCAGGATACGGTTCATGTCTTTCACCAGTCAGTTTGTATTCGATCACTCGGGTCACGTTGGCCATCGAGTCGTTGCGTATGTTGAATGAATCTTTTTAATCGACCGTCGCACCCGAAGCACGAACGGCCTTGCCCCATTTGTCGACTTCTTGCTTCACGAATTGTTTCATTGCGTCGGGCTTCAATAATGAAGCCTCAAGACCCAACGCTGCAAATTTTTCACGAACATCGGGCATTTGCGCGATACGAATTAAGATTTCATTGATGCGCAGCACCAAAGCAGCAGGCATGTTAGGCGGCCCACTGATCGCTGTCCAAGACTCTGCCTCAAAGCCTGGAAAACCCGATTCGGCAACCGTCGGTACATCAGGCAAGGCCTGACGTCGGGTCAAACTCGTCACGGCAATCGCACGCATTTTGCCTGATTTCACATGCGGCACCGCCGAGTCGAAATTCACAAACATCATCGGAACTTGACCGGCCATCAGATCCAGCATGGCCGCCGCACCACCTTTGTACGGAATATGGGCAACATTTAAGTCTGCAGCTGACTTCAGCATCTCCATGGATAAGTGATTTGAGGCTCCGTTGCCTGTCGACGCATAGTTGTATTTGCCGGGGCTCGCTTTAATTAAGGCAATCAGCTCACTTAACGTGTTCGCAGGAAAGGCGGGATTAATCACCAGCGCGTTCGGACCTTTCGCGATCATCCCGATGTGGGTCAGACCCTCAACAATGTCATAAGGCATTGAACGATAGAGTGTGGCATTGATCCCTTGGCTACCAACGCCCGACACCAACAGGGTGTAGCCGTCTGGCGCCGACTTCGCCACAAAATCCGAACCAATATTGCCATTGGCGCCGGCCTTGTTTTCGACCACCACCACTTGACCAATTATGTCGGACATCTTTTGTGCGACCAAGCGCCCCATGTTGTCAGTGGTACCAGCGGGGGGCATAGGCACGATCAAGCGAACTGACTTCGAGGGCCACTCTTGTGCCGAAGTACTGAAGCCCAAGCCGGTGAGCCACACCGCCAAACCGAGAGAAACCAAGGTTTTGATCTGTAACATTTTTATGTCTCGTAGTTGTTATGGTTGTGTATTTTGAGTCATGATAGTGGGAAATTAAATATTTCGATAGCCCAAATCACTCTGAGTATCCCCGACATCGCCACCAACAGGAACACCCCTCACCATGAAAGCTATTCACATTGATCGCAAGCGTCGCCTGCGCGACGACCCGGGCACCGGCCATAACCGCTGGCATCCCGATATTGAGCCCATTCTTGAGGTTGCACCCGGAGAAGACCTTCTGCTTGAAACCCGCGATGCCTCAGATGGCCAGGTCAAGCCCGGCATGACCTTTGAAGACCTTGCTGGTCACGATAAAAAAGCAGGGCATCCATTGACCGGCCCGATTTTTGTGCAAGGGGCTAAGCCCGGCGATATCTTAGAAGTTGAGTTTGTTGACTTAACCCCCCAGCCTCATGGCTGGACCGTGATCCGCCCGGGCGCTGGCTTTCTACGCGAGATCTTCGACGCCCGTTTTCTGGCTCACTGGGAGGTCGATCGCGGCTTCGCTCGCTCGCCTCAGATTCCAGGTGTCAAAATCCCCGAGGGCGTTTTTATGGGAACGGCGGGTGTCGCACCGTCACACGAACAAATGCTGCTCTGGAATGCCCGCGAGACCGACCTAGTGAAACGCGGCGGCATCGCCCTCTTACCTGACGCGCAAGATGCCGTTCCAGCGATTGAACCAATCGCTAGTCAAGGCCTGCGTACGATGCCACCACGCGAAAACGGTGGTAACGCCGATATCAAACAATTGACGCGGGGCTCAAGGCTACAACTCCCAGTGGGGGTAGATGGCGCGCTCTTTTCGCTTGGCGATGCCCACTATGCTCAGGGCGACTCTGAGTGTTGTATCACCGCCATTGAGATGGGTGCGAGTGCAGTCGTGCGCTTTCGCGTGCTTGCGGGCGAAGCGGCTCGTCGCAAAACTCGCTTCCCGCGTTTCTCGCATCCAGGCTATTTTGCAGCCCCTCAGTGGGCAGCGCCGCACAACTTTGTCGCGACCACGGGCCTTCCCATTCGCGATGATGGCACGCAAGAGTGCGAAGACCTGACCTTAGCTGCCCGCAACGCCTTACTGGATATGATCGAACTACTTGGTGAGCGCGGCTTTAGTCGTGAACAGGCCTACGTGATTTGCTCGCTGGCGGTTGATCTGCGGATCAGCAACGCCGTCGACCTGCCAAACGTTTGCGTCAGTGCCTTACTGCCTGAAGCGATTTTTGAAAAATAGGCGTGGCCTCGCGGACTTCAACACTGCTTGCGACGCGCGCTGTGCGTGTTGAGCGGTGTTGCTTTTCAAAACGCGTGATCGACATAAGGGCTAAGCAATACGCAGCTAACAATTGCGAACCTATTGTTAAGTCTTATATAAGATATAAGACACTTGATCGATCACGCGCTTACCACTACAATCTTGGTATCGATTCTCAGTCCAAAATTTCATAAAAAGGCTGGCGAATTCGTCAGAATTTTTTCTTCATTTGATTCACATTTTTAACCTTTAAAAGGCGCCATCATGCTTGAAGCCTATCGCCAACACGTTGCCGAACGCGCAGCCCTTGGTATTCCTCCCCTGCCACTGACCGCACAGCAAACAGCGGATCTGATTGAATTGCTCAAAGCGCCACCCGCTGGTGAAGGTGCTGCACTCGTTGAGTTAATGACGCATCGCGTACCTGCGGGTGTGGACGACGCTGCAAAAGTTAAAGCGTCCTACTTAGCGGCTGTGGCTCTAGGCACTGAAAAATGCTCTTTAATCTCGCGCAGCAAGGCAACCGAATTGCTTGGCACCATGCTCGGCGGCTACAACATTGGCCCCATGGTTGACCTGCTTGACGATAGCGAAGTTGGCAAGGTCGCCGCAGAAGGTTTGAAAAAAACCTTGCTGATGTTTGATGCTTTTCATGACGTTAAAGAAAAAGCGTTAAAAGGTAACGCCAACGCTAAAGCTGTGATGCAAAGTTGGGCCGATGGCGAGTGGTTTACCAGCCGCCCAGAAGTCCCAAAAAGTCTGACAGTCACCGTCTTTAAAGTGACCGGCGAAACCAACACTGACGATTTGTCTCCGGCTCCGGATGCCTGGACACGTCCTGATATTCCGTTGCATGCTCTGGCCATGCTCAAAAATCCGCGCCCCGGCATTGAGCCTCAAGAAGCAGGCAAAATTGGCCCAATCAATTTCATCAATGATCTGAAAAAGAAAGGCCACCTGGTTGCCTACGTTGGTGACGTGGTCGGTACAGGTTCGTCGCGTAAATCAGCCACCAACTCGGTGCTGTGGTTCACTGGCGAAGATATCCCTTTTGTACCCAACAAACGTTTTGGTGGCGTGTGCTTGGGCAGCAAAATTGCTCCGATCTTCTACAACACCATGGAAGATGCTGGTGCCCTGCCGATCGAACTTGATGTATCAAGCATGAATATGGGCGATGTGATCGAGCTGCGTCCTTATGACGGCGAGGCTTTGAAAGACGGCAAGGTCATCTCTAAATTTGAAGTCAAATCTGAAGTCTTATTTGACGAAGTACGTGCAGGCGGCCGTATCCCCTTGATTGTTGGCCGCGGCTTAACCAGCAAAGCCCGCGAAACACTGGGCTTACCACCCTCGACGCTGTTCCGTTTTCCACATGTGCCTGCTACCTCTAAAAAGGGTTTCACACTTGCGCAGAAGATGGTCGGTCGTGCTTGTGGCCTACCTGAAGGCCAGGGCGTGCGTCCCGGCTCTTACTGCGAACCTGCGATGACCTCAGTCGGCAGCCAGGATACAACTGGCCCGATGACACGCGACGAACTCAAAGATCTCGCTTGCTTGGGTTTCTCGGCTGACCTGGTCATGCAATCGTTCTGCCACACAGCAGCATATCCAAAACCAGTTGATGTCAAAACACACCACTCGTTGCCTCAGTTCATGAGCAACCGTGGTGGTATCTCGCTGCGTCCAGGCGATGGCGTGATCCACTCATGGCTCAACCGCATGTTGTTGCCCGATACCGTCGGTACTGGTGGTGATTCACACACTCGTTTCCCGATCGGCATCAGCTTTCCAGCGGGTTCTGGCTTAGTCGCTTTTGCGGCTGCCACAGGCGTGATGCCTTTGGATATGCCTGAGTCAGTGTTGGTGCGTTTCAAAGGCAAGATGCAACCCGGCGTGACGTTGCGTGACTTGGTCAGCGCGATCCCACTGTATGCGATCAAGGCAGGCTTGTTAACGGTTGACAAGCAAAACAAGCAAAACGTGTTTTCGGGTCGTATCCTTGAGATTGAAGGTTTGCCTGATCTCAAAGCCGAACAAGCGTTTGAACTCTCAGATGCCTCAGCCGAGCGTTCAGCGGCTGGCTGCACGATTCGACTGAACAAAGAGCCTGTCATTGAATACATCAATAGCAACATCGTCATGTTGAAGTGGATGATCGCTAATGGCTACTCAGACGAGCGCAGCATCACACGCCGCATTCAAGCCATGGAAGCCTGGATCAAGAACCCTCAGTTGTTGCAGCCTGACGCTGATGCTGAATACGCAGCGATCATTGAAATTGATCTAGCCGAAATTCATGAACCGATCGTCGCTTGCCCGAATGACCCGGATGATGTCAAAACATTATCAGAGGTGTCTGGCGCCAAGATCGACGAGGTGTTTATCGGTAGCTGCATGACCAACATTGGTCATTTCCGTGCAGCTTCGAAACTGCTCGAAGGCAAGCGCGACATGCCAGTGAAGTTGTGGATTGCACCCCCAACCAAAATGGATGCTGCGCAATTGACCGAAGAAGGACACTACGGCGTGTTCGGCTCGGCTGGTGCTCGTACTGAAATGCCAGGTTGCTCGCTATGTATGGGCAATCAGGCTCAGGTGCGCGAAGGCGCGACGGTGATGTCAACCAGTACGCGTAACTTCCCGAACCGCTTGGGCAAAAACACAAACGTGTATCTGGGTTCTGCCGAACTCGCTGCAATTTGCTCGAAACTCGGCCGCATCCCGACTAAAGAAGAGTATCTGACAGACATGGGCGTCTTAAGCAAGAACGGCGACCAGATCTACAAGTACCTCAACTTTGACCAAATCCCCGACTACAAAGATGTCGCCGATACGATTGCGTCTTAAGCCTTAACTGAGCGGGGTTAAAAACCCGCTTAGCTGAACAGCCCCGTCAAATTGGATCTTTATCCAGCTTGACGGGGTTTTTTATTCACTGGGGCTCATCCTTGCGCGACCACCGATACCAGCCACTCAAACGTCATCCACCGAACAAACAACGAGTCATTGAGCTTCGTTGAGAGAACAAACAACGATTCGTTTAGATAGTTCGTTACACTAGAGTCCTTTCTCGCTGCTTTTCTGGTTCCTGACATTTCTATGGCTCGTGCTCGCGCTTCCTCTTCTCATAAACGACTCAACCGCGACTCAGCGCGCTTGGTGACCCTATCACTCGCTTTGCACAACTCAGGTAGCCGCGTTGAAGACCGGTTTTGGGAAACCGAACTGGCAACGACCTTAAGCAAACTCATGCGAGCCGGCAACGACGCCACGCTCGATGCTGCCCTCGATCATCTTTCTACCACCAATATAGGCGGCTATGAAGTCTTGATCGAGCAGGCCGAAACGCACTCTGAATCGTGTGTTCTTGAAAAAGATGGCAAACGTTTTGACGTGTTATTGATCATCGCCCCGTTGGTTGCCTGGACTCGCTACAGTATTCCGGCGGTGGCGCTGAGCGACAGCATCGTTTCGACGCTGGCAGGTCATTTACAAGCACATATCTTGGCAACTGGCGCGCAAATCGCGATGATGCCGCAGTTGATTAGCCTGGATCAAATGCCGCGCACACTTTGTGAAACCTACGATTGGATGCATAAACTTGGCGCCACTGCACTGGATTTACCGAGTGGCCCGCCGAAGCTGAATCACGAACCCGACTCGTTCAACATGTTGGCAGATACCCGCTATGTTGCGATTGGCGTTGCCGTGCCAGAGGGCAAACCGGTGTTTCGTTGGCAAGAAACGCCTAGCGAACTCGGAGATGGTCGCGAAGCGTGTCTCGAAAAGTGGACCGCTGATACCCAACTGATTTTTGCAAATCTGTTGGCTGGCTGCGGCTTTGAAATTTTAGTGCCCGACGCCTACTACGTCAGCAACCGCGAAGCGGATCGTCGGATTCGTCCCCTCTCAGTGAGGTCGGCAGTGGTGTGGCTTGAAGGTGCACTTCAGCTCGAAGCCAGTCAGCTGCGCGCCGTGATCGTGGGGTGTGGCGAGCGGACCGTTGAAGAATACAGAATTGGTTTTACACAAAAAAATCAAACTGAAGTGATCTACGGATGCCTCTGGCCACTTTACGGTCGCGAAGAAGACGAGCCCCTGCTTGAAGGCCAACCTGCGCCAATCGAAACCATCGACGAAATCACCAACTTGCTTAAAGAGTGTGGCATTACCGATATCAGGCGTCTTTCCAGCATGTTAAGCCCTGAGTTTTGTGACGATTGTGGTGCGCCTTATTTTCCCAATCCGTCGGGCGAAATGGTGCATGCCGAACTCCCCGAAGACGCCGAAACGGCGCCCGCGCACTTTCACTGATTATGCAAGCCGACGTCTTTTGCCGAGTTGTCGACAACTTTGGCGACATCGGCGTGACCTGGCGCCTGGCGCGTCAACTGCAACGCGAGCACAGTTGGTCTATCCGTTTATGGGTGGATGATTTAAAAAGCTTTCAACGGCTTGAAGCACGCGTTGACTTGCAGGCCTTGCAGCAAGTGATCGAGTATATCGAGATCATTCATTGGGGCGACCCTGCCCCCGATCTCATCCCCTACCCGATTGTGCTGTGCAGTTTTTCATGCGACTTGCCCGCCACTTACCTTGCGCAGTTACACCAGAGGCCCGCACTCTGGCTAAATCTTGAATATCTGAGTGCAGAGACTTGGGTTGAAGGGTGCCACGGACTGCCCTCGCTGCGCGGTGATGGATTATCTTCCTACTTCTTTTTTCCAGGCTTTAACTCGCGAACCGGTGGCCTGCTACGCGAACGTGAACTGCTCACACGTCGCGACATCTGGCAACAAGACCCCAGTGCTCAGCGTCGGATGCTCGAACGCCTAGGCGTCTCTGCGCAAGCACTTACCGCCTGGCAGCCCTGCCTAGAGCAGCCTCGTGCCACTGACTCTCACTTAACGGCCCTAACGTTGCAAAGCGAAGCGTGCGACTCTTCGCTGCTACCGCGCACTGACTTGCAGCCCGCGCGCCTGTTGACCTTGTTTTGCTATCCACACGCGCCGGTGGCGCAACTGCTCGAGGCGCTCTGTGCAGAGCCGCGCGCCTCGGTTGTCTTGATCCCTCAGGGCGTCGCACCGGAACTTGCCACAGGGCGCTTGGGTCCCTTCAAACAGGTCTATCTCGAACGCATTCCTTTTGTGTCACAGCCAGAATACGATCAGCTGTTATGGATGGCCGATCTGAATTTTGTGCGCGGGGAAGACTCGGTCGTGCGTGCGCTCTGGGCTGGCAAGCCGCTCGTGTGGCAGATTTATCCGCAAACGGAAGGCACGCATCTGGTCAAACTTGAAGCGTGGCTTGAGGTGTCTGGGTTAACGCCAGAGGTTAAAACCTTGCAGCGCTCATGGAACGCCGACTCCGCAGGCAACACCAACTTGACTGGGTCATTCAGTCACATGCTCGGTCAAGACGCTTACGCGCAATGGTCAGGCCACACGTTGGCGCTGAGCCATCAAGTTGCGCAAGGTACCGATTTTGCCCAAGCGCTGCATGACTTTTGCGCCTCAAAGATAACGTCTTAGGCCGCAGCCGTTGCCATCACTGGTGCTGGCTCTTTGATCGGTAAGTTAATCAAAGCCGCCATCGCAGACAACGCAATGTCTGCGTACCACATCCACTGATAGTCGCCAAAAGAAAATAAAACCAAACCGCCCACATAGGCGCCTAAGAAGGCTCCGATCTGATGCGACAAGAGTGTTAAGCCAAACAGGGTTGACAGATAGCGCACACCAAACAACTTACCTACGATTGAAGCCGTTGGAGGCACAGTCGCCAGCCAAGTTGCCCCTAAGCCAATCGCAAACACATAAAACGTAAGTTCAGTTTTTGGTGCCATCAGGTACAACGCAATTAACACCGCGCGCGAGCCATACATCACTGCCAAAATGTTTTTACTTTTAAAGCGATTGATTTGTGCACCCACAAAGATACTGCCGGCAATATTGGCTAAGCCAATAATCCCTAGCGACCACCCCGCCACAGACGCAGGCAAGCCGCAAAGGTCCACCTCACCAGGCAAATGCGTGACAAGCATCGCGATATGAAAACCACAGGTAAAGAAACCTAAATGCAGCAATAAGTAGCTAGGGGATTTAAACGCATCTTTCACTGCCGCGCCCATACCGGCATCGGTACCTTGCGGCGCAGCGGGTACCGGCACATTTTTGGTGAGCTTATTAATCAGCGGCAACGACAGTAACGCTAACAACACCAGCGACCACATCGCATTCATCCAGCCCAATGACTGAATCAGGCGCGTAGTGATCGGGGCAAATACAAACTGCCCCATTGAGCTTCCTGCATTAATCAAACCGGCTGCGTTACCACGCGCCTCAGCTGGGATCCGCTTAGCCACAGTGCCGATCAAAATAGAAAAACTACAGGCGCCATTACCGACCGCAGAAAGCAACCCCAGGGTAAAAATCAGACCCCAAGTTGAATCCATCAACGGAATCAGGGCGGTACCCACAATCGTCAAACACAAGCCCCCTAACAGCACAGGTCGCGCGCCATGACGGTCTGCAATCATGCCGGCAAGCGGTTGTGCCGCCCCCCACACAAATTGGCCCACGGCCATCGCTAGGCTAATACTCACGATCCCCAGACCCGTTGAGGTGTTCAACGGACTGATGAACAACCCCATGGTTTGACGCGTGCCGTTAATGATCATGATGATGCCAGCAGCCGTGAGTGTCACCAGCAATACGTCGCGCTGTTTAAACGTTTGAAAGAAACTCATGGGTCGCCTTGAGGACATTGACAGCAATCTTGCCGTTGACTGTACCAAGAAGCTAGCTTTGCTGCTTAGGCAATCAAAGAGCAACACGTAACCTTCAGAACGCGAGCCGCACGATCTACGGGGAAATGCTTGCCCGACCCACTGCTTGCCAGTCCCTCAGCAAAACTTGAAAAACACGCGTAACTCACTGCAAACAAAACGAAATCTCTGAAAACAGAGCAATAAATGCCGAGGCAGGCTAGAATAGAGGGCTTTTTTAACATTTACCGAATTACCGGAGCTTTAAGTCATGAAAACCGCACAAGAGTTGCGCGTCGGCAACGTAGTCATGGTCGGCAAAGATGCCGTCGTCGTGCAGCGCGCTGAATACAGCAAGTCAGGTCGCAACGCCTCAGTCGTGAAGCTTAAGTTCAAAAACTTGCTCACAGGCACCGGTAGCGAAACCGTTTCAAAGGCAGACGAAAAATACGACGTCATCACGCTTGACCGTAAAGAGTGCACTTACTCTTACTTTGCCGACCCAATGTATGTGTTTATGGATGCCGATTTCAACCAGTATGAAATCGAAGCAGACAGCATGGGCGACGCCCTCTTTTATCTTGAAGAAGGCATGCCTGTTGAAGCTGTGTTTTATGACGGCCGTGCAATTTCAATCGAACTGCCCACCATGGTCGTTCGCGAAATCACCTATACCGAACCGGCAGTGCGTGGCGACACGTCAGGCAAAGTGATGAAGCCCGCCAAAATCAACACCGGGCATGAATTACCCGTACCGTTGTTTTGCGCCATTGGCGACAAGATCGAAATCGACACACGCACTGGCGAATACCGTAGCCGTGTGATGTAAGTTATTTGTACCATCAGTCAAAAGGCCCAACGCTGTTGGGCCTTTTTTATTATGTGCCCGGCGAGGGCTCGTTAGGCTCAAACACCACATACTTTTCAAGAATATGATCTCGAAAGTCTTGCTTGATTTCATCCCAAACTAATACATCTACGCTGAAAGGTAACGAACTTTCGTCCAGTGCTTCTCTAAGTGAAGACACTAAAGCGCTTTGTGTCACCTTTGAAAAAACCACCAAATCGAGGTCTGAATCAGGTCTGAAGTTACCTTTAACGCGTGAACCAAACACCCATACTAAAACACCGGGCAAGTACTGCTCGAATAGCGTCGAAAGGATTTTGCGCTGAGCACTCGAAATGTGAATCACCGAAGTCACGACCAAATTTCTCCGGTCATTACCGTATAAAGCGCACGTGTATCTTTCAAAAAACCCTGTAACCGAGCGATACACTGCTGCGCCTTGTCACCATCGTAATCATGAGCGGTATTGGTTCGCGTGTCGGCATACACCAGCCAAGCTTCTATCGACTCAGCCAGCAACTTGTTCTCATTGGCTAGCCGAAATACCGGCTTAGGACTATTCGGAACCTCTGGCGCGCCCAACACCTCAATCAAGTAGCGTTTTAAGATCTTCCAGGTGCAGTCATAGCAAATCTCAAACCGTTGAATGCAAGACTCAACAATTGCCTCTTTGTTCAACACGCTCAAATTAGCCTGATTATGGCTGTCTAGATAGTTAGCGTATTGCAACTCGAGATGCGACAGCGACTTCTTTAGTTTGCTGTAATCAATCATAAAAAACACCTCGACTTAACTATTTAACGGCATGCGCAAAATCTCTGCCCGGTCCGGGGAACAGTATTAAGAAGCAACCTAACTAAAGGACCTTAGAACCAGCATGACAACTTTGTACATCATACTGGCTAGTGCTTACCCAGTCGAATGACAAATAAACATAATCGCCGAGCGCCGTTACCACACGTGACCGTGTGAGTCAGCGTGTCTGGTTCTCAAGGTCAGCAAGCCAGCGTAAGGCGTATTCTCGATCCGCGCCACACATCTCGAGCGATGGCTGCAAACCACCGCAAAACACTGGACGCTCGGGTTGACCGAAGATGGCACAGCGATTATCGGGTAACAGCTGAACACAACGCACGCCCGCAGGTTTGCCCTGCGGCATGCCTCGAATAGGACTGGTAATGGAGGGCGCGATACAGCAGGCACCGCAATCAGGGCGACAATTCATCAGCAGTGACTCACTGCAAGCGATCAGTGTCCAGAAAATCTGGCAGGGCTACAACAGCTATACCGTCTTCTGCCAAGGCGTCACGCTCTTCACGCGTCGCAGTGCCGCGAATGGGGCGCTCATCCGATTCACCTTCGTGGATACGGCGCGCTTCATCGGCGAAGCGATCGCCAACGTTTTCTGTTTTGCTGACAAACTCGCGCATCTGCTGCAGCATAGCAGCCTGCATCTGCATGAGCTGAGCAGCCTCAGGATTGGCGGCGATCAAGTTGCGCGAGGTTTCTTGCGCAGCGGCAGTGGCATCTGCCGAGGCGTTTGATTCAAGACGAGGTTGCTCAAAATGCCCGACATTGATCCTAGGTGCCGACAAGCGCTTTTCGATCTTGTCGTTTTGACAAAGCGGACAGCTAATCAGGCCACGAGCCTGCTGCGCATCGTAATCGTCGTGCGAGCTGAACCAGCCCTCAAAAAGATGGCGATTACCGCATTCAAGATCGAAAACTTTAAGTCCCATGACCCTTAAGTGGGGCTAAAAGCCCGCATTTCAAGCGTTGAAGTATACCGGAGGACGCAACGCTTCAAGCAAAATCAAGTCGTGGCACAGCGGCTAACAGTTCTTTGGTCACAGCATGAGAAGGTGCTTGCAACACTTGCGCGGCCGTACCCAATTCAACGATATGCCCTGCGTCCATCACTGCCACGCGATCGGCAAAGTATTCGACCACACCAAAATTATGGGTGATAAACAAATAGGCCATGCCGGTTTCGCGCTGCAGATCCTGCAAAAGATCTAAAATTTGAGCCTGTACCGACACATCTAGTGCCGAGGTGGGCTCATCAAGTATCAGAATCTTAGGTTCAACCGCAAGCGCACGTGCAATCGCAATCCGTTGGCGTTGCCCACCCGAAAACTCGTGCGGATAGCGCAACGCAGCGTTCTCTGGCAAACCGACTCGCTCTAGCAGGTAGGCAATGCGACGCGCCTGCTCAACTGCTGACCACTCAGGGCGAAGCGCGGCGATCCCTTCTTGCAGGATTGCACCCACTCGCATACGCGGATCAAGAGAGGCAAAGGGATCTTGAAACACGATTTGAATCTGACCGCGTAGGGCTTTGAGTGCAGCGCCAGAGGCTTGCAAAATATTGGTGCGCTCAACGACCGCAGAACCGTTGATCGAAGCACTACCATCTAACAATCTGAGTAAGGTTTTGGCAACGGTTGTCTTGCCGCAACCAGAGCCCCCGACCAACGCCAGCGTTTCGTTGGCATGCAGCGTAAAGCTTACGCCTTGCACCACCTTGTTGTAAGCCACGATTCGGCGTAATAACCCTTTGCGAATTGGATAATGCACCTGCAGTTGATCTACCTGCAGAACCGCCGTTGCTTGACTGGCATCAGATCCTGAACCCCCAAGACGCGCGCGCGCTTGCCCTTGCGCCGACAGGGCTCGTCCACGCTTGGCGAACGTGGGGATC
>Ga0222712_10002359_pt1 | contig 21729 bp, 21 predicted proteins | sample C33_657DmetaG_FD_165043 | JGI IMG/M metagenome (GOLD analysis project Ga0222712, IMG submission 165043) | Estuarine water microbial communities from San Francisco Bay, California, United States - C33_657D | ecosystem: Environmental > Aquatic > Marine > Unclassified | place: USA: California... | reverse complement strand
TCGGTCTCGTTGCCGTTCTCGTCGAGCACGGCGGCGTCGACCCCGAAGAAGGGCAGGGTGGCCGAGCCGGGCTTGGTCGGCGTGCAGCCGGGGATGGGCGTGATCATGTGGCCGCCCGTCTCGGTCTGCCACCAGGTGTCGACGATCGGGCAGCGCTCCTTGCCGATGGTGCGGTGGTACCACAGCCAGGCCTCGGGGTTGATCGGCTCGCCGACCGAGCCGAGCAGGCGGAGGGTGGACAGGTCGTGCTTGGTCACCCACTGGTCGCCCCACTTCATGAAGGCGCGGATCGCGGTGGGCGCGGTGTAGAAGACCGTCACCTTGTGGTCCTGGATGATCTTCCAGAAGCGGCCGTAATCGGGCGCGTCGGGCGCGCCCTCGTACATGAGGACGGAGCAGCCGTTGAGCAGGGGGCCGTAGACCACGTAGGTGTGGCCGGTCACCCAGCCCACGTCCGCCGTGCACCAGAAGAGGTCGTCGCCGCGCAGGTCGAAGGTGTACTTGTTCGTCGCGTAGGCGTGCACCATGTAGCCGCCCGTGGTGTGGATGATGCCCTTGGGCTTGCCGGTCGACCCCGAGGTGTAGAGGAGGAAGAGCATGTCCTCCGCGTCCTGCTCCGCCGCGGGGCAGTCGTCGCCGACCCCGGCCTCGGCCTCGTGGTACCAGACGTCGCGCCCCTCCTTCATCTCGCAGGAGGCGTCGGGCTTGCCCGGGGTGCGCTGGAGCACGAGCACGTGGCGGATGCTGGGGCAGTCTTTCACCGCCTCGTCCACCACCTGCTTCAGGGGGAGGAACTTCCCGCGTCGCCAGCCGCCATCCATCGTGATCACCGCCTTGGAGGACGCGTCGTTGACGCGGTCGCGGATCGACTCCGCGGAGAACCCGCCGAAGACCACCGAGTGCACCACGCCGACGCGCGCGCAGGCCAGCACCGCCATCGCCAGCTCGGGCACCATCGGCATGTAGATGGCGACGGTGTCGCCCTTGCGCAGGCCCATCGACTTCAGGACGTTGGCGAAGCGGCAGACCCCGCGGTGCAGCTCGCGGTAGGTCAGGCGGCGGACCTCGCTCGCCTTGCCGCCGGCGGTGGGCTCGCCCTCGAAGACGATCGCCACCTTCTCGCCCAGACCCTTGGCGATCTGCGCGTCGAGGCAGTTGTAGGCCAGGTTGGTCTTGCCGCCCACGAACCACTGGAAGAAGGGCCTGCGCGACTCGTCGAGCACCTGGGTCCAGGGCTTGAACCAGTGCAGGTTGCGGGCCTCCTCGGCCCAGAAGCCCTCCATGTCGTCGAGCGACCGGCGATGCAGCGCCCGGTAACCGTCCATGCCCCTCACCCGGGCCCTCGCCACGAAGTCGGCCGGCGGGGGAAAGACCTGGTCCGAGGCCCCGAGCGTCTCCGCGCCGGCCTTGATGACATCGTCGATCGCCTCGGCGTCGGTGCCGACCAGCTCGCCCTTCGCCCGGTTGAGGATGACGTAGACGGCGACCAGCACGGCAATGGCCAGGCTCAGGATCAACAGGGGGTTGTCGTTGATGGTCTGCATGAGGGCGGGGGTTGGCGGAAGGTGGACGCGCCGCCGAGGTCGGGCAATAAAAAGAGGCGGGGGCCGCCTTTGACCTCGCGGGACCTTCGCTTACGCTGCCCTCGCCCATCCGCGCGCGCCGCCCCGTGCTCTGCTTCCACCATCCCGACTACCACTATCCCCTGCCCGAGGGGCACCCGTTCCCGATGGACAAGTTCAGCCGCTCCCGGGCCCTGCTCGAGGACGAGCTCCGTGGCGCCCGCTTCGCCGGACCCGCCCCCGCCCCCGAGGCCCTGCTCCACCTCGTCCACTCGCCCGGCTATCTCGCCGCCGTGCGCGACAGCCGGCTCAGCGAGCACGACCGCAACCGGCTCGGCCTGCCCGACAATCCCCGCTTGCTCGACCGCTGCCGGCGCGAGACCCATGGCACGCTCCTCGCCGCCCGCGCCGCGCTCGGGGAGGGTCTCGCCGCCAACCTCGGCGGCGGCACCCACCACGCCTTCGCCAACCGCGGCCTGGGGTTCTGCGTCCTCAACGACGTGGCCGTCGCCTGCGCCGTCCTCGAATCCGAGCGTCCCGGGCTCTCCGTGCTCGTGGTCGACACCGACGCGCACCAAGGCAACGGCACCCACGCCCTCCTCCGGGGCCGCCCCGGCCGATTCTCCCATTCCATCCACGTCGGCTCCAACTACCCCTCGGCCAAGGAGCCGGGCGATCTCGACGTGGCGCTGGCCCGCGGCGTCGAGGGCCCCGCCTACCTCGCCGCCCTCTCCGCCTCCCTCGAGGAGGCCCTGGCCCGCTCCCGCCCCGGCCTGGTCTTCTGGAATTCCGGCGCGGACGTCCATCGCGACGACCGTTTCGGCCAGATGGCCCTGGATGACGCCGACATCGCCGAGCGCGACCGCCGCGTCCTCGCCGCCACCCTCGGCGCCGGCATCCCCACCGTCGTCCTCTACGGCGGCGGCTACAACGCCGACCGACGCAAGACCGCGCGCCTCCACGTCGAGACCATCCTCCGCGCCGCGGCCTATCCGCGCTAGCGCGCGAGGGATTTGAGGGATGCCGTTGACCGGTGACTGGCGACCGGCGCGAGCACTCGCTCCGCTCGATGCCTCAATGGCGGATTAAAGGGATGAAATGATGAAGGGACGGGTGTCAGCCTGCCTCCCCATCCTCCCATCCTGCATCTGCAATCCTTCGGCTCCCTCGGGTCCTGTCTCTTTCCCGTGCCCCTGTGCCCCTGTGCCCCCGTGCCCCTGTGCCCCCGTGCCGCTGATGTCCTGGGCCGGCGGCCTTAGCCGCCGGCTCCCATCCCGTCCAGGATCTCGTGCAGCTCCGCGAAGCTGTCGATCACCGCGACGCCATGGCCCTCGAGCCGGCTGCGATGCTGGCCGCCGTGGGCCACCAGGAGGCAGTCGACCCCCATCGCGCGCGCGGCCTCCAGGTCGTGCGCCGTGTCGCCCACGAACAGGGCGTCGTCCGCCCCGACCCCGAGGTCGCGCAGGTGATGGCGCGCCCGCTCCGCCTTGCTTCGCGCATGGATGTCGCCGCCGCCGCAGACCTTGCGGAAACGGTCCGCCAGGCGCATGCCCTCGAGCGTGGCGTTGAGCAGGCGGCTCTCGTAGGCCGACAGCACGGAGTGCGTGGCCCCGCGGGCGCTCAGGGCGTCGATCAGCTCAAGCGCACCCGTGTGCAGGCCGCACTCGACCTTGCGCGACTCATAGGAGTCGACGAACTCGCGCGACACCGCCTCGAAGCCCGCCTCGTCGAGGAGCAGGCCCACCTTGCGGTAGACGCGCTGCACCGGGAACTCGAAGATCCGGGTGTAGTCCGCCGGGTCGACCAAGGGCAGGCCGCGGTCGGCCAGCATCCGGTTGAGCGACTCGCAGCACAGCCAGGTGTCGTCCAGCAGCGTGCCGTTCCAGTCCCACACGAAGTGGCGGTAGTCGGTCAGCCGGCGGCGCATGCCCCCATCAGACCGTCCCGCGAACCGGAGGCAAGTCGGCGTCCACCAGCGACCAGCACCGGACCGACACGCCCGGCGAGGCCATCGCGTGGCATGGCTCGCCCAGGCCCGGCAGCCCGTCCCAGCGCAGGGGCAGGTCGGAGCTCGCCCGGACGCCCGCCCGCGTCAGCGGGTAGGGCGCGTGCCTGACCTCGCCCGCCAGCAAGCCCGCCGGTCCCGGCGTGAAGAAGGTGTAGCGCTCGGCCAGGAAGTGCTCGAGGGTTCCCGGATCCGCCGCCCTCGGCGGACCCCCCGATGTCCAGCTGAGCCTCGCCGTCTCCGCCTCGCCTTTGCGCCGGCAACGGAAGTCCCACGCCCCGTTCCCGCCTGACCGGCTCATCTCGGCGTGGCGGTAGGGAAGGTGGTAGCGACGCCGCGCCACCTCGACCGCCAGCCGTCGGTCGCAGTCGAGCGAGAGGAAGAACACCCCGGGCCGTCCGTGCGGCCCCCTGACATACAGCCGCACGTTGAGCTCGAGGAAGTTCGAGATCCAGGGCACCCAGGGCAGGCCGCGCGGCCGCACGCGCCGCATGGCGAACGCCACCAGGCCCGCATAGGTCCGGCCTTCCCAGAGGTCGGGCACCAGGCCCCCGGGCAACCGCCGCGCTGCCTCCGCGGCCGGGATTTCCCAATGCAGGAAAAGCAGGTCGTCCCACCTTTGGAGGAGCGAGGGTTGCCCCGCGGGTTCGGGCTGGATCGCCATCCCGCCCACCCTACGCGGCCGTCCCCCGCGCGCAAACGCGGTTCCGCCTTGTCGCCCCCGCTCCCTGCCGACAGCGTCTCCCCGTGCTGCCCCAGGCCCAGAACGAGGAACTTCGGCGCTTCGCCGGGCACCTGGCCGACCTGGCCGGGGAGGTGGTCCGCGCGGCCTGGGCCCGGCCCGTCATCGAGGTCGAGGCCAAGGCCGACGGCTCCCCCGTCACCGTGGCCGACCGCGAGGCCGAGCGCGCCATGCGCGAGGCCATCGCCCGGACCTATCCCGGCCACGGCATCGTGGGCGAGGAGTTCGGCTCCGAGCGCGCCGACGCCGAGTTCTGCTGGGTGCTGGATCCGATCGACGGCACCAAGTCCTTCGTCTCCCGCGTCCCCCTCTTCGCCATCCTGGTCGGCCTCCGCCACCGCGGCGCCCCCGCGCTCGGCGTCATCGACCAGCCCATCCTCCGCGAGCGCGCGGTCGGGGACGGCCGCTCGGCCACCTTCAACGGCGCGCCGACCCGCGTGGCCGAGGCGCCCCTGGGGGCCGCCGTCGTCCTCACCACCGACGCCGAGAACGTCGCCCGCGCCCATCCCTCCACCCGCTGGGCCGAGCTGACCCACGCCTGCGCCTTCGCCCGCACCTGGGGCGACGGCTACGGTCACCTCATGGTCGCGGCCGGACGCGCCCACGTCATGGCCGACCCCGTGATGAACCCCTGGGACCTCGTCCCCGTGCTGCCCGTGCTGCGCGGCGCCGGCGCCACCGCGACCTCCTGGGACGGCGGCGACCCGGTCGCCGCCGGCAACGTCGTCGCCGCCGCCCCGCGCCTCCACGCCGAGGTCCTGCGCCGACTCCGCGGCTGAGCCTCAGCGCCCGAGCCGGATGGCCAGCGACCGGCCGTGCGCGTCCAGCCGCTCCATCGCGGCGAAGGCCGCCACGGTCGGGGCCGCCTTGCGCAGGCTCGCCGCGTCGTAGCGCACCACGCTCGTGCGGCGCAGGAAGTCCGCCACGCGCAGCCCGCTGAAGAACCTGCCCGTGCCGCCGGTCGGCAGGGTGTGGCTGGGTCCGGCCACGAAGTCGCCGAGCACGGTCGGCGTGCGATGCCCGAGCAGCATCGCGCCGGCGGTCGTGATGGCGCGCGCGAGCCGGTCGATCGCGCGGTCGGCCACGAGCAGCTCGAGGTGCTCGGGCGCCACGCGGTTGGCCACGTCCGCCGCCTCCGCCAGGTCGCGGACCAGCACGGTCAGCAGCCGCTTGGCGAGGATGGCGCGCACCTTCGCGCCGTGGCCGAGGGCGCGGCACTGCCGGGCGGCGGCCTTGGCCGCGTCGGCGGCCAGCTTGGCCGAGTCGGTCACGAGGTAGAGCGTCTCCTTGCCGCTGCCGTGCTCGGCCTGGGCGCAGAGGTCGGCCGCCACCCACTCGGGGTTGGCGGTGCGGTCGGCGATGACCATCACCTCGCTCGGACCCGGCAGGAGGTCGACCCCCACCCGCCCGAACAGCTGGCGCTTGGCCTCGGTCACGAAGGCGTTTCCGGGGCCGAAGACCTTGTCCACCGCCGCCACCGCGCGCGTGCCCAGGGCCATCGCCGCGACCGCCTGCACGCCGCCGATGCGATAGACCTCCCGCACCCCGCAGAGGTGGAGCGCGGCGAGCAGGTCCGGGTGCACCTCGCCGCCGGGGCCCGGCGGGGTGCAGGCGACGACCTCCGGCACGCCCGCGACCTTGGCGGGGATGGCGGTCATGACCACCGTCGAGACGAGCGGGACCTGCCCGCCGGGGATGTACAGGCCGCAGCGGCGGATCGGCAGGTGGCGCTCGCCGACGCGCGCGCCGTGCGCGTTCCGGGCCATCCAGCCCCGGGGCAGGGTGCGGCGATGGAAGTCGCGAACCGAGGCGATGGCGTCCTGGATCGCGCGCCGCCGCTCGGGCGTCAGGGCCCTCGCCGCCGCGGCCAGCCGGGCGGGCGGGATGCGCAGGTCGCCGGCGGCCAGCTTGGCCCGGTCGAAGCGCAGGGTGGCGGCGAGCACGGCGGTGTCGCCGCGCCGGCGCACGTCCGCGATGATCGCCGCGGCGGCGGCGCGCGTGGCGGGGTCGGCCTCCCCGGTGCCGACAAAGGCGGCGAGACGGGAGGGGAAGTCCCGGTCGCTGCTGCGCAGGGTCGGCATCGTCGCTTAGCGGACGGGGAAGTCGAAGGCCGTGGGGGCGAGCTCGCCGTTGACCACGATCTTGTCGAAGACCAGGGTGCCGAGCAGCTCGCCCTTGTCGTCCTTGACCTGGACCGACTTCGGGAAGCGGATGCCGTCGACCACCTGGGTCTCGGTCTCGACCTGCCGCTCCAGCTTGCCGTCGGGGCGGGGGTAGTCCGTGGCGACGAGCTCGTGGGTGGCGGCGTTGAAATGGCGCGTGTAGGTGTAGGTGCCGGGATGGCGGTAGGTCACCGAGACCACGTCCTTGCCCTCCACCTTGTCGCCCTTCTTGGCGACCTCCGCCTTGGTCCCCTCGGGGGCGGCGTAGAGGCCGAGGTCCGACTTGCCCATCTCCCGGAGGTTCGAGGCGACCTCGAACGGCAGGACGCGGGCGGACTCCGACTGGCCGTTGGCCAGGTTGGTCCGCCGCACCCAGGCCTCGAGGCCGTTGGTCACGGTGCTGAACTCGAGGGTGTAGTCCTTGTCGTAGCGGAACTCGCGGCGCTTGCCCCCCGCGGCGACCTCCAGGATGAACGACTGGGTGAGCTTGCCCTCCTTGTCCATCACCTTGCCGGAGAAGTGGAGGTTGCGGACACCCGCGAGGGTCGCGGCATCCTTGGCCAGCGTGGCGCGAGCCTTGGCGATGGCCTCCGCGGCGTCCTTGGACACCTGGGCTTGGGCGGTGGCGGCGAGCAGGCCGGCGACGAGAAGGAGGAGGCGGGGCATGACCCACCCATAACAGCCCGCCTCGCCTTGGCTGGCAAGCCTCCGCAGGGGTCAGGCTCCTGTCCGGGCGGCCTCGAGCAGCTCCCGCACGGTGGCCCGGCCCTCGTAAAGGGCCTTGCCGACGATGGCCCCCTCGAGGTTCGGCCGGGTCCGGGCCAGCCGGGCCAGCCTCGCGACGTCCCCGCGGCCGGCGACCCCGCCCGAGGCGATCACCTTGGCCGGGCAGGCCTCCAGCATGGCCTCGAGCGACGTCCAGTTGGGCCCCGAGAGCATCCCGTCCGTGGCGATGTCGGTGAAGATGACCGTTCCCGCGCCGAGCGCCGCGGCCGCCTTGGCCAGCTCGGTCGCGCGGACCTCCGTCACGTCCTTCCAGCCGCGCACCGCCACCCGGCCGTCCTTGGCGTCGATGCCCACCGCGAGGCGGGGGCCGTGCGCGCCCGCCACCTCGGCGAGGAACTCCCGGTCCGCCGCGGCCCGCGTGCCCACGATCGCCCGCGAGGCGCCCGCGGCCAGCGCGGCCTCGACCGTCGCGCGGTCGCGCAGCCCTCCGCCGAACTGCACCTTGGGGCCGAGCGCGGCGATGCGACGGAGAATCTCGAGGTTGCGCGGGGCCCCGTCGAACGCCCCGTCGAGGTCCACCACGTGGATCCACGCCGCGCCTGCCTCGGCGAAGCGACGGGCCGGCTCGACCGGGTCGTCGTGGTAGCGGGTCTGCGCGTCATCCCTTCCCTGGACGAGCCGCACGCAGCGGCCTCCTCGGATGTCGATGGCGGGGTAGAGGATCATTGGGTGAGGAGCGAGAAGTGAGGAGCGGGGAGCGAGCGAAGGAAGGGAAAGGAATGGAAGGATGGGGAGTATGCGGAGGGAGAAGGTGCCGGGTCAGGGACTTGGGCCCTCAGCTTGCCTTCTTACCCGCTCCTCGCGCCTCGCTCCCCGCACCTCCTGGGCCCTGCCCGGCGATCCCCGCTCTCCCCGGGCCTTGGTCGACCTTGACCGGGGCCTCGCCGCGCACCGCCTCGGCGGTGACGGTGACGAGCGAGCCAGCCGGGGGCGGGGCGTACATCGTGTCGAGCAGGATGCCCTCGAGGATGGCGCGCAGGCCGCGCGCGCCCGTGCCGAGCGCGAGCGCCTTGGCCGCGACCGCCTGCAGCGAGCCGGGGGCGAACTCGAGGCCGCTGCCCGAGAGGGCGAGCAGCTTGCGGTACTGGCGCACGGGCGCGTTGCGCGGCTCGGTCAGGATGCGGACCAGGTCGGCCTCGGTCAGCGGCGAGAGGACGGAGATCACGGGGAGCCGGCCGACGAACTCGGGGATCATGCCGAAGGCGAAGAGGTCCTCGGGTTGGAGGTTGGCGAGGGTCAGCTCCGCCGAGGTCTCGGTCGGGCCGGAGCCCGAGGCGTTGTCGAAGCCGAGCGAGCCCCGCGAGCGCCGCGCCACGGCCTTGTCCAGCCCGACGAAGGCCCCGCCGCAGATGAAGAGGATGTCCGAGGTGTCGACCTGGATGCACTGCTGGTCGGGGTGCTTGCGCCCGCCCGCCGGGGGCACGTTGCAGACGGTGCCCTCGAGGATCTTGAGCAGCGCCTGCTGCACGCCCTCGCCGGAGACGTCGCGGGTGAGCGAGGGCGAGTCCGACTTCCGGCCGATCTTGTCGATCTCGTCGACGAAGACGATGCCGCGCTGGGCCCTGGCCACGTCCATGTCGCAGGCCTGGAGCAGGCGGAGCACGATGTTCTCCACGTCCTCGCCCACGTAGCCGGCCTCGGTCAGCGTGGTGGCGTCGGCGATGGCGAAGGGCACGTCGAGCGCCCGCGCGAGCGTGCGCGCGAGCAGGGTCTTGCCCGAGCCGGTCGGGCCGATGAGCAGGACGTTGCTCTTGTCGAGCTCGACCCCGGACAGGTCCTCGGGCACCCCCGCGCCCGCGCCGAGGCGGTCGTTCAGCCGCTTGTAGTGGTTGTGGACGGCGACGGAGAGGACCTTCTTGGCGTGGTCCTGGCCGATGACGTGCTCATCCAGGAGCGCGCGCAGCTCGGCCGGCGCCATCAGCTTGACCGGCCCGGGCGGGGCGGGGCGGGCCTTCTCCTGCACGGCGGGGCCGGCGGCGGGCGCGCCGCCCGCCTTGGCCTGCTCGCGCTGGAGCAGGCGGCCGCAGGTCGCCACGCAGGCGTCGCAGATGCCCACGCCGCCCGGCCCGGCGATCAGCTTGGTCGCGGCGGCCGCGGGCTTCCCGCAGAAGGAGCAGGCGTCGGCCTGGTCGGCCATCGCCTCAGGCCTTCTCCGGGCGCGCCGGCACCACGACGTCGACCAAGCCGTAGGCCTTGGCCTCCTCGGCGGTCAGGTAGTAGTCGCGGTCGGAGTCCTGCTGGACCTGCTCGGGCGACTTGCCGCTGTGCTTGGCGAGCGTGCGGTTGAGGATGTCGCGCCAGCGGAGGATCTCCTTGGCCGCGATCGAGATGTCGGATGTCTGGCCGCCCGCGCCGCCGCTGGGCTGGTGGATCATCACGCGCGAGTTCGGCAGGGCGTAGCGCTTTCCCTTGGCGCCCGCGGCGAGGAGGACGGTGGCCATGCTGGCCGCGCTGCCCAGGCAGTAGGTGTGCACCTCGCAGGGGATGAAGTTCATCGTGTCGTAGATCGCCATGCCGGCGGTGACGGAGCCGCCGGGCGAGTTGATGTAGAGCGAGATGGGCTTCTTGGGGTCCTCCATCTGGAGGAAGAGCATCTGGGCGATGACGGCGTTGGCCACCTCGTCGTAGATGGGGGCGCCGAGGAAGATGATGCGGTCCTTGAGGAGGCGGCTGTAGATGTCCCAGGCGCGCTCCCCTCGGGCATCGCGCTCGACGACGTTCGGGATGATGTAGCTCATGGGGACAGTCTGGGGCCTCGGCGGGGGTTTGTCAGCCCTGCTTCGCCGCCTGGCCGCCGGCCAGCACGTGGTCGAGGGCCTTGTTCAGGAGGGCGTCGCGCTGGATCAGGCGGAGCTGGTCGCGGTCCTTCGCCAGCTTCTCCGGCGGGGTGCGGCTGGCGTAGGCGGCGCGCATGACGGCCGAGCCCAGCTCCTCCTGCGTCAGGGAGAGCTTCTCCTCCTTGGCGATGCGCGAAAGGACGATCTGCGAGCGGACCCGCGTGCCGGCCGCCTTGCGGGCGTCGGCCAGGATCTGCTCCCGGTCCTTCTCGAGGGCCTCGGGCGAGGCGCCGCCGCGCAGGCGCAGGTTGGCGTACTCCATGAAGAGGTCGTAGGACTCGCGTTCCACCGCCGACTCGGGCAGGGGGAAGTCGAGGGGCTTGAGCAGCAGGTCGAGCGCCTGCTCGCGGCGCTTGTTCTCGGCCTGGGCCCTGCGCTGGCCCTCGAGGCCCTTGCGGACCTGCTCGCGGAGCTGGTCGAGCGTCTCGACGCCGACCGACTTGGCGAAGGCCTCGTCGAGCTCGGGCAGCTTGCGGGAGCGGACCTCGCTCACCGTCACCGCGTAGCGGGCCGCCTTGCCGCGCAGGGCCTCCTGGGCGTGGTCGGCCGGGAAGCTGTGGTCGACCGTCGCGGCGTCGCCGGCCTTCAGGCCCACCAGCGCCTTGGCCACGGAGGGAATCAGCGCGAGGTCGCCCTCGGCGCCGGCCTCCTCCCAGGCGCCGTCGGACTTGGCGAGGATGCCGGCGTCGGGCGCCGCCTCCGCCAGGTCCTTGCCGTCGATCGTCCCGGCGTAGGACAGGCGCACGTAGTCGCCCTTGGCCGCGGGTCCCTCGGAGACGGCGTAGCTGGCCTTCTGCGAGCGGACCTCGTCGATGCGGCGGGCCACGTCCTCCTCGGTCACGGCCTCGACCGCGGCCTCGACCTTGATCGCGCGCCAGTCGGGCAGGGTGTAGGAGGGGATGACATCCACCTCGAAGGTCAGCGTGACGTCCTTGCCGGGCTCGCCCGCCTGGTCGGCCGAGACGAGGGCGAAGACCTCGAGCTTGTCGTCGGCGCGCAGCTTCTCGTAGCCCTCGCTGAGCAGCCGTTGGCGACTCTCCGCCTCGATGTCCTTGGCGAAGCGCGCCGCCACCATGCCCTCGGGCGCCTTGCCGGGCCGGAAGCCGGGCAGGCGGGCCTGCCTGGCGAACTGGAGGGTGACCGCCTTGCGCCCCTCCGCCGCCTGGGCGGCCGGGACGGTCACGGTGACCGTGCGACGGGTGGGGGAGGACTCTTTGATCTGGATGTTCACGGGTGTCTGAGGGTGGTCCGCCGGGGGCGGAAGGTCGGAGCAAAACGCCCCTCGCCCCGGGGGCAAGCAAGGATGAGGAGGAGCGGGGAGCGGGGAGCGGGGAGCGAGAGGGGGCGAAACAGCGGGAAAAATCCCAGGTTCGGCGCAGTCAGGCGAGGGTCGCCGACCCCGGCGTTCCGCTGCCTGGGAAGGGTGCGTTGGATGGCCGGCAGACCCCGGCCGCGAGGCTAGTCTCACGGACTCGCTCCTCACTCCCCGCTCCTCGCTCCTCCCTTATCCCCCGACTTTTGCCTTCAGACGGGGCATCACGCAGGCGGGCACGAAGTCCGCCGCGGCCGTCAGCCGGTGCCGGGCGATGTCCTTCACGAACGAGGACGAGGTGACGAACTGCTCCTTGCTCGGCATCAGCACCACCGTCTCGATCTCAGGGGCAAGCAGGCGGTTGGCGTGGGCGAGGTCGAACTCGAACTCGAAGTCGCTGAACTTGCGCAGGCCGCGGATGATGGCGGCCGCCCCCCTCTCGCGGGCGAACTCCGCGGTCAGCCCGTGGAGCGGAGCCACCTCGACCGCGGGCAGGTCGGCCAGCGCCTCCCGGGCCATCGCCAGCCGCTCCTCCAGCGCGAACCAAGGGCGCTTGCTCTCGCTCGGCGCGATGGCCAGCACCACGCGGTCGAACAGGTGGGTGGCGCGGCGGACGACGTCCACGTGCCCGAGGGTCACGGGATCGAAGGTGCCGGGGTAGATGGCGATGCGTTGGGCGGCGGGCATCCTTTGGTGTTGCCCCGCATCCTCGGCGGGCGGCATCCTGCCCGCAAGCCCGCATGAGCGCCCTGCGACACCTCCCCAACCTGCTCACCGTCGCCCGCATCCCCGCCGTCGCCCTCATCGCCCACTGGACCCACCTCGCCGGCCCCTGGGCCTCCGCCGCGCTCGCCCTGTTCATCGCCGCCGCCGTCACCGACCTGCTCGACGGGTGGGTCGCCCGCAAGGTCGGGGCCGTCTCCGACTTCGGCCGGCTCATGGACGCCCTGGTCGACAAGATCTTCATCCTCGGGCTGCTCGTCGCCCTCCTCGCCCTCGATTGCCTGCCCGTCCGGGTCCTCGCGCCCGCCGGCGCCTCGCCCGCCCACCTGCCCGCCGGCGGCGACGCCCGCCTCCTCGCCGCGCTCGGCGTCTTCCTCATCCTCACCCGGGAGTTCCTCATCACCGGACTGCGCCTCGTCGCCGCCGCGAAGGGCCAGGTGCTCGAGGCCGAGGGCTGGGGCAAGTCCAAGACCTTCCTCCAGATCCTCGCCATCGGCCACCTCATCGGCCTGCGCGCCTACGAGACCCACTGGCACCTCTCCGCCGAGTGGCACCAGCGCTGGCAGCTCGTCATCATGGGGCTCTTCTGGGCCTCGGTCGCCCTGACCGTCTGGTCGGGCGCGGTCTACCTCGTCCGGCATCGCCGCCACCTCGCCGCCGCATGATGGTGGCCGTCGCCACCCTCGGCCCCCTCGGCCGCCTCCCCGCGCCGGGCACCTGGGGGTCCGCCGCCGGCCTGCTCTGGTGGTTCCTCCTCGTCGACCCCATCCGGGCGAGGCACGGCCTTGGCCACCAGGTCGCCTTCTGCCTGCTTGTCGTCCTCGCCGCCGTCTTCCTCTGCGGCGCCGCCGCCGCCCTCATCGGGCGCAAGGACCCCCCGGAGGTCATCCTCGACGAGGCCGCCTGCATGCCCCTTGTCTTCATGGGTTTGCAGGGGCTGACCCTCCCCTGGGTGCTGGTCGGCTTCCTCCTCTTCCGCCTGCTCGACATCGCCAAGCCCCTCGGCATCGCCCGCCTCCAGAGGCTCCCTTCCGGGCTCGGCATCGTGGCCGACGACCTCGCCGCCGCCCTGGTCGCCAACGGCGCGCTCCACCTCCTGATGGTCTTCCTCGGGTCGGTCGCCTGAGGGCTCCCACCCGGTTCGCCGACCGGGGGATTTTTTGGCGCCCCGCCTTCTTTCCCTGTTGACCAGCGGGTTTCAGGGCGGTTCATTTCCCACCGCCGGCCACCGCTGGCATCCCAAACATCATCCCAACCCAAACCAACCCACACCCACATGAACAAGTCTGAACTCATCGAAGCCGTGCAGAAGGCCCTCGACGGCACCCGTGCCGACGCCGAGCGCGCCGTCGACGCCGTCATCACCGCCATCGAGCAGGGCATCATCAAGAAGAAGGGCGTCTCGCTCGTCGGCTTCGGCAACTTCACCGTCACCAGCCGCGCCGCCCGCGACGGCATCAACCCCGCCACCGGCGCCAAGATCAAGATCAAGGCCTCCAAGGGCGTGAAGTTCAAGGCCGGCACCGCCCTCAAGAAGGCGGTCAACAAGTAATCCTCGGATCACTCGTTGGAATCACGACCCCGCCGCGAGGCGGGGTCTTTTTTTGCCCGCGCGTTTTCCGCCCGCCTCGGCTTGCCCCCGCGGCGCGCCGCCGCACACTGTCCCCGTGGCCTCCTTCCATTACCAGGACCCGTTCCCGCTCGGCCCCGACGCCACCCGTTACCGCCGGATCACCGCGGACCATGTCTCGGTCGGCGCCTTCGAGGGGCAGCCCATCCTCAAGGTCGACCCCGCGGCCCTGACCCTCCTCGCCAACCAGGCCTTCCACGACATCAACTTCCACCTCAGGACCGGGCACCTCGAGCAGGTCGCCGCCATCCTCGCCGACCCGGAGGCCAGCGCCAACGACCGCGCCGTCGCCCTCGCCATGCTCCGCAACGCCGAGGTCGCCGCCAAGGGCGTGCTCCCCTTCTGCCAGGACACCGGCACCGCCCAGATCGTGGCCAAGAAGGGTCAGCAGGTCTGGACCGGGGGCGGCGACGACGCCGAGGCCCTCTCCCTCGGCGTTTACCAGGCCTACGCGCAGAACAATCTCCGCTACTCCCAGCTCGCCGCGCTCGACATGTACGCCGAGCGCAACACCGGCACCAACCTGCCCGCGCAGGTCGACATCGCCGCGGGCAAGGGCGCCCGCTACGACTTCCTCTTCGTCGCCAAGGGCGGCGGCTCCGCCAACAAGTGCTTCCTCTACCAGGAGACCAAGGCCGTCCTCAACCCCCGCTCCCTCGTCGCCTTCCTCACCGACAAGATGCGGTCCCTCGGTACCGCCGCCTGCCCGCCCTACCACCTCGCCTTCGTCATCGGCGGCACCTCGGCCGAGGCCACCATGAAGGCCGTCAAGCTCGCCTCCACCCACTGGTACGACGCGCTCCCCACCTCGGGCGACGCCCATGGCCGCGCCTTCCGCGACCTCGCCCTCGAGGCCGAGCTCCTCAAGGCCGCCCACACCCTCGGCATCGGCGCCCAGTTCGGCGGCAAGTGGTTCGCCCTCGACGCCCGCGTCATCCGCCTCCCCCGCCACGGCGCCTCCTGCCCCATCGGCCTGGCCGTCTCCTGCTCCGCCGACCGCAACGCCAAGGCGTACATCGACGCGACCGGCGTCTGGATCGAGCAGCTTGAGACCGACCCCGGCCGCCTCATCCCCGCCGAGCACCGGACCAAGGCCGACACCTCGGCCACCGTCCGCGTCGACCTCAACCGCCCCATGGCCGAGATCCGCGCCGAGCTCTCCCGCCATCCCGTCACCACCCGGCTGGCCCTCACCGGCACCCTCGTCGTCGCGCGCGACCTCGCCCACGCCAAGATCAAGGAGCGCCTCGACCGCGGCGAGGGCCTCCCCCAGTACCTCAAGGACCACCCCGTCTACTACGCCGGCCCCGCCAAGACGCCCCCGGGCCTGCCCTCGGGCTCCTTCGGCCCCACCACCGCCGGGCGCATGGACAGTTATGTCGACCTCTTCCAGAAGGCCGGCGGCTCCCATGTCATGATCGCCAAGGGCAACCGCGGCCAGGCCGTGACCGACGCCTGCAAGGCCAACGGCGGCTTCTACCTCGGCTCCATCGGCGGCCCCGCCGCCATCCTCGCCCAGGAGAACATCCGCAAGGTCGAGGTCGTCGACTTCCCCGAGCTCGGCATGGAGGCCGTCTGGAAGATCGACGTCGTCGATTTCCCCGCCTTCATCCTCGTCGACGACAAGGGCAACGACTTCTTCTGCCAGATTCCCGGCACCGGCTGCGGCGTCTGCGCCGTCTGAGCCGGGCTTTGCCCGGCTCAGACGGGAGAGGCACGGGGGCAGGGAAGCACAGGGGCGCGGAAGATGCCAGGTCCGAGCCGGAGAAAGGGACCCAAGGGATGAGGAGATGAAGGACCCCGCGCGCGCCTCCGCCCCTTTGAATCCTCCTGATCCTTCGAATCCCCAAAAAAGGGCGGCCCTCGGGCCGCCCTTTTCACTGTCAGGAGGCGTCGCCTAGGCCTGCGCCGGAGCGGGGATGGCCGGACGATACTGAGAGTCGCCGAAGCCCAGCACGCACCAGAAGATGGGCGAGAGGAAGGTCATGCCCAGGGCGAAGCCGACGCCGTGCCCGAACCGCTCGGCGATGCGGATGTGGGCCCAGATGAAGATGCCGAACAGCGCCAGCGCGCCCAGGACGGGGATGCCTGCGAGCAGGATGGAGGCCGCCCACCAGCCGGAGAGGCCGCCGACCCTGAACATCACCACCAGGTTGTAGACGGGGATGATCGCCGCCCAGCCTGGCTGGCCGGCCTTCTCGAAACACTTCCACCAGCCGATGGTTGTCGCGATTAAGACGGCGAGGTAGGCGACGCCTAGGAAGATCAGGATGCCGGCGAAGGCGGCGCCGTCGCCGTCGCCGAAGTCTTGGGAGAGCAGGGTGGGGTTCATGGGGTGGGGTGCGCCATCGACCCTAGCCAAGGCGTGTGCCTGCGCAATTATCAATTCCGCTCAGACCGCCCGGGGTCGCCGCGGACGCCTCACTTCTCCCACTCGAGCGCGCCGCGGCGGAGCTCGTAGACCAGGCCGAAGACGAGGATGCCGAGGAAGACCGCGGTCGCGCCGGTGATGGCGATGCTCGCCGCGAGGAACTCGCGGTAGACCAGGGCCCAGGGCACGAGGAAGACCACCTCGATGTCGAACAGGATGAAGAGCATCGCGGTCACGTGGAACTTCACCGCGAAGCGGGGGTGGACCTTCCCCTCCGAGGGCAGCCCGCACTCGTAGGCCTTGTCCTTGATGTAGTTGCCCTTGGCCCGCTGGCCGAAGATGTGGCTGACCAGGAGGATGGCGGCCGGGATGGAAAGGCCGAGGACGACCTGCACCAGGACGGGCAGGTAGGTGGCGAGGGATTGGTTCTCGGCGGCCATCGCCCCCATCAAGGCAGGCGGGCCCCGCTTGGCAAGCGCGCTCGCCAAGCGGGGCTTTTCCCCCATCGTCCCGCCCATGGATCTGCCGAACTTCTGGGTCGCGCTCGGGCTGACCCTGTTCGCCGGCCTCTCGACCGGCCTGGGCAGCCTCATCGCCTTCGGCGCCCGCCGCGCCAGCTACCGCTTCCTCTCCGTGTCCACCGGCTTCTCCGCCGGCGTCATGCTCTACGTCTCCTTCATGGAGATCCTGCCCAAGGCCGAGGGCGCCCTGGGCAGGGCCCTCGGCCCGGCCGCCGGGCCGTGGTGGGCCATCGGGGCCTTCTTCCTCGGCATCCTCCTCATCGCGGCGATCGACGCCGCCCTGCCGCACGCCGACAACCCCCACGAGCAGCCCAGCGAGGACGAGACCGCGGCCCTCCGCTCCGGCGCCCCCGCCGTGCCGCGCTCCCGGCTCCGCCGCATGGCCGTGCTGACCGCGCTCGCCATCGCCATCCACAACTTCCCCGAGGGCCTCGCCACCTTCCTCGCCGCGCTCGAGGATCCCGGCGTCGGCCTCGCCATCGCCGTCGCCATCGCCCTGCACAACATCCCCGAGGGCATCAGCGTCTCCGTGCCCCTCTTCTACGCCACCGGAAGCCGCGCCAAGGCCCTCTTCCTCTCGTTCCTCAGCGGGCTCGCCGAGCCGGTCGGGGCCCTCATCGGCTTCGGCCTCATCCAGCTCCTCTCGCCCGGCTCCGGCCCGTCGCCCGCCTTGCTCGGCGGCTGCTTCGGCGCCGTGGCCGGCGTCATGGTCTACATCAGCATCGACCAGCTCCTGCCCACCAGCCGCGCCTACGGCAGGGGGCACGACAGCATCCTCGGCCTGCTCGGCGGCATGGCCGTGATGGCGGTCAGCCTGCTCCTGCTTCGCGCAGCCTGAGCGCCGTCAGCGTCGCGCAGGGTCGACCTCGAGGACCGGCCCGCCGGGCGCGGGAGCCGGGGGCTGGCCGCGCGCCGCCAGCTCCCTGGCCGAGCCGGGAATCTGCTCGGCGAGCCAGGGAGGGCAGGTGAACAGGGCCTTGGCGGCGGCCGCGTTGGCGGGGTGCTTCGGGTCGGAGTGGGAGACCGTCATCCAGGCCTGGGGCGGGGCCCCGTTGGCGGCGGCGGCGCGTCCCACCGTGATCGTGGCCTTGGCGCCGCCCGGGAGGGTCAGCGAGACCACGACGGGCTTGGCCAGCGCGGCCGTCGCGGCCGCGTCGTCCTTGGCCACGGCGTCGCCGGCCCGAAGGTTGGCGAGCGACATCAGGAGCTCGCCCGCGGCGGCGGCGGTGGGGGCGTCGGCGCCCTTCAGCGGTTCGCCCGCCTTGTCGCGGGTCAGGCTGACGCTCGAGCCGTCGGGGAAAGTCAGGGACAGGGCCGTCACCTCGTCGGCGCTGGCCGTCAGCAGCATGGGATCGATCCAGTTGGCGGGATCGCCCTCGAGGTGGCCCGCGAAGGTGGTGCGCAGCACGGCGGCCTCGCCCTCGGGGCGCGCCGCCGCGCCCGCGCCGTCGTCGGTCATGCGGCCCAGCTCGACCTTCCAGGACTTGCCGTCGGCGCCCTCGAGGCGCACCCACTGGCCGGCCAGGCCGAGGCGCTCGATGCGCCGGGGATCCGCCGTCAGGATGCCGAGGGATTTCGCGCTGCGCAGCGACTGGAGCATCGGGCGCAGGCGGTTCTCCGCGTCGGCCCGCAGCCCGAATCGGGCCGGCACCACCCACCCGTCGGCCGAGCGCTCGATCCGCGCGGTCTTGCCGCCCGCCGCGATCTCGACCGCCCGGAGGTCGGCGAGCAGCCCGGCGGGCACGAGGGGTTTCTCCTCAGGCGCCGCCGGCTCGGCGGCGGGCTCGAGCCAGAGGAGGGCGGCGGCGGCGGCGCCCAGGGCGAGGGTGGTCAGCAGGAGCGTGCGGTGGCGCATGGCGGTTCAGGCGGCGCGGCGGCGGCGAAGGAGGGCGTAGGCGAGGCCGGCGAGGATGGCGAGGACGGGGCCGGCGAGGAGGTTGACCAGCGCGAGCCGGCGCCCGAGGGCGTCGACCTCCTCGCGGGCGGCGCGGCGGATGTCGCGCAGGGTCTTGCGCACCTCGGCCTGCTGCTCGGTGAACCTCTGCACCTCGCGCTCCACCTCCGGCGTCAGCACGATGCCCTTCGAGAGGTCGCCCCCGGTCGAGCGGGTCAGCTCGGCGAGCTTCTGGGCGAGGTCGTTGAGCAGCTGCTCGTTGCGGTCGATCTCCCCCTGGTAGCGCGCCTGGGCGGCGCGCTGGAGGGCGAGCACGCGGTCGAACGGGCGGATGGCCGCGCCCTTCGCGCGGAGGGCGGCGAGCTCGGCGTTGCCGCCGAGGGTCTCCAGGGCGCCGAGCAGCAGCGCCTGGTTGTCGTTGATCGGCTCATACACCTGCTGGCCGTAGGCCTGGCCGCGGCGGAGGGAGTAGTAGTCGAGGGCGAAGTCGGAGTCGGCGACGACCAGCAGGCGGCCCTCCTTGGCCGAGGCCTTGAGGCCGGGCTCGGCCACGGGCTTGCCGTCCTCGCCCTTCGGCGGGCCGTCGGGGAAGGCGGAGCGGAAGCTGCCCGTGACCAGCGCGGCGAGGACGCGCTCCCTGCCGTCGGGCTTGAACTGGGCGGCGACCTTCTCGAACGGGCCGGCGTTGGCGGCCGCGATGGGCACGGCGCCGATCCCGGGCCCGCGGAACCAGGCGAGGGGGCGGAAGACCAGGCCCTTCGGCGCGTCGCCCGCCAGCTGCACCGAGCCGGCGTCGAGCACGTTGAGCATGCGGAGGTTGGCGGTGACGGGATGGTCGTCGGCCAGCCCCTCGGCCTCGATGGCCGCCGCGGGCGGGTAGCTCACGGGCTCGCCGCGGGGCGAGGGCATCATGAGCGAGCGGGCGGCGTCGCCGACCACGGCGTCGACCGGCACCTCCACGCCCCAGCCGCGCACGAGGGCGGGGTCGCTCGAGGCGCCCATCGCCGCCGCGGGCACCACCATGAAGGGCATGCCGCCCTGCTGGAACTTCTGGTAGCGGCTCAGCGGGTCGACCAGCGCGAGCACCGGGCCGCCGTTGAGGAGGAATTGGTCGACGGCGTAGGCCAGGCTCGGGCTGAGGTGGTGCGGGTGCACCAGGCAGACGACCGCGGTGTCCTTCGGCAGCTCCGTCGCGGTGTTCGAGAGGGTCGCCACCTCGAAGCTGCGCCCCAGCTCCTGGATGAGGATGTCGCCCGGCCCCTCCTGCTGCTGTCCGGGCGGAAGGTCCGACGAGATGGGCAAGGTGGTGACCAGCGCGAGCCGCGGGCGGGTCAGCCGCGTCACCGACGCGATCAGCTGCGACAGGTCGTGCTCGAGGAAGCGCTCGCGGCGGGGGTCGAGGAAGGGCAGGGCGCGCAGGGTGTCCGCCTGCTGGGCGGTCACGCCGAGGTAGGCCGCGCCCCCCTCGGCGCGCGTGCCGCCGATGCCGTGGCGCTGGGCGCGCGTCTCGGCCTCGGTGTCGGGCTGGGGGTCGGTCACGCGCAGCCTGATCTTCCCCCCGGAGGCGTCGGCATAGGCGCGGAGCAGGCCCTCGGCGCGCCGGGCGTAGGCCTGCAGGTAGGGCGAGAGGCGGGTGTCCGATCGGCTGGCGAACAGCTCGAGGGTCACCGGCTCGCCCACGCCGGCGGCCAGCTTGCGCGAGGCGTCGGAGAGGGTGAAGATGCCGTCGTCGGTGAGGTCGGCCTGCAGCCCGAGGCGGCCGGCGATGACGTTGGCGAAGAGGGCGGCGGCGGCGATGGCCGCGGCGGCGAGGAGCAGGGAGGCGCGGTTCATGGCGGGTTCAGCGGCGTTCGATGGCGAGGGTGCCCAGGCCGAGCCCGGCCAGGGCGACGCTTACGAAGTAGGTGGCGGGCTGCAGCGCGAGCGAGCCGAGCGTGAAGGGCTCGAGGTTGCGCCACAGCCCGAGGCGCGCGACCCACGAGACCTGCTCGGGCGAGAGCGCGCCCGAGAGCAGCTCGTCGAGCACGCCGTAGCCGACGATGACGAGGACGAAGCAGGCGAGGAAACCCGTCACGAAGGCGATGACCTGGCTGCGGGTCAGCGCGGAGCAAAGGGAGGCCACGCCGAGGCAGGCGCCGCCGCAGAGCAGGGAGCCCGCGTAGCCGCTGGCGACCACGCCCCAGTCCGGGTCGCCCAGCCAGCCGACCGTCAGCGCCATCGGGAGCGTGGCGAGCAGGGCGGTGGCGAGGAAGAGCCACCCGGCGAGGAACTTGCCCAGCGCCGCCTGCCAGACCGTCACCGGCCAGGTCAGGAGCAGCTCGAGCGTGCCCTGGCGGCGCTCCTCCGCCCAGAGCCGCGCGCCCGCGGCGGGGGCGAGGAAGGCCCAGAGCCAGGGGTGGTAGAGGAAGAACCGGTCGAGGTTCGCGACGTTGGCCTCGTAGAACGAGCCCACGAAGAAGGCCAGCGACACCGCGAAGGCGTTGAAGACGGCGAGGAAGACGTACGCGAGCGGCGTGCGGTAGTAGCCGAGGAACTCGCGGGCGAGGATGGCAAGGAAGGCGCGCATGGGAGTCAGGCGGTGAGGTGGCGGAAGATCTCGTCGAGGCGCTTGCCCGGGAATCGGGCCAGCAGGGTGGCGGGGCTCTCGTCGCAGCGGACCTTGCCGCGGGCGATCAGGATGACGCGCGTGCAGAGGGCCTCGACCTCCTCGAGCAGGTGGGTCGACACGATGACGGCCTTGCGCTCGGCCATGCCCTTGAGGATGCGTCGCACCTCGTGCTTCTGGTTGGGGTCCAGCCCGTCGGTCGGCTCGTCGAGGATGAGCGCCTCGGGGTCGTGGATCACCGCCTGGGCGAAGCCCACCCGCATCCGGTAGCCCTTCGAGAGCGTCTCCACCGCCTGGTGGGCGACATCCGAGAGGCGGCAGAGCTCGAGCGTCTCGCGCACCCGGTCGGTCGGCTCGGCCAGGCCCCGGAGGTCGGCGGCGAAGGCGAGGAACTCGCGAACCGTCATCTCGCCGTAGGCGGGCGCGCCCTCGGGCGAGTAGCCCAGGCGGGACTTGGCCGCCACGGGGTCGGCGGCGACGTCCACGCCGGCGATGCGGGCCGCGCCCGCGTCGGGCCGGAGGTGGCCGGCAAGCAGGCGCATGGTGGTCGACTTGCCCGCGCCGTTCGGCCCGAGGAAG
>Ga0222712_10002358_pt1 | contig 21732 bp, 19 predicted proteins | sample C33_657DmetaG_FD_165043 | JGI IMG/M metagenome (GOLD analysis project Ga0222712, IMG submission 165043) | Estuarine water microbial communities from San Francisco Bay, California, United States - C33_657D | ecosystem: Environmental > Aquatic > Marine > Unclassified | place: USA: California... | reverse complement strand
GCACCTAATACCGTACCCGCACCAATCTGAACCATGGCATCGATGACACAGCGCGCCCCAATCACGGCAAGTGGCCCCACTGTCACGCTTGGAGCCAAGATAGCCGTTGGGTCAACCACCGCTGAAGGATGCACACTAATTTCACGAGCCGGTTGCCTGGCCCAATCAAACCATTGGGCGATTCGGGCATACAACAAATACGGATGCTTGCAAACTACACGGGCGTAAGCGGGTTGTACTGGCGCCTGCGAAAGCAGCTCATCTATTTCAGGCAGCACAATCACCGCTGCAGCCTTAGTGATGGCCAGCTGCTCTAGATATTTTGGATGCACGATAAACGAAGCTTCGTGCTGACCAGCAGTAGGCAACGCCCCTAGACCGGCCACAATCGGGTCAGAAAATTGCCCAGTCCCGGGGACAACTTTTTGCACCAAGCCCCCCGGTATTGCCTTCAGTAACTGAGAGAGTAAAGGTGCGCGCTCGGGGGCTAATAAAACAGGCATTGTTCTATCAAGTTATTTGCCGAGAGCCTGAATCACCTTATCAGTGATATCAACCCGTGGGTTTACCGTCACGGCATCTTGAATCACGATGTCATAGCTCTCTGTTTCAGCAATTTTCTTGATAGCGGCATTCGCTTTTTCAATGATGGTCGCAAACTCTTCGTTACGACGACGACTTGAGTCTTCTTGGATTTCGCGACGCTTACGCTGTAAGTCAGCATCAATGTTCGCTAACTCGCGTTGGCGCTTGTTACGCTCTGACTCTGATAAGACTGGCGCGTCTTTTTCAAGCTTTTGCGCCATGCTACGTAAGTTATTGACTTGCTTTTCAAGATCTTCGGCGCGCTTCTTGAATTCATTTTCAATTTTGGATTGCGCAGCTTTTGCAGGCGCAGAATCACGCAGAATACGCTCAGTATTGACAAAGCCAATTTTGGTACCTTGTCCTTGCGCTTGAACAGGTGCTGCAAGCGAAAGCGTTAGCGCAGCGCCCGTTACAGCAACAACGCCAAGCAGGCGATAAGCAAACCGATTAACAACTGAACGATTCGTGGTGGTCATCAAAGCAGACATTATTAAGTCTCACAAAAAACAAATTTCAGCACGCCATTGTGCCAATCATTAAAGTTAGAAGCCTGTACCGATTTGGAACTGGAAAATCTGTAAGTTATCGCTATCTTTCGCATTCAAAGGCTTAGCAAGCGACAGTTGTAATGGACCAAGCGGTGAAATCCATGACAAACCGATACCAGCCGAATAGCGCAATTGACTCAAATTGATCGAGGTGTCATTTCCGTAGCCGTCTGTACCGAAGACTTGACCACCATCGACAAAGGTAAACCAGCGCAGCGTACGATCATTTTGTGTTCCGGGCATTGGGAAGTAGAACTGCACATTACCCACCACACGCTTCGAACCACCCAAATACGTACCAGTCAGCAAATCGCGAGGCCTAAAGAGTTTTGCGAGAAGCCGCGAACGGTACCAATACCCCCTGCGTACACGTTTTTGAAGATCGGATATTGCAGATCACTGTAGCTCTTGCCATAGTCAAATAACGCATTAAAGGCTAGCGTGTGGTCACGGCCAATTGGAATGAAAAACTGTTGCTGGGCACCCAACATGTAGTACTTGAGATTGACTGTACCCACGTCAGCCTTTAAGCGTGTGAAACTGCCACGGGTGGGTGTTAGGGCACTATCTCGCGTGTCTTTTGCCCAACCAGTATTTAAAATCACGGCTGTGGTGCTCTCACCGTAGTTGTACACGTACTCGCGATACGCTAACGGAGAGTTATCGTATAAACCAATCGTATTGCGCTCAACGTTCGCACCGCCATAGATCCGGTCAAACTCAGAAATTGGCACACCAAAACTTAAGCCTCCGCCAAGAGTTGTAACCTGATACATACCCGGATTGTTCGAGTATGGCGTCATTGTGCGGTAGTAAAGCGAGGTGGTTCGACTAATCCCGTCGTTGGTAAAGTAAGGATCGGTGTGCGCCAAAACGGCAGCACGGTTATACAAACTGGTATTCAAGTTCAGCGTGAGGTTTGTGCCGCTACCAAACACGTTATCTTCAGTGATACCAGCCGTCAAAATCACACCGTCTACCTGACCGTAACCTACACCCAAACTAATCATACCGGTAGGCTTTTCTGCGACGGTCACACTGACATCAACTTGATCGGGTGAGTTTGGCACAGGATCAGTCACAACCTTCACGTCTTTGAAATAGCCAAGACGATCAAGTCTGTCACGAGAGAGTTTGAGCTTACCCGAGTCGTACCAGGCAGCCTCCGGCTGACGCATCTCTCGGCGCACCACCTCGTCGCGCGTACGATGGTTGCCCGAAATTTGGATCTTTCTGACATACACACGACGGCTTGGATCAATATAGAACGTCAGTTCTGCGGTCTGCGCTTCGCGGTTTAAGATTGGATTTGGATTAACGTTCGCAAAAGCGTAGCCTAAACCGCCGAGGTAATCAGTGATACTTTTCGCAGTTGCGTTGGTTTTTTCACCCGAAAAAGTCTCGCCTGCTTTCACTTGCACTAGGGCGTTGACTTCTTGATCAAGCCCCAACAGGTTTCCTGCCAGGCTCACGCTGCTGACTTTGTAAGGCTTACCTTCACTGATGGTCAGGGTAATGAATATATCTTTGCGATCACCCGAGATCGTCACTTGAGGTGGTTCGGCTTTGTACTCAAGATAACCACGATCAAGGTAGAAAGATCTGAGGGACTCGAGATCGCGCTCAAGTTTCTCGCGCGAATACTTATCGCTGTCCGTGTACCACGACAACCAACCAGGCGTCGTCATTTTTAAGAGACCGAGCAAATTACTTTCAGTAAAGGCTTCGTTTCCAACGATTTTAATTTCACGAATACGGGCAACCGAGCCCTCAAAGACATCAAAATTTATCCCAACACGATTACGCGGTAGTGGAGTAACCGTTGAGGTGATTTCAGCTGCGTACTTACCTTTGGTCAGATACTGCTGGCGTAATTCAAACTCTGCCTGTTCGAGCATCGATTGATCAAAGATTCGCCCTTCACCAAAACCAATCTGACGCAAGGTGTCAGTAATATTTTTGGGTTCGAACTCGCGCATGCCTGAAAAAGACAGCGACGCAATGGTGGCACGCTCTTGCACAACAACCACCACCAACCGGTTTGAAGTTTCGATACGAACGTCAGAGAACAGCCCCGTTGCATACAGACGGCGTACAGCTTCTGTTGCAAGTTCGTCGGTGAACTGCTGGCCGACCTTGACTGGCAATTGCGCAAAAATAGTACCCGCTTCAGTGCGTTGAATGCCTTCAATGCGAATATCACTCACAACAAACGGCGCGAAAGCGTTTGCCGTGAGTGGGCCTGCGAAACACAACAGTACCAGTGCCCGCACAAAAAGAGTCGACAACAGTGGCCGGCAACGGGCGCTAAAGTAATCCAGGCTGACGGGCATTCTAAACAATCCTTGAAACAAGCTAACGGTCATTGATTAAATAAACACACGATTTTAAGACAGAAAAGACCTAATTAAAAACGCGAACCAGGTCATTGAACAGGGCAATCACCATCAGGCCTGCCAGTACTGCCATGCCAGCCCGTTGACCCCAGTCGACCGAGCGCGCCGAGGGTGGACTGCCACGTATGATTTCAACTAGATAGTACAGCAGATGCCCCCCGTCGAGCATGGGAATTGGCAGTAAATTCAGTACCCCAAGGCTGACGCTGACCAAAGCCAGAAACGAAATATAGGCAGCCCACCCAATTCGCGCAGTCTGCCCCGCATAATCCGCAATTGTGACCGGACCGCTAATATTTTTGATCGAAACCTCGCCAATCAGCATTTTTCCCATCATTTTGAGCGAAAACCATGCGGTATCGTAGGTTTTAGTCACGCCAAGCCAAACACTGTCGAGTAAGCCGTAGCTCACATCCACCATGGGTAAGTTGCCACCTAATTGAAACCCTGCACGACCCACAGTTTTGCCGTTTTCAAGCGTGACCGCCGCAGGCGTTAAGGTGATTTGCCGAATCTGGCCCTCGCGCTGAACTTCAAGCGCAAGCGGTTGATTGGCATGTGCCTGAATGATGCGAATGACTTGAGCCACATCGGGCTGCCGTTCGCCACCGATGGCAACGATTAAGTCGTTGACCGACAGCCCAGCGGCTTGCCCCACACTGGCCTCAACCACCGACCGAATTTGCGGCGTTGAACCACCCACTGCCAACCCCAGCCTGCGCATTGGATCTTCACTGGCGGGATCAGCAGCCACTGGAACCTCTAGCACACGGGTCAGTGGGCTACCACCGCGTTCGAGGGCGATTTCAACCTGCCCGCCATCCGCAGCAAGTTGCAGCAATGCCCAACGCACCTGTGGCCAAGACATGACAGTTTGTTGGTTGACCGCAGTGATCCGATCACCCCCTTGCAAGCCGGCCATTGCGGCGGCAGAGGCCGCGGGCGGCTTAGACAAAATTGCAGCAGGTTCTTGTGTACCGACTAAGTTGATACTCGCGTAAAACACCACTGCCAAGATGAGGTTGAAGAGCGGTCCGGCAGCCACAATCGCAATACGCTTACCAACCGGTTGTGCCTGAAAACTTTGCGGATTCTGGCGAACGGGCGCGGCTGTGTGAGTGACGGGTTGTTGCTCTTCGTCAAGCATCTTGACGTAGCCTCCAAGGGGCAAGGCTGACAAGACCCATTCTGTACCGTGGCGGTCGACACGTTTGAGCAGGACTCGTCCAAATCCCAATGAAAACCGTAAGATCTTGACGCCACACCAGCGCGCGACCCAGTAATGCCCGAGCTCGTGAAAGGTAATCAGAATACCGAGGGCAACCAAAAACGCCAACACAGTAAAAAGCATATTTGTCTTTACAAAAATAACGCGGTTGAGGTTAGCCCGTTGCCGCTCGACGCGCGGCACTGCGGGATCGTTCGTCTAGCCTAATAATATCGTCTAAAGAAGACAGGCTAGTGTGAGGTTGACCCGATTGCCAGTCTAAAGTTGCATGGATGACATCTGCAATGGCGGTATAGGCAAGACGACGGTCAAGAAACGCGGCAACGGCGATCTCGTTTGCGGCATTCAAGGCAATGCAAGCGCCCTGCCCAGCCTTGAGAGCCTGAAACGATAAAGCCAAACAAGGCAGTTGCTCAAGATCTGGCTGCGCGAAATCAAGGCGACCGGCCAATGCAAGGTCAAGCATCCCGACCCCTGACTCGATTCGCTCAGGAAACCCTAAGCCATAGGCAATCGGCGTGCGCATATCAGGTTGTCCGAGCTGTGCCAAGACCGAGCCATCGGCATACTCAACCATCGAGTGAACCACACTTTGTGGGTGAATCACCACGCTAATGCGCTCGGGCGGCATGGCGAATAAATGATGAGCCTCAATGACCTCGAGCCCTTTATTCAGCATCGTGGCCGAATCCACTGAGATTTTTCTGCCCATACTCCAGTTCGGGTGCGCACAGGCCTGTTCGGGTGAAACCTGCGCCAAGTCAGCCCAGCGTTGATTGCGAAACGGCCCGCCCGAGGCAGTGAGGATCAGGCGACGTACCCCCGCTGCCGGCCCCGTTGGCGCGCTGGCTCGGTCGTGGTGAGGCAAGCATTGAAAAATGGCGTTGTGTTCACTGTCAATCGGCAAGAGCTCGGCTCCTGAGTCCCGCACAGCAGCCATAAAGATTGAACCTGCAGCGACCAAGGCCTCTTTGTTGGCAAGCAATACGCGTTTGCCGGCCTGTGCGGCAGCCAAGGCGGCTGGCAGACCGGCCGAGCCAACAATCGCTGCCATGACCGCTTGACTGGCTGGGTCACTCGCTACCTCAACTAACGCTTGAGCACCGAATCGGATAACAGGCCGCTTTAGGGTACTTCCCCAGGCTGTTTTAAAACGCTCGGCCTCAGCTTCTGTAGGCACAGCGACGGCCGCAGCCTTTGAGTCGAACGCTTGTTTTGCCAACAGATCCATACGGCTATGCGCCGTGAGCGTATGCACGACAAAGCGACTTGGATGTCGAGCGATCACATCAAGGGTGTTTTGACCAATTGAGCCCGTTGAGCCCAGAATGGTGACGCTCGTTGGGGTTACCATGCCCGCCACTCAATCAGTAAAAATCCAAGGGGCACCACAGCCACAACAGCATCAATACGGTCATAGACGCCACCATGACCGGGCAGCAAGTGACTCGAATCCTTCACCCCCGCCCTGCGTTTGAGCAATGATTCGTACAAATCGCCAGCGATCGAAAACACCGCCAATAACCCGCCCATGAGCACCAGTACGATCCAAGAGCTTTGAGCCTGCAGACTCGCCGCAAAGGTTTGGGGCCAGTGAGCTGACATCAGCAACCACGCGACGACTCCGACTACCCCGGCGAAAGCTCCTTCAAGGGTTTTGCCAGGGCTGATGCTAGGGGCCAACTTATGACGCCCAAAGGCTCGCCCTGCAAAGTACGCTGCAATATCAGCGACCCACACAACGATCAGCAAAGATACGACAAACAGCGCACCGTGCTGCAGATACCAGTAAGCCAGGGCTCCCCAAGTTGCCAGTAAAGTCACGACAGCTGCCAAACTATTTGCAAGACGATAAGTTGGCATCGACACCTGAGCGCGCCACAAAGCGGGCAGTAACAGCGCGAGCCAAAGAAAAACTGCGAGGCAAACGATACTTTGCAAGGCAAGAACGGGTGTGAGGTCTCCACCAATCCATTGCTTGGCTTGCCAGGCGCAGACCGCAAATAAAGCCAGGGCACCGATTGGTGCCCAAATACTGCGCATACCAAGCGTCAGCCTAAGCCACTCAAAACCCGCGCAGGCACAGGCTAGTGCCAAAAATAACAAGAACGGCCAAGGTGATGTCGCCGCAACCACTAGGGCCAACACGCCTAGCAAGACAACTGCAGTGATCAATCGTTGCTTGAGCATGCCCGTCAGCTTGTCGCAACGGCATGCACTTGGGCACTCGTTCTGCCAAATCTGCGCTCGCGGGTTCGATACCACTCGAACGACTTGTGCAGTTCTTCTTCACCAAAGTCTGGCCAATAACACTCTGTGAAATAGAGCTCTGTGTAGGCCATCTGCCAAATTAAGAAATTTGAAATTCGCTGTTCTCCACCCGTACGGATAAACAGGTCGGGCTCAGGAGCCCACGCCATTGACAGATAAGGTGCTAGGCTAGTTTCGTCAAGGCCAGTCGGATCCGTCGCCAGCTCAGGACGGGCGCGTAACAAAGCCCGTGTCGCTTGCAGAATATCCCATCGCCCGCCATAGTTAGCCGCAATGGTCAGATGCAATTTGTCATTGTGAGCCGTTTTTTCTTGCGCTTGAGCAATCAGCTCTTGAAGCTTAGGCTCGAACGCCGATAAGTCACCGACAACGTGAAGCCGAACACCCTGCTCTTGCAAACGTGCCACTTCTCGCTCAAGCGCCTGCACGAACAGACGCATGAGCAGCGAAACCTCTTCGGCGGGGCGACGCCAATTTTCAGAACTGAAGGCAAACAAAGTTAAGTATTTCACCCCAGCCGCACCGCAGGTTTCAACAGCGCGGCGTACCGACTGAACCCCTTTTGCGTGACCCGCAGTACGAGGGAGCAACCGAGCGTGTGCCCAACGGCCATTGCCATCCATGACAATCGCCACATGAGTCGGGATCGCACCCGTAACAGGAATTTCGCGGGTTGAGCTGATGGCCATGTCAGTGGCGGCCTAAACCGTCAAGATCTCAGCTTCTTTTTGTGCCACCATCTTGTCGATCTCAATCACACAACGATCAGTCAACTTTTGCACGACATCTTGAGCGCGTCGCTCGTCATCTTCTGAAATCTCTTTGTCTTTCACTAGTTTTTTAAACGAGTCATTTGAATCACGGCGCAAATTGCGCACGGCAATTTTGGCGTCTTCTCCTTCAGATTTGACGACCTTATTCAAATCTCGACGGCGCTCTTCAGTTAGCGCTGGCATTGGTACTCGAATGCTATCGCCCATGCCGATCGGGTTTAAACCAAGATCAGAATCGCGTATCGCCTTCTCAACAGGACCAGCCATGTTTTTTTCCCAAACCTGCACACTCAACGTGCGGGCATCCATCAGGTTCACGTTGGCGACCTGAGAGATGGGTACCGGTGAGCCGTAGTACTCAACTTGCACATGATCAAGAATACCTGGATGCGCCCGACCGGTACGGATTTTTGCCAAATTCGTTTTTAGCTGCTCAAGCGATTTCGCCATACGGGCTTGAGCAGAGGCTTGAATATCTGCAATACTCATTGCGTTTCCTTTAAACGTGAACCAACGTGCCTTCGTCTTCTCCGCTGACCGCCCGCTTGAGCGCGCCAGGTTTGTTGATCGAAAACACTCTGATTGGTAATTTTTGATCGCGGCATAAGGCGAATGCTGTTGCATCCATCACTTCAAGACGGCGATTAATCACTTCGTCAAAACTGATGCGGTTGTAACGCGTCGCTGAAGCATCTTTATTCGGATCGGCACTGTAAATGCCATCAACCTTGGTGGCCTTCAGCACGATTTCAGCACCAATTTCGGCCCCACGAAGGGAGGCTGCCGTGTCGGTGGTAAAAAATGGATTGCCAGTACCTGCGGCAAACACGACGACTTTGCCTTCTTCGAGGTATCTCAAGGCTTTGGGGCGAATGTAAGGCTCGACAACCTGTTCGATATTTAAAGCAGATTGAACTCGAGCATCTACACCGCGGTGCTTTAAAGCATCTTGCAATGCCAGGGCATTCATGACTGTTGCCATCATCCCCATGTAATCAGCGGTTGCCCGATCCATGCCTTGGGCACCCGGGGCAACACCGCGAAAAATATTGCCGCCGCCAATCACAATCGCTAATTGCACTCCCATTGCCACGACCTCTGAGACTTCTTCGGTCATGCGCATGATGGTGGCTCGGTTGATGCCAAAAGCATCATCACCCATCAACGCTTCACCAGAAAGTTTGAGAAGAACTCTTTTGTGCATTCGGGTGGCCATTATTAAGGATTCCGGAGGGTTAAACACGTACAAAAGTGTACGTCAAACCAAGCAAATGCATCAGGCATTCGCTTGGTTTTTTAACAAAATTAAGCGTTTCCGGCAGCTGCTGCGGCAACTTCAGCCGCAAAATCCATCGTCTTCTTTTCAATGCCTTCGCCCACTACAAAAAGCGAAAAACCAGCAATCGCCGCATTTTTCTCTTTGAGCATTTGAGCCACTGACTGCTTGTCATTTTTAACGAACGGCTGCGATAACAGAGCAACTTCTTTCAAAAACTTTTGCACTGAGCCTTCAACCATCTTTTCGACGATTTCTGCTGGCTTGCCAGACTCGGCAGCCTTTTGACGCGCCACAGAGCGTTCTGTTTCTTTGTCAGCCTCAGGAACGCCTGACTCGTCTAGCGCACGCGGCTTTGTCGCAGCAATGTGCATGGCCAAGTCTTTACCCACTTCGTCGGCGCCAGAAAATTCAACTAAAACCCCGATACGACCGCTGTGCACGTAACTCGCGAGTTTATTGGCTGTTGTGTAGCGCTGAAAACGACGAATTGAGATGTTTTCACCGATTTTTCCTACCAAGGCAGAACGCACAGACTCAACGGTGCCAGCACCCAAGTTTGAGGCTGACAAGGCGGCAACATCAGCGTAGGTATTGGCCGACACTTGCTTAGCCAGTGCCTCAACAAACGCCACAAAATCATCATTTTTTGCAACGAAATCTGTCTCGCAGTTCACTTCAAGCACCGCACCCTGTTTAGCATCGGGCGAAATGTACAGACCGATCAGGCCTTCGGCCGTGACGCGACCAGCAGCTTTGCTCGCTTTACTACCAAGTTTGACACGTAAGATCTCTTCGGCGCGAGCCATGTCACCACTTGCTTCAGTGAGAGCGCGCTTGCACTCCATCATGGGTGCGTCGGTTTTTTCGCGCAACTCTTTAACCATTGCGGCAGTAATTTCAGCCATGTTTGCTCCAAGATTAGTGAGAGGCGCCTCGACGCGGGGTCAGAGGCGCGCTATTGCAATGCCTGGCACAAGGGCGCAGGCATCAGAAAAATTTACGCTTTTTCTTCAGCGATTTCGACGAACTCTTCACCAGACGCAAGCTCTTCAACGATGCCGTTCAGACTTTGCGCACGGCCTTCGAGTACAGCATCTGCCATCCCTTTTGCGTACAGAGCAATTGCTTTAGCAGAGTCATCATTGCCAGGAATGATGTAATCAATGCCATCGGGCGAATGGTTGGTGTCCACCACGGCAACCACTGGGATTCCGAGGGCTTTCGCCTCAAGGACAGCAATCTTGTGGTAACCGACGTCGATCATGAAAATGGCGCTGGGCAGGCCGTTCATGTCTTTAATACCGCCGATTGACTTGTTCAGCTTGTCGAGTTCGCGTTGAAACATCAAACCCTCTTTCTTGCTCATGCGCTCAGTACCGCCGTCGGCGATCATGACTTCCATGTCTTTTAAACGCTTGATTGAGCTTTTGACAGTTTTGAAGTTTGTGAGCATACCGCCCAACCAACGACTGTCAACGAAAGGCATCCCTGCCCGGGTTGCCTCTTGCGCCACGAGGTCACGTGCAGCGCGCTTTGTCCCTACGAACAGAACGTTACCGCCTTTTGCAGCAACTGATTTCACAAATTTCGTTGCGTCGGTGTAATTAGCGACCGTTTTTTCGAGGTTAATAATATGGATTTTATTGCGATGGCCGAAGATGAAAGGTGCCATCTTGGGGTTCCAGTAACGGGTTTGGTGACCGAAGTGCACACCCGCTTCTAACATTTCACGCATTAACGACATGATTTAAGGCTCCGAGGGTTAAGTCTTGTATTACGCCTGCACTGGTTTCCTAAAAGAAATTCAGCACCCTGGTGGCGTAACACGCGATTTGGTCTGATCCTGTACGAAAATATGCCCAACCAAGTTGTGCAAAGCCGCAAAAGACATAGACCAGTGGTTTTGAGTCAGCCTATAATTCTACTATCTTTCACCACTTACATTCAAGTAGCCATGGGATTAGTCACCAATCCAGCCGATTTAGACCTGATGCGTGCAGCTTGTCGCGATGCGGCAAAAGTGCTCGACTTCATTACCCCACATGTCAAAGCAGGGGTAACGACTGGCCAGCTTGATCAACTTTGCCTTCAATTTTTGACCCAAGAACTCAAGGTCATCTCGGCCACCGTCGGTTACGCCCCCCCGGGTTACCCCCCGTTTCCCGGTGCAATTTGCACCTCGGTCAACCATCAGGTGTGCCATGGCGTCCCCGGCGATCGGGTACTCAAAAATGGCGATGTCCTAAATATCGACGTCACAATCATCAAAGATGGCTGGTTTGGCGACACCAGTCGCATGTATTTTGTCGGTGAGCCGTCAATTTTGGCCAAGCGACTGGCCGATGTCACTTACGAGTGCATGTGGCTGGGGATTGACCAAGTCAAACCCGGTAATACGCTCGGTGATATTGGCAATGCCATTCAAAAACACGCCGAAAAACAAGGGTTTTCGGTAGTACGCGAGTTTTGCGGTCACGGTATTGGCAAACGCTTTCACCAAGAGCCTCAGATTTTGCATTATGGGCGCCCCGGTACCGGCGACAAACTCGAACCAGGCTTAATTTTTACGATTGAACCAATGATTAACGCCGGCCGCCGTGAAATTAGACAGTTGGCAGATGGTTGGACCGTCGTGACGCGCGATCACAGTTTGTCGGCGCAATGGGAACACACGATTTTAGTGACGGATACTGGCTACGAGGTGCTGACAATCTCTGAAGGTATGCCTGCACCGCCAGCCCTGATTGCAGCCTAAGCACGACTGTCATGACCGACATTGCCGCGATCGCAGCCATCCGCACACAGTTGCAGAGCAGCCGTCAGGCCGCCATTGCTCAATACCGTCAGGCTCTGCGCCCCGACACTTTGCTAGCGGCGCTCTGTCATTGTGCTGATCAAACCTTGCGAGCACTGCTTGAACAGTTCCCCCTGCCAAAAGGGGCCGCGCTGGCTGCGGTTGGGGGCTATGGCCGCGGTGAGCTCTATCCGTTTTCGGATGTCGACCTACTGATTATCTTGAAAGACGAGCTTGACGCGCAGGCCGAAGCGACCCTCAGCGGGTTAGTGGCGGCAATGTGGGACGTCGGTCTTGAGCCAGGCTACAGCGTCAGAACCATTGAACAATGCGTCAAAGAGGCCGGCGCTGACATCACAGTCGAGACGTCTTTACTTGAAAGCCGCTGGATCGCCGGCAGTAAAACGTTGGCAAAACTGTTTGAAAAAACAATGAGTGAGCGGCTCAACGCGCAACAGTTTTTTCGAGCGAAGCGTGCCGAAATGCAGCAGCGTCATGCTCGCCACCAAGAGACGCCCTACTCGCTCGAGCCAAACTGCAAAGAGTCGCCGGGCGGCCTGCGAGATCTGCAAGTCATCATGTGGATGGCCAGAGCCGCTGGCTTTGGTTCGAGTTGGCAAGCCATCGCGCGCGCGGGTTTATTGACTAGCGCTGAAGCGCGCGACCTCAAACGTGCCGAGCAAGCATTCAAGCGCGTCCGTATCGAACTCCACTTATTGGTCAACCGACGCGAAGACCGTCTGTTATTTGATTTGCAACACGGTTTGGCGCAAGCCTACGGCATCACCGCGACGGCGACGCGCCGCGCGAGTGAGCTCTTGATGCAACGTTATTACTGGGCCGCGCGCCTAGTCACGCAACTGAACACGCTGTTGGTTCAGAACATCGACGAAAAATTATTCACGCTGCAAGAGTCTGACATCCGAGTCCTAGATGAAAACTATGTGTTCAGACACAATCGCCTGGATATTAAAGATGATTTGCTGTTTGAAAAAAATCCAAGTCAGTTGCTGAATGTATTTTTAGTGTTACAGCAGCACCCCGAGCTCACTGAGTTGTCTGGCCGGGCCTTGCGCGCGATCTGGCACGCTCGCGACCGTATCGATGCGCCCTTCCGCCGCGACCCTGAAAATAAAAAGATTTTTCTAAAGATTTTGCAACAACCGCAAGGCATCGTGCATGCCTTGCGGCGCATGACAATGCTCAACATCTTGCCGCGCTACTTGCCTGTTTTTAGGCGCGTCGTCGGCCAAATGCAGCACGATTTGTTTCATGTCTACACGGTCGATCAACACACGCTGGCGGTCATTCGCAACCTGCGGCGCTTCACCATGCCAGAGCATGCGCAAGAATATCCCTTGGCCAGTAAATTGAGCGCGGGGTTCGAGCGCCACTGGTTACTATATGTGGCGGCGTTGTTTCACGATATTGCCAAAGGACGAGGCGGTGACCACTCAACGCTCGGTACGCTCGAAGTCAAGCGTTTTGCAAAGGCGCACACCCTAGATCGCGAAGACACCGAGTTGGTCATGTTCTTAGTCGACAGTCACTTACTGATGTCACAGGTCGCTCAGAAAAAAGATTTGTCTGACCCGCAAGTGATTCTCGACTTTGCGACGCGTGTGAAAACCTTACGAAACTTACAAGCGCTCTATTTGCTGACTGTCGCTGATATTCGCGGAACAAGTCCCAAGGTCTGGAACACCTGGAAAGGCAAACTGCTTGAGAACCTCTATGATTTAGCGCGTGCAACGCTTGGTGGTTCGGTCGACGACACCAACACTGTACTGAGGCAAAGGCTTGAGCAGGCGGCAACGTTGACACGTTTGGCAGGCTTACGCGACGATACGCGCGAGACCTTTTGGCAACAACTTGATGTTGCCTATTTCTTACGCCACGAAGCGTCTGACATTGCCTGGCACACTCGTCATCTTTATTATCGTGTTTCGCCCGAGCAAGCAATCGTGAAAGTGCGCCCGACAGAGGGCGATGAAGGGCTACAAGTGATGGTGTACACCAAAGATGCACCAGATCTCTTTGCACGTATTTGCAGCTTTTTCGGTAGTCGCGGCCTGAGTATTCTCGATGCACGCATACACACGACACGTCGAGGTTATGCGTTAGATAGCTTTATTGTTTTACCTGCAGACAGTACTGAAGAACTGCGCACCTTGGCTACCTTGATCGAACACGAATTAGACGTCCATCTCAATACTGCGCCTTCGAGCTCGCTCACGACCCGTAACGCGAACGCGCGTCCTTCTCGTTTGTCGCGTGCGTTTCCGGTCCCACCGCTCGTGACCTTACACCCTGATGAGGGAAGCCAGAACTGGCGCCTCGAGATTGTCGCGACTGACCGCTCTGGCCTGTTAGGCGATATTGCACAGGTCTTTGTCAGTTACAACATTAACCTCCAAACGGCAAAAGTCATGACTTTAGGCGATCGCGTCGAAGACGTTTTTGTGGTGAGTGGCGAAACCCTTGCACAACCGCGTACTCAGCGACAATTTGAACGCGCCATGCTTGACGCACTCACGCAAGTTGAACGCCGTGCTGCTTGAAAAAAAAATCTGGTGGCTGATCTCGGGTCTTTGTACGGCGGGCGTCGGCATCGCGTTGTTGTCGCAACACGCTTTTGATATGCAGCCTTGCGCCTGGTGTGTGTTTCAACGCCTGCTTTACCTGATTCTGGCAGTCATCGCTGCCATCGCCGCCTTGAGTCAAGGTTTGATCGCACGCGTGGTGTGTACCATGCTGAGCTTAAGCCTAACGATTGCTGGCGTGTTGGCAGCATGGTTTCAGGCAAACGTCGCGTCCCAGTCGTTTTCGTGCGCGCAGACACTGGCCGATTTATTGATGACACAAACTGGCCTAGAAACGTCTATGCCTGCGTTGTTTGGCATTTATGCAAGCTGTATGGACGCTCGAGTCAAATTGTTTGGCCTCGAGTACGCCTACTGGAGTCTGCTGCTCTTTGCGCTGTTAGGGCTTTTAGTTGCCTTTATCATTAAAGGCTTTCGAGCCTCGTCTAGACAAAAAGCTTAATGATCTTCTGCGGCAAAGCCCATATTGAACAGTAGCCCGTTTTGTTCTTCACGAACGGCTTGGCGGGTTAAGCCTAAACGTTCAAGATATTCTGGGGTAATGTCGCCAGTGACATATTCACCGGTAAAGCATGAAGTGTCAAAATGCGTCAAAGCAGGATTGAGATCTGACACCGACTTTTGCATCGCATCAATATCTTGATAGACCAGCGCATCCGCACCAATAATCTTGGCAATCTCTTGTTCGTCACGCCCCGTAGCGATGAGTTCTTGCTGGGTTGGCATGTCGATGCCATAGACGTTTTGATAGCGTACCGGAGGCGCCGCTGAGGCCATGTAAACCTTGTTCGCCCCGGCTGCCCGCGCCATTTCAACAATCTCACGGCTCGTTGTTCCGCGCACGATTGAATCATCCACGAGCAACACGTTTTTACCTTTGAACTCCATCCCAATCGTGTTGAGTTTTTGACGGACTGATTTTTTGCGTACAGCCTGCCCAGGCATGATGAAAGTTCTACCGACATAGCGATTTTTGATTAAGCCCTCGCGATAGCTTAAGCCTAAACGATCTGCTAACTGCATCGCCGAAGGACGCGACGAATCAGGGATTGGCATCACTACATCAATATCGCCTAAGCGCAAAGTACGCGCCAACTTATCGGCCAAATACTCGCCCATTTTTAAACGCGAGCCATAGACCGACACACCGTCTAAGACCGAATCAGGACGGGCAAAATACACATATTCAAAAATACAGGGCGCGTGCAGTGCCCCCTTTATGCAGAGCTTGCTACTAAACTTGCCATCTAGCGAAATGAACACGGCCTCGCCCGGCAAAACGTCACGTACAAATTGAAAGCCCGATCCCTCAAGCGCAACCGACTCAGAGGCAACCATCCATTCGGGGCCTTGTGCGGTATCGAAACGGCCGATGCACAAGGGACGAATCCCGTGCGGATCACGAAACGCTAGCAAGCCGTAGCCTGCAATCTGTGCGACAACTGCGTAAGCACCTTTGACGCGCTCATGTACAGCTTTCACCGCACGAAAAATCGCTGACTCGTCAAGAGACACGCCATTGGCGGCCCGTTGCAATTCATGCGCCAAGACGTTTAACAATACCTCTGAATCTGAATTGGTATTGATATGGCGCTGATCGTTTGTAAATAGCGACACGCGCAACTCGCGCCAATTGGTCAGATTGCCATTGTGAGCGAAGGTGATCCCAAATGGCGCATTGACATAAAAGGGTTGAGCTTCTTCGACGCTGTCTGACGATCCTGCCGTTGGGTAACGCACTTGGCCGATGCCGGTTGTGCCAGGCAGTGAGCGCATATTGCGGGTGCGAAACACATCGCGTACGAGGCCATGCGCTTTATACATGTTGAAATGATTGCCGTTTGAGGTGGCAATACCTGCTGCATCCTGACCGCGGTGCTGCAGCAGCAGCAAGCTGTCATACAAAAGCTGATTGACAGGACCACGACCAATCACACCAACAATTCCGCACATGTACTTTCCTGATAACCGTTAAACCACGTTTAAATTCTGTCGTACTTCGTCAGGTAACCCCTGACGTTTAAATTCTGTTGTACTCGCTCAGGTAACCCGCCACATTTAAATTCTGTTGTTCTCGCTCAGACAAACCATGACTTTAACAATGTTGTCGTACTTAATAAGGCAACCACTCACGGATTGGCTCTGGTACGCGCGACTTAATTTGCTGCACGACCCCGACGACTTGCTTTGAGAACATGGCCTGCTTCCACCACGATTCTTCAGGAAGTGGCGTATAGCCAGCCACCGTCACAAGTAGCAACACAAATAAAACGCCTCTCGCCAAACCAAACACTGCACCCAAGCCATGATCTGCCGGGGTCAACCCCGTTTTATCAATCAAGGCCGATAACGTCATATTGACCATCCCAATTGACAACAATACGACAATAAACACGCCTACGTAGGCTAAGGTCATACGCAAAAACGGCTGAGCAATCCAACTCGCTAGCCAGTCAGCAGCACGTGGCCCCCACCAAATCGCAGCAATAAAGGCAAAGGCATAGGCCGCGAGTGACAAAACCTCTTTGAGCAGACCGCGAATCAGGCCAAGCACGACCGAAACGCCCAGCACTCCTAGCACCACAAAATCAAACCCGGTCACTGCGTTGCGATAAAGGCGCCGTCATATCCAAGCGTGCGCAGACGGGTCTGAGCGGCTTGCGCGGCTTCGCGAGAAGGAAACGGCCCCACTCGCACGCGGTATCTGGCTTTACCATTGACATCGACTGGACCATCGACAAAAGCATTGCCTACGCCTGCTGCCAACAATTTATTTTTTTGGGTTTGTGCGTCAGCGGCTGCGTCAAGCGACATTGCCTGCACAACAAAGTTGCCACGGGTAGGCGCCTTGGGTGTTGTCGCCGAGCCTGGCGGGCCCGCGGACTCTGCTGTTGGGCGCCCTTCTAGCAAGGCAACCGCGCGTGCGCCATCGTCTGAACGAACCGCAGCGGGCGGGTTAGCGGCGGGTTTGGCCGGTTCAAGTTTAGCCACCGGTGGTGGATCGACGCGAGGCTTGGTCTCAGGTTTAACCTCAGGCTTGGGTGGCGTTGCCGTACTTGTAGCCGAAGCCGCTGGAGGCGCTACTGTCGAAGACGCGCCTGGAGAAGCAGGAGTTGCCGAGCTATTAGCGGCGACAGGGTCACTTAGATTAGGTTGAAAAGGTGCATTGCGATCAGGGATTTTGATCGGGATTTTATTTGAGACTGGCGCAGGTTCAGAGTCAAGTAGCATGGGCAGTACCACAACGGCGGCCAGCACTAAGGCGACGGCACCCGCTAAGCGTCTGCGAGCTCTGACGCGCAGATCGGCCGCCTGTGCCTCGCTAGACACAGAGGGACGCACCTTACCCGGAGGCTTACGCGGTGCTGCACTATCTTTTCTGGAAAATAGTCCCATTGATTCAAACACCCTGACTCAAAAAAAAGACAGACCCGAAAAGCGCCTGACAACGGCGAAAAGCGTTTATGCTGACCTCCCGCTGGCTTGCAGTGCCCCCGCGACAGTCAGAAACGATCCGAATACGATGATTCTATCATCCGGCTTACTCAGTTTGTGGGCGGCTGCGAGCGCTTCAGCGACTGAGGGGAAGTGGCTAATGGCAACTTCGGCCTCGCCGGGCTTTTGATGACCCGCGATAGATTCTTTGACTTTGGCTGCTAACTGTTCGGCGCTTAACGCCCGGGCACCGGGCAAGCCCGCACAAAACCAGTGATCGATGCGCGGGGCCATGTGCTTGACTACTGCAGCGATATCCTTGTCAGATAGCATCCCGAACACAGCATAGGTGTAAGGATGAAAACCCATATTACCCAGATTCTTTTCAAGAACGGCAGCCGCATGAGGGTTGTGCGCCACATCAAGAATCACGGTCGGCTGACCAGGCAAGATCTGAAAACGCCCAGGCAAAGACGCTTGCAGCAAGCCAAGACGCACGGCCTGCTGCGGCACGGCTAAACGCTCACGCAAAGCCTCAAGCGCAGCCAAGGCACCTGCGGCATTGAGCAGTTGATTGGCACCCCGCAAAGCTGGATACGCCAAGGCATTGCGCCGCTGTTGGCGCCCGGCAAACGCCCATTGCTGACGATCGCCCGAGTAGTTAAAGTCGCGGCCGAATAACCACAGATCACAGCCTATGGTTTTTGCGTAATCGAGCACAGATTGAGGCGGCGCTGGGTCACTGCAAATCGCAGGGCGCCCTTCGCGGTAGATATGCGCCTTTTCGAAACCAATTTTTTCGCGCGTATCGCCCAACCAGTCGGTGTGATCGATATCGACACTGGTGATAATTGAGCAATCAGCATCAACAATATTCACCGCATCCAAGCGCCCGCCTAAGCCCACCTCAAGCACCATCACATCAAGAGAGGCGGCAGCAAACATGGCTAGCGTGGCGAGTGTTGAATATTCAAAATAGGTTAACGATACGCCCTGGCGGGCGGCCTCGACCATACTGAAATAACGCACAAACTCAGCGTCAGAGACGATTTCACCGTTCAGGCGAGCTCGCTCGTTAAAGTTCACCAGATGGGGCGACGTGTAAAGCCCCACCCGGTAGCCTGCAGCGAGCAAAATTGCCTCGAGCATGGCACAGGTTGAACCTTTGCCATTGGTGCCACCCACCACAATTTTGAGTGCCTTGGTTTCGATCGGCAAACGCGCAGCGACTTCGCGCACACGCTCAAGCCCCATGTCAATCGCGTTTGGATGAAGCTGTTCAAGGTAACCAAGCCATTCAGCGAGTGAGGCGGTGTGTGAAGGTGCAGCAAGGGTCATGGCAAAAGTGGCATTGAGTCAGCTAACAAGACTCTAGTTTAACAGCGGCTCTGCCGACACCCCAGGCGCTTGAGGTCTAAGCCGTTGACACCTTCCCCGCCCTCGCCCTAATAGACACCGCTCACGCAGAAAGATACAGCGATTTCTACTGCGCTGCTCGATTTCTACTAAACTCGCAACACATGAATGACCGCAAACCCATGGACTTAACTGCTTGCCTTTGCATTGTGCTGCTCTGTTCTCTATGGGGTGGGCAACAGGTTCTGTTTAAGCTCACGATTCACGACATTCACCCCAACATGCAGATCGCCTTGCGCTCGGCGATTGGCTGCGTGTTGTTGGCCGCATTTATGTGGCACAAAGGCGTTTCGTTGGCGCTCTGGCGCGGGCCATGGCGAGCAGGCACGGTGGTAGGAGCCTTGTTTGCCCTAGAGTGGTGGATGATCGGCGAAGCCCTTCAGTATACGAGCGCCTCGCATGTGGTGGTATTTTTATATACAGCCCCAATTTTTACTGCACTGGGCCTGCACGTCTGGCGGCCTGATGAGCGCTTGAATTGGTGGCAATGGATAGGGGTCTTGATTTGCTTTAGCGGAATTGGTCTGGCATTTTTAGGCTCGTCCGCAGCAACACAACTTGATCCACAGACGCTGCTCGGAGATTGTCTTGCCTTAGGTGGCGGCGTTCTTTGGGCTGCGACGACGCTCGTCACCCGCTGCTCAGGTTTAGCGCGTATCCCCGCCACACAAACGACCATGTATCAACTGTTATTTGGCGCTCTGGTGATACTGCTACTGTGCCTGATTCTGGGTGAGACCGAGATCCACTGGAGCGCCTTTTTGGTGGCTAGCATCGTCGGCCAAGGCATAGTGATTTCGTTTTTTAGTCTCTTGGTATGGATTTGGCTGCTCAGACACTATTTGGCCTCGAGAGTTTCGATTTTTACCTTTATCGCGCCACTGCTCGGCGTAGGTTTGAGTGTGTGGGTGTTAGACGAGCCTCTGTACAGTGAATTTGTGTGGGGTGCCTTGATGGTGATGGCAGGGATGATTTTGGTGAACCTTGCGCCTCAGACTCGGCGCTTGAACGGAGCATAGTTTTACTATGTGTTTAGCTATTTTTGCGCAGAATGTTTTACCAGACTGGCCGCTGGTTGTTGTCGCGAATCGCGATGAGTTGCACGTGCGCCCGACAGCGGCGGCACGCCCCTGGGATGAAACCCCTTCGCTGCTAGCAGGCCGTGATCTGCAGGCTGGGGGCACCTGGCTTGGCCTGACCACAGGCGGGCGTATCGCTTTGCTCACAAACTATCGAGAAACGGGCCTGCGTGATGATCAGGCGCCCTCGCGTGGCCATCTTGCAGAGCGCTATCTACAACAAGAGCCATCGCAAGAGCAGTCGGCGCAACAATATTTGCAGGCGTTGCAACAAAACAGTGCGCCTTATAACGGCTTTAATTTACTAGCCGGCGATCAAAGCGGCTTGTGGTATTACTCAAATCGTCTGAACGCAGCACCGTTTAAGATCCCTGACGGTGTCAGTGGGGTGTCAAACGCTACGCTCAATACGCCTTGGCCCAAACTGCTTCGCACGCAACGCAGCGTCTCTGAGCATCTGGCACAGACTCATGCCCCTGATTCTGCCCGGCTGGTTGAAATTTTTCAGGATACCGTTCGTGCCGCAGAGCACGAACTCCCTGACACAGGCGTTGGCCTGGATCGCGAAAAATTACTTGGCAGCCCGTTTATCAAAAACGAGCGCTATGGCACACGTTGTACAACGATTATTTTGCAGCATCGCCAAGGCTACGCATTGTTTTACGAAAAGCGCTATGACGCCTTGGGGCAAGAATTGGGTGACAGTAACTGGCAGGTTGATTTTTTAGCGAAGACAATCTCAGCAATGTGAGGTTTTGAAACACACAAGGGTGTTTTCGAAGACGAAGCTGCTGGCAAGAGCGAAGCGAGTTGCTGAGTATCACGCATTTTGTATACGCGTGGCAATTTGCGGCATGACGCCTTGAGCGTACAGCCGTTTGTCAAACAGCAATTAAACGCTGTGGGCTTGGTTGCAGAACACAATAATACTGTATATTTATACAGTATTATTTTATTTGTTGCCTGTGATGCTCACCTCTAAAACCTCACCCGTCTGCCCTCCTGCCTCTCTACTGAAGCTGCATCCTGCGCTTTGGCGCGGGTCGCAATTGAGCGCACGCACGGGCCCCACCATTTCAACAGGGTTTTCAACCTTAGACGCTGAACTGCCCGGCAAAGGCTGGCCCACAGGTTCACTGATTGAACTGCTCACACCACACTCAGGCATTGGCGAAATTAGGCTCTTGCGGGCTGCCCTACATGCCACGGTAAAGCAGCAACCGGTAGTCTTACTGCACCCCCCCTATCAACCCAACATCGCTTGCTGGACGGGTTGGCGCTTTGGCGTACAGCGCCTGCTTTGTTTAGCACCCCAACGCACG
>Ga0222712_10002356_pt1 | contig 21737 bp, 27 predicted proteins | sample C33_657DmetaG_FD_165043 | JGI IMG/M metagenome (GOLD analysis project Ga0222712, IMG submission 165043) | Estuarine water microbial communities from San Francisco Bay, California, United States - C33_657D | ecosystem: Environmental > Aquatic > Marine > Unclassified | place: USA: California... | reverse complement strand
GTATTGTTCCTGTTCTTCAGGCCAACATCTCTGAACATATGATCTTGAAGTATCAGGAGCAAGTTAACGGCGTTGCGCGTCAAATGCTTCAGATGATACAGCAGCAAGGGATGGAAGTAGGTCAACAAGATCAACAGATTGATCCTAATGATCCTAAAGTTATTGAGATGGTCATGGCTCAGGCTGCTCAACAGGTATCACAGGCTAATCAGGCTATGGCCGCTCAACAGGCTGCTGGAACACCTGAAGCTCAGATGGTTGCTCTGGAAGGACAGCGTATTGGTATTGAAGGGCAGCGTCTAAGCCTTGAAGGACAGCGTGTCCAGATAGAGATGGCAAAGGCAAGCGCAGATTCTCAGCTAAAGCAGCAGGAACTAGCGATTAAGGAAGCTCAAGTTAAAGCTAATCTTATTAAAGAAACCTTAAAAGCAACATCAGAAGCTGATAGAGATGATAAGAACCGTGTCTCTAAAGAAGCTATTGCTAAGTTGAATGCAGGTGTAAAACAAGCTGGTTCTGCCGGTAACCTAAAATTACAAGAAGATATGAAAGCCGCTGATTTAATGGGTACTTTAGTAAAAGAATCTAATAAACTTAACGGTAAAACTCCTACAATGCCATCTATAAGTGGGGGTTTAAACACCCCCTAATATGGTTTTAGTAGAGGAACTAAATGTAGCTATAGATAAGGAGATTGCTACTTTATCTAGATCATTAATAGCAGGAAATGTGGAAGATTATGCTAATTACAAATATGTAGTAGGAAGAATTGCTGGTTTAGAGTGGGCAAAAGAGAACTTTCATCATATAGTAAAGACAAGGCTCTATCAAGACGACTTTTAAATAATAATAATAATAATAAAGAGGAAAGATAAAGAAAAATAACATGCAAGTAGTAAAAATGGATAAAGCAATGAGTAATGATGAGTGGATTTCTGATGACGGCATTGAATTAGAAGATAAAGATCTACCTATTATTAAAGGATATCATGTATTGCTTCGTCCTGTTTACTTACGGGATAAGACAAAGGGAGGTATTTACTTACCTGGGAAGATTGTAGATGATATCAATTACTTAACTACGGTAGCTAAGGTTGTTCTTTTAGGTGATTTAGCTTACAGGGATAAGAAAAAGTTTCCTCTTGGTCCATGGTGCAAGAAGGATGATTATGTTTGTTATGGCAAGCATACAGGGCAAAAGCTTGTCTATAAAGGGATTAAACTCCTTCTAATCTTCGATGATCAGGTAATTATGCAGGTTGGTAATCCTAAAGACTTAGATACTACCTTTAACTTAACACCTTAAGAAAATAAAATAACTTAACTACTTGCATCTTTAAAGAAAATGTATTATAATAGAAGGGTGGCACATAAAAGTTCTCCTACCGGGAAATAGGAGATGCTTATTTTTTTTTAAAATAAAAAAGAAAAAGAAAGATTTTCTGTAAAGAAAGAAAGTAAATTAACATGGATAAAGAAGAAACTAATAACGACAACTGGTCAACAATTGCAGTTACAGATAAAGGACAAGACCTCCTAAAGGTAGAATATGAAATCGAACCCATTAACTCCAAAGAAAAAGAAGTTTCTTCTAACCAGAGCAACAGAGCGCAAGAAGAAGGCCAAAGAAGTCAAGCTCAAGGAACTCCAGCTACAGTATCAAGTTCAGTTGCTTCAACTAAAGAAGAGCATGGAAATGAAGAAGCAGCCAGTGAACATCCTGAATTGGTTGGTGTTGAAACTCAAGGCGCTCAAAAGCGCATTCGTCAGCTTATTCGTCAGCGTAAAGAACGGGATGAAGCAATCACTCGATTGGTTACGGAAACCACTTCTCTAAAGGCATCGCTTCAAGAACGAGACACGCAGTTAACAGCTACCCTAAAAAATTCTTTAGCTTCTACGGAAGGTTCTGTCGAAGCTAATATTCAAAATGCAAAAGAACTGTTCAAGCGTTCTATTGAAAATAGCGACACTGATGGTTTGTTAAATGCTCAAGAAGCAATGGCAAAAGGTTATGCTGATATTGCAGCTATTAGAGAAAAGAAGAATGCTTGGCTAGAATATGAGGCTCGTCAGAAGGAACAGCAGACTACGGTAAGACAGCAAGCAGCCGCCCCACAAGAAAAAGTATACGATGATAAGGCTATTAAATGGGCGGGTAAGAATGATTGGTTTGGTAAAGATCAAGTAATGACTAAAGCTGCTCTAACTATTGATGAGCATTTACGAGAAGAAGGTTATGATTCTTCTGAAGAAGATTACTATACTGAAGTTGATCGTCGTCTTAGAGATCAATTTCCTACTAGAAATCAGGAACAGCAGCAGCAAGAAGCTGAGCCTCCTGTAAGACAACAGCAAACACGCGCTGTTCAATCGGTAGCGGGTGCATCACGAACATCCCCTAAGACCTCATCTAATGGAGGGAATAAAGTCAAACTAACTCAAGATGACGTTAGACTAGCCAATAAATGGGGTATCCCTTTGGAGAAGTATGCCGCAGAAAAGCTTAAAGTTCAAGAAGCTGATGGCGACTATACTTCTATTAATCTCTAAAGAAAAAAAAACTACAACGTGGAAGGGCTAAAATAATACAAAATGACAAATAATTTAAGTCGCGCTCAAGAAGAACTAGTATCACGAGAAGCATCTGAACGGTCAAATAAGGCTCGCAAAACAGTATTTGAGGAACCTAATTGGTTAGAAATTCCTGAATCTGTTAAGAAACGATTCCTAAGTCAGGGTTATGCTTTACGCTGGATCCGCGTAATGGTTAATAACAATGAGGATTACCAGAATATTGGTAAACGTCTTGCTGAAGGATGGGAATTTGTGGAAAGCGAATCTGTTCCAGATATGCTTAATTCCTCTGTCGTGAGAGAGGGTGGACGATATGCAGGTGCAGTCTGTCGCGGAGACTTGGCGTTGGCAAAGATGCCAGCAGAACTTGCTCAATCTCGTCAAGAGTTTTACGAGAATCGTAGTAAAGAAATGGTTCAGGCAGTTAATGCTCAGTTGATGAGTAATAACGATTCCAAGATGCCAATTCATAATACGAGTAAAACTCAAGTTAGTCGCGGAAAGATTCCAAAATTCCAGGACTAATTACTCCTCTAGTATCTTATCTTAAGTAAATAAGTGACTAAGTTTTTTCTCTCATGTTTAATATTATAAAGCAAAATAGAAAGGTAAAGTGTTCTTAATATGTCTACATCTAAAGCACTGGCCGGTTTTGCTCCTTCTCGCGTTCGTGGTGGTAGTCCTAATTCAAGCGGTAGCAACAGCTATCCAATTGCAAGCGGCTATGCATCTAATATCTTCACTGGTGACATTGTAGTTAACGCAAGCGGGTTCATTAACGTCCTCACAACCACAACCCAGAAGGCCATGGGCGTTTTCATTGGCTGTAATTATGTAGCAGATGGTGTTCCAACCTGGAAGCCTTATTGGCCTTCAGGCACTTCAACAACTGAAGCTTATGCTGATGTTGTTGATTCTCCTTCCGCAACATTCATTGTTCAGGCTGATGCATCAGTTTCCGCTGGTGATATCAACAGTCAGAACTTCCAGGTCACACTAGGAGCTGGCTCTACCATCACTGGTAAGTCTGGCTTCGGTATTGCTGCTGGCACCCGCACAACGGGTACTGGCATGGTTCGGGCAATTTCCGTTCTAGCAGTAGGTGGTAATGACATCAACGTAGCCGCAGAACGTGCATTCCCACAGCTTGAAATCCGTATTGTCAAGCATGTTGATGCATACATCTCTGCTGACTCATCAGTTAACTAAAGAAAGGAAGTAAAGACAAATGGCTATTAATCGTTCTAGTATTGCCAGAGAACTTCTTCCTAGCTTGAATGCCGTGTTCGGCGTTGAGTATGGTAATGTTGATAACGAACATGCAGTTCTCTATAAGACAGAAAACTCTGATCGTGCATTCGAAGAAGAAGTTCTATTCACTGGTTTCGGCACAGCACCAACTAAGACAGAAGGCGCTGGCGTTCAGTATGACTCAGCACAGGAAAGCTATGTAGCTCGTTACACTAACGAGACTATTGCTCTTGCTTTCTCAGTCACTGAAGAAGCTATGGAAGACAACCTGTATGATACCTTTGCAAAGCTCCGCGCAAGCGGTCTTGCTCGTGCAATGGCAAATACCAAGCAAGTTAAAGCAGCCGATGTTTTCAACAACGGCTTCAATAGCTCGTATCTAGGTGGAGATGGTGTTTCACTATTCTCTGCTTCACACCCAACCGTAGGCGATGGCTCTCAGTCAAATACCTTCGGTGCAACTGATCTAAGTGAATCAGCCCTTGAGTCTGCCTTGATCCAAATTAGCAAAGCTAAGGATGATCGTGGTATTCTTATTGGCGCACGGGCAGTCTCTCTGCATATCCCATCTGATTTGGTATTTACTGCCGATCAGATTTTGCACAGCACCCTATCAACCACAACCGCAACAAACTCCACAACTGGTGTTACGAATGTGAATGATATCAACTCAATCCGTAATCAGGGTTTGGTTCCTAAGGGGTTCTTTGTAAACCGTCGCTTCACTGACACTAACGCTTGGTATATGAAGACTGATGTTCCCAATGGTACCAAGATGTTCGTTCGTGTTCCTCTTCAGACGAAGATGGAACCCGACTTCGACACTGGCAACCTACGTTACAAGGCCCGCGAGCGTTACAGCTTTGGCTGGTCTGACTGGCGTGGTTTCTACGGTGCTTCAGGTAGCAGCTAGTAGCTAATAAAGAAAAAAGAAATAGGTAAGGAGGAGAGGAGGAGGTAAAAGTCCTTCTCTCCCTCCCCCTAAAAAAATCTTCTCCTCTATATTTGTTTATAGGGAGCATAAAGAAAAAAAGAATAAAGACGAAGCCTACAGACTAAATGTTTTTTTTGCTTCTTAACTTAGTTAATTTTAAGCATATATAAATAAAAAGGAAAAGAGAATACAAAATGGGAACAAATACACCCCTTCGACAAGGTTTTGTAACAGGCAGCGGCGCTGTCTTAGATGTAGTATCTAGTGTAACGGTAGCTGACACACGTATTAGAGGTATCTATGCTTCCGGTGTTGGCACCTTTCTGATTACAGGAACATCAACTTCTCCTTATGGAGCTATTAAGGGAAGCAAGATTAAGTTTGTTTTAACAACTGCTAATGATGCAGAAAACATTGTTATTGGAGAGTTAGGACTTAGGATGGAAGGTGCTGTAATGGTATCTGCTCCTACTTCTGCTTCTACTGTAGCAGTTTTCTATGGCTAGTTACACATACTTAGTTAACGATATTATCCAGGCTTGTGAGAACGATAGCACAGAGTTTGCTGCTTATGTTCCCAACATGGTATACCGTGCTGAAGAACGAATGACAACTGATTTAGATGACTATGGTTTAGTCAGCTACACTTCTGTTGCCATTAGTGCATCTAATAATCAATTGACGCTTCCTTCAGGAACTAGGGTTGTTAAAAACATCAACTTCATTTCAAATAGCTCTAAGATCAATCTTCTTTTAAGGACCGATGAATATATCAATGATTACTGGCCGGTTGCAGCGTCTACATCTGAACCTAAATACTATGCTAGAAGGAACAACACTACTGTATTATTGGCCCCAACTCCAGTATCTACGTATGATGCCACTGTTGTTTATGTGGCTCGTCCAGCTACTTTAAGTTCTGTATCAGAGAATAATTACTTCTCTGATTTTTGCTATGGCATGTTGTTCAATGCTTGCATGGTTGAAGCCATGATGTATCAAAAAGACTATGCTGCATTGCAGCTATTTGAGGCTCGTTATAATGCATTACTTGAATTGCAGCGTAATCAGGCTCGTAGAACTCGTAGAGATGATATGGAAGCTCCAAGCAGTCCTGCTGGCGCTGATGACAATATCATTAATAAAGCTAATTAGATAAAAGGAATAATTATATTATGACAGTAGGAAAACTAATCAAAGAAGTTGGTAAAAAGATAAAATTACCTAAAGCATCAAAAGCTAAGCAAAGAGCTGATGATGCACAAGTAGCTAAAGAAGCAGCAGCTATAAAAGTTAATCCTCCTACTGCTGATGCTTCAACTTCCGCTGCTTCTGTTAGACCAAATCAAGCAGAAAATGCAGCTACTACTGGATTTTTAAAGCCTGAAGCCGTAAAGACCCCAGGCACAGCAGTAGCAATTCGTCCTACTGGCACAGCAGTAGCAATTAGTCCTTCTAGAGCAGTAGCAGTTCGTCCAGGAGCAGGTGGTGGAGCAGGTGGTGGAGCAGGTGGTGGAGCAGGTGGTGGAGCAGGTGGTGGAGCAGGTGGTCTTTCAACAGCAGGTAGTGGAGCAGCAAAAAGAAAAACCTATTATGTCCCTGCTATTACTGGTGGCGCTATTGCTGGCGCAAGTCTTGCTAATCTTCTAGATGGCGATACAGAAGAAGGCAACATTCCAAGAGCAGGTGGTGGAGCAGGTAGACCTATTATGGAAGACAATTCTTCTGATGCTGGTGATGGTGGCGCATTTGCTTCAAATCAGGATGCACAGGATGCTCGTAATGGTGCAGAGCGTCGAGAGCTTGTTAGGAAAGCACTTGCTGATAGTGCTGGTGCTGATGATGCTACTGAAAAAAAGAAAAGACCTAAATTCTTTGATGCTCCTTTTGAACATGTCTTTGGTTCAGAAAATGTAAAGTATGAATATCCAGATCAGGATAGAGAAGGTCGTCGTGATCGGTCAGTAAAAAGAAAACATGGTGGTATGATTGCTAAGGGCCAAAATAAATCAAGCAGTTCTTCCCCCAAGCAGTCATCAAGTAATAGCTCAAAGCCAAGAGGTGTAGGTGCTGCTATTCGTGGATGGGGTAAAGCCCTCTAAAATGGTTAAAGAACCATTTGATCCTGAAGGCACAGATTACGATTATGAAAGTGCTGAAGCTGCTGGAATGCTTAGAGATGCTACTGGTCATATGGGATCAGTTGCTAGAGCATCCCCTGAAGATATATAAAAATATGGTTTAAGAAAAAATTCTTATTTAATGTTAAAAGGTAAAAATCATGATACTTGGGACTTAGCTGTAGAGGCTGAAAAGAATCGTAACTCTACAATACAAAAACATGATAATCGCTACTACTCAGTTCCTAACAAACCAAGAGGTATTAAAGCAGCTATTCGTGGTTGGTAATATTATCTACTATATACATTAATTAAAAAAGGACACTATGATATGGCTATTCCATCTATTAGAAAAATTAAATCAGCTCATAGTGATTTAACTAATCCTAAATCATCAGTAAAAGATAAGTTAGAAGCTTTAGATGATTTAACCGTTGACCCTACTTCCCCTGAAATGATTGGAGAGATTAGTCCCATTAAACCTATTGTAACATTAAAAAACTCAGGAGGTTTACTAAAGCCTACTTTTCCTCCAACTGATGCAGACATTAATGATGCAATTAGTATTAACAAAGATATGTCTACTGCTACAGAAGAAGAAAAAAGTTATGCAAAAGATGTATTAAAACGCGCTCCTCCAGAACGAGTTAAGCAACTTATAAAAGAACTTGGTCCTATGGAGAAAGTTAGTCAAGCTTCAGGCGGCAGAGTAGGTTCTCCTATCCATGGCTCTGCTCAACGCGGTTGGGGAAAGGCTGTAAAGGCAAGAAGATAATGGCTCGTCGATCAGGTAGTCTTAAAAATGCCTTAAGTGAATACGAAGTAGAAGCTCAGAATGAGTTTTCAGATACTGATGAAGCAAAGAATAGACAGGAGATTCTAGCTTCTGTTTTAGGGCTTACACCAGTAGGCGCAGCTGCTGGTATAGCAGCAAAAACAGCCTCTCTATTACCTAAACTTTATCCGGCATACCGTCCTGGTGTAGCAGCAAAAGGGTATGATCTTGTATCATCTAACATAAAATCAGATATGATAAAACAAGCTATGGGAACCGCAGCTATAACAGGTGTATCTCAGGCATATGATGCTTTAAATGCTCCAGCAACAGATGCAGCAAACTATGCTGGCAATTATGGTTCTTTTGGTGGTGAAGCTGGTTTTAACGAATATGGTGCTACTCCTCAACTTTTAGATTCTTCTCCTGATAGTGTTCCTAGTGGTAATAGTGAGGAGACAGAGCGGCTTTCACGAGCAGAGCTTCAGCGTAGGCGTGATGAGATTGATGAAAAAGATTACAAAAATAGAAGTAATGATAAAGCAAGACTAGATATTCGTATTCCTGAATTTAAATATGATCCTTATGATTCTTCTCAGACTACCACTAATAACGTAATAGCTTCTGCTACACCTAACGTAGTAAGGGCTAATGATTCTTCTAAGACTGATACTAAGGATAATACTACTGATAAGAAGAAAAGACCTAAATTCTTTGACGCTCCTTTTGAAAATGTCTTTGGTTCAGAAAATGTAAAGTATGAATATCCAGATCAGGATAGAGAAGGTCGCCGTGATCGTCGGTTAAATAACAGCACAGTAAACAGAAAACATGGTGGTATGATTGCCAAAGGCCAAAGTAAATCAAGCAGTTCTTCCCCTAAGCAGTCAAAGCCAAGAGGTGTAGGTGCTGCTATTCGTGGTTTTGGTAAAGCCTTAAAAAAGCAGCGGTAAAGGGAAGAATATGATTACTAGATCAAATATTGGTTTTGAAATTTCTAAAAGCCCTAAAGTAAAGAAGTCTGCTAGTAAACTAGGCTCTGGAGAGCGTTTTAAAGCCCTTACAAAGGGGTTGCGGGCTAAAGGGGTAGAAGACCCTGCCGCACTAGCTGCTTCCATTGGGCGTAAGAAATACGGCTCTGCAAAGATGTCTCAGATGTCCACTACTGGTAAACGACAGGCCAAATAAGAATATAAGGGAAAGTAGTTTTTTTAAATAATGTCTACGTCTGGAACTTACAACTTTTCACTTGACATTGATGAAGTAATCCAAGAAGCTATGGAGATGATTGGTGGCGAGCAGACTTTGGGACATGATCCTAAGTCTGCTAGACGATCAATTAACTTGTTGCTACAGGATTGGCAGAATAGAGGTGTTCTTCTTTGGACTACGGATACTACAATAGTTTCAGTATCTACTAGTGTTACTGCCTATGCTTTAACATCAAGCACTATTGATACTTTAGAAGTTGTTGTTAATGTAAGTTCAGGAGTAGACATTCAGTTATCTCGTATTAGTATGGAAGAATATGCTATTATTCCTAGAAAGTCACAGACTGGTCGTCCTACTCAGTATGCTATTCGCCGTAGTAGAACTAATCCAGAACTCTTTCTATGGCCTATTCCAGATCAGGATGGCTACTCTTTGAAGATTGAACAGGTCAAGTATATTCAAGATGTTAATAAGTCTGCTGTTCAGATTGCTGATATTTCACGTAGGTTCTATCCTTGTTTAACTGCTGGACTATCTTACTTTATGTCAATGAAGCGGTCTGGTATTGAAGGAGGACGTATTCAATTCTTGAAACAGGAGTATGAAGAGCGTTTAGCTAGAGCTATGGAAGAAGATAGGGAACGGGTTAACTTTAGAATTATTCCAAGATTAAACCTACCATAAAGAGTTATTATGCCAGCAAGTGACAAAAGAGCAATTGCTATATGTGACATCTGTGGGTTTCAGTATCCACATCGTGTTCTTAAATGGAACAGTTATGGTTTACTAGTATGTCCTACTGACTATGAAGGAAAGAACGATTTAAAGAACCATCCACAGAATAAGACACCGGATGTAAGAGATGATGAATACATTAAAGACCCAAGACCAAATTTTCCTACTGGGGACAACCAGAGTTGGAATGCTGCATCTTCTCTATGGGAAGATGAAGATGCTTATTGGAATACAATTTAAGGGGAAGTTATGGCTACACTAACCGGAAAAAAGATTGCTAATACTTATCTACAGATGTTACAGGTAGGTAGTGGTAATGTAGGTTTAAGTGCTTCATTACAAACTATTCAAGATGGTAGTGGAGCTAATTCTCCATTACAATTAAGTAGCAGCACTCTGAACATTAATGGGACAATTCAGTTTAATGGCGTAACCCTTACAGCCACTGCATCGACTATTAATACAATGGCTAATTTAACTGGAGTTACAGGTATTGTAGCTGTTAGTGCTAGTAATGTTTATGGGAGAACTCTTACTGCTGGTGATGGTATCTCTATTTCAAATGCTACTGGTACTGAAGGTAATCCGACATTTAGTTTAAATACATCTGGTGTTTCTGCCGGTAGCTATGGGCCAGTTTCTCAATTTCAAGTTAATACTTATGGGCAGGTAGTCAGTGCATCAATCCCTACTAGTGTATCTATTGCCACTGTTCGTTCTGCTGATTTTATTGGTGGTACACTTGCTCTTGATTCTGCTGCTAGTATAACTGGAACGCTACATGTTGTCGGTGGCACAGCCATTGATGGCGTATTAAGTGTAGGGGCTGCGTTTAAAGCAGTAGGTAACATCTCTGGTGCAAGTGGAACATTTACCAACAATGTAAGTGCTGCTGCTTATTATGGTGATGGTAGTAATTTAACTAATTTGCCAACTGCTCCTACTTCAGTAAGCGCCTATACTGTTAATGATCTTTATGTTTTAAACAGAGCATCTTTTGCTGCTGCTGTAAGCGGCACATCTGCTGTATTTACTGGGATTGTCAGTGCATCTTCATACGCTGGTAGTGGTGCTGCTCTAACTGGTGTTAGTGCTGTGTTTGCTGCATCAGCTACCAATGCATCCTTTGCTATTAGTGCTACCAATGCAACTAATGCTGTATCAGCAACCTTTGCTGCATCAGCTACTAACGCATCCTTTGCCATCAGTGCAACCAATGCAACTAACGCAGTATCAGCAACCTTTGCTGCATCTGCTACTAACTCATCCTTTGCCATTAGTGCAACCAATGCAACTAACGCTGTATCAGCAACCTTTGCTGCATCTGCTACCAATGCATCTTTTGCTATTAGTGCTACTAATGCAACCAATGCAGTCAATGTAATTGGCGGTATTGTTAGTGCTACTAGTGGAACATTTAGTGGTATAGTAAGTGCTACTTCTTTCTATGGTAGTGGTGCCAATTTAACAGGTATTTCAGCCACTGCTGCTACATCTGTTGTAACCTTTACTGTAAACCAATTAACTGTAGTAAGTTCTGCTGTATTTACTGGACCAGTAAGTGGAACATCTGCTATATTTACTGGGATTGTCAGTGCATCTTCATACGCTGGTAGTGGTGCTGCTCTAACTGGTGTTAGTGCTGTGTTTGCTGCATCAGCTACTAACGCATCCTTTGCCATCAGTGCAACCAATGCAACTAACGCTGTATCAGCAACTTTTGCTGCATCTGCTACCAATGCATCTTTTGCCATTAGTGCTACTAATGCAACTAACGCTGTATCAGCAACCTTTGCTGCATCAGCTACCAATGCATCCTTTGCCGTTAGTGCAACCAATGCTACTAATGCAGTCAATGTAATTGGTGGTATTGTTAGTGCTACTACGCTGAGTGCAAGCGGTGCGGCAACCTTGTCCAGCACCCTTGGCGTAACCGGGGCGACTACTTTATCCAGCACCCTTGGTGTTACTGGCGTAGCAACGCTGGGCAACGGCGCAATTCTAGGCACCCCCGCATCCGGCACAGTCACCAACCTGACCGGCACCGCTTCAATCAACATCAACGGAACGGTTGGAGCGACTACGCCCGCAGCGGTTGCGGCTACGACACTGAGCGCCTCCGGCGCGGCAACTCTTTCCAGCACTCTTGCGGTGACTGGAGCAACCACCTTATCTACAGCCCTGGGTGTTGCGAGTGGCGGCACTGGGGCTGCGACATTCACAGATGCTGGCGTTCTGATTGGAAATGCGACTGGGGCTATTCAAGTCACGACTGCGGGTACGGTCGGCCAAGTGCTGACCAGCAACGGCGCTGGCGTCGATCCAACTTTCCAGGCGGCTGGTGGCGCGCAGCCGACCATGCAAGTATTCACCACTACTGGTTCAAGCACATGGACCCGGCCAGCCAATTGTAAGACGGTCAAGGTCACGGTGGTTGCTGGCGGTGGTAGCGGATACACTGGTGGCGCTGGCCCTGGCGGTGGCGCTGGCGGGTCATCAATAAAATACGTTGATGTTACGGCGATTGCAACTGTGACAGTAACGGTTGGCGCGGCTGGTGCGACTTCATCTTATGGCACACATGCTTCAGCTACGACAGGTGCGGCTGCAACGGATTCTACTCCCGGCGCTGGCGGCGTCGGTTCAAGTGGCAGCGTGAACATCAAGGGCGGGGCTGGCGGGGGATATACCGCTGGCACCGGGGCGGCAACTGGCGGCAGCGGCGGTTCGTCTATAATGGGTGGCGGCGGCAGGGGTGGTCCGAATGCGGGTGGTGCGGTAGCTCAAGCGGGTAGTGTGGGTGGCACTTATGGCGGCGGTGGCGGCGGCGGCGGCAAACAATCTGGCGGATGTGGGATCGAAGGCGTTGGTGCCGCTGGCGCACAGGGTATCGTTATTGTGGAGGAGTATTACTGATGTTTGCTTTGATTTCCCTAAATGAAGAAGTCTTAACTGGCTATCGTGTCGCTGAAGTTGCGGTGGAGAAGTTTGAAGTCGCGGAGCCTTTATTCTGGGTAGCTTGCGATGACACATGCAAACAGGATTTGTTTTTCTATAATCCTGCCACAAAGGAAATTGTAGAGATTCCAGTCGCACCACCAGACACAGTTGTCCCTGTAGATACCGGAGCCTTCGTCGTTGGCTGAACCAATTCTGAAGAAATTCGATATGGGCGGAATTAGTGGGACGATCTATACGTTCGCAGCCGCAGGGGATACTCTTCCTATGCACAACCATGCGCCAGGAGCAGAGCATATTTCTATTGTCGGAAACGGGAAGTTTAAGATAATAGGCAAGTTACAAGAAATCGAAGTTATTGCAGGTCAGGTTGTTGATTTTAGACCTAATCAATCGCATGAATTTATTGCACTCGTAGATAATTCTTTGATTATAAATATAGTAAAGGGTGTGGAGTGCATAGCACTTCAAAAGACTAATAGATATATAAAGAAAAAAATAAAATAAAGGATTTAATTAAACCATGGCAAGCACTTACACAGACCGTCTAAGATTAGAACTTCAAGGGAATGGGGAGAATCCTAACTCTTGGGGAGCAATCTTAAATCAGAACACTATTGATCTATTAGATACTGCTGTGGCTGGTTATCAGATTGTGTCTGTAAGTAGCACTGGTGTAAGCCTTACTACCCAAAATGGTTCAGCAGATACTTCAAGAAGTTTTGGTCTTCGATTTGATGGAACACTAACAGCAGCAGTAACAGTTACTATTCCACAAAAAGAAAAGATTTATTTCTTATATAATAACACTTCTGGGTCTTTTGGTATTACAGTAAAGACTCCAAGTGGAACGGCTGTATCTGTTGTAAGTAGTGGTTCTGGCATGATGGTAGCTTGTGACAGTATTAATATTAATAAATTTGGTGGTGTTGAGACAGACATCTCTGTTAACTCAATTACTGCAAGTATTGGAACTTTTAATAGAGTAGTTACTTCTACTGTAAGTGCTACATCTGCTGTATTTAGTGGTATTGTGAGTGCTGCTTCATACGCTGGTAGTGGTGCTGCTTTAACCAATGTTAGTGCTGTCTTTGCAGCATCTGCTACTAATGCATCCTTTGCCATTAGTGCAACCAATGCTGTATCAGCAACTTTTGCAACATCTGCAACCAATGCATCATTTGCCGTTAGTGCTACTAATGCTACTAATTTAACAGGATCAGTGCCTGTACCCGCTCTAGGAGCTGTTGGTGCAGTAGGCTTATTTCGTGTTATAGGAAATGCCGCTTATGCTCCAGGGGCAACTATTGCTGGTAGCGATTTAAGATATGCTGCATTTTACGTTGCATCATCAAACATTGCTAGAATAAATATTACAGGAACAACTACACCATCTGGAACATGGAGGTCATTAAGTGATATTCCAGCTACAACCTGTTGTGATGATTATGGAACTGGTATTTTTATTAGAACAGTTTAATAAGAGGATATTATGAATATAGAAAAAGTTACTAATTTAGTATTTTCTTCAGAAGATAGATCAATGATAGATTGTATTTTGAAGTTGTATGGTCACGATGCAGTTCCATTTACTGCAAGTAGTAATGATGTAGAGAAAAATGGGGTTATACTACATGGTAAAATTTTGAATGGAATGTATGGGCCTATTGCTCCTTATGTCCCGCCGCCCCCAATTGGCAGCAAGATTGTTCAAGCACCCCCAGATGTCATTGCTTAGTTCTATTATTGAAGTAGGAGATCTTAAAGGAATTTGCTACGATTTTGAAGATGTAGGAGATATCCTTAATATGCATGAACATACAGAAGAAAATATACATATTTCTATTGTCTCTCGTGGTTCATTTATAGCAAAAGGTATTGGATGGGAAATACCATTAATTCTTGGTCGTATTTATGACTGGAAGCCATATCAAGCCCATGAGTTTATTGCTGTAGAACCTAATAGTAGAGTAATAAATATTCAAAAGAATATAAAGATAAAGGAAAGAAAGTAAATAAGTGCCGAGTAGTAGTTCAAAGTTAATTAAACTAGTATTCAAGCCTGGGTTTCATCGGGAATCCACTGAGTATGCTGAAGAAGGTAAATGGTATAATGGTGATAAAGTTCGCTTTAGAGCTGGTATGCCAGAAAACATGCGTGGCTATGCTAAGTTTTTAGCAGCTCCTCTATTAGGCACAGCTAGAGACTTACTAAGTTGGATAAATAATGACACAGAGAAGCTACTAAGTAGTGGCACAGAACAGCGTCTATATCTTACAGAGAATGACTATAGTTACGATATTACTCCTATTATTCAGACAGTATCTATTGATGCTGGTGTATCGGGAGCAGGTAACTTTAATACTAGTGTAGGGTCTTCTCAGATCAATGTCAGCTTAACCAATTCTGGTGTTAGTGTTGGTGATTGGTTAACATTTAGTAATGCTTCTCTGAATGGTTTTACATTAGGAACTAACTTTGCTGTTTCAGCCTTTGGTGGTCCAACATATAGAGTAACAAGTATTGATGGTTTAAATAGCTTCTACTTTGGTGTAAGTGTTCTAGCTTCTTCTACAGTTCTTAATTCTGGTCATGCAGTCATGGGTAGGTTATTAACAACACAGCAGACTAACAGTATCCAAGGTCTTGGCTTTGGTGCTAGTTTCTATAATGCTGGTGTATCCACTACTGGAATGAGAGCATGGAACGTAGCAGCCTCATCTTCAGGATTTACTTTTCAGGCTAATCAATGGAGCTTAGACAACTGGGGCGAAGACCTCTTAGCAGTTCGTAGAGGTAGTCAGCTATTCTATTGGGATGCGGATGCTAGTGTAACTCCTGAAAGAGCTACTATTGTTAGTTCATCACCTTCAATTATTGACGCTATTGTAGTATCTCCTAATGATCGTCATGTATTTGCACTAGGAACAACTGAATTTGGAACTGGTAACTACAACCCATTACTTGTAAGATGGTCCGATCAAGAGGACTATACTAATTGGGTTCCTGCTGTCTCTACTACATCCGGTGAATTGGTTCTTATTGATGGAACTGAAATTAGAGGAGGTATTCGTGCGCGAAATGCTATTCATGTATGGACTGATCGTGCCGCATATGCTTTTCAGTATGTTGGTCCTCCTTTTATTTTTAGCCAGACACAGCTAGGCACTAACTGTGGGTTAGTTGGTCCACACGCTGCTGTAGCTGCTGATGGTGTTCCTTATTGGATGTCACAGAATAACTTCTATAGGTTTAGTGGTAGAGTAGAGCGTTTAGATTGTACCATTCGTAGAGATGTATTTGATAATTTTAATTTAACACAGAGTGATAAAGTTTATGCTGGAACTAATAGTGAGTTTAACGAAGTCATTTGGTTAATACCTGGGAGTGATTCAGAAGAACCATCACGTTATGTTATTTATAATATATTAGAAGATCATTGGGTTTTTGGAGATACTTTTTATACTACGTTTGAAGACTCTGTTGTATTCTCTAATACTATAACCACTGGTATCCAGACCAGCACTTCATATCTCTTTAATAATGAACCAGTATCTATCTATACTGGTGATGGTATTGCTGTATCTTCTTTCCTTCAATCTGCTAACTTTGATATTGATGAAGGTGGTGAGATAATGTTTATTGATCGTGTTATTCCTGACTTTTTCTTGAAGAATGGAACAATATCTTTTTCTGTTATCTTAAAGCAATTTCCAAATGGTGATACAATAACTAAAGGTCCATTTATAATTGGTTCAGAAACAGATAAAGTAGATTTTAGAGGTAGAGGTAGACAGGCTAGTTTTAGTTTAGAGTCTACTGGTGTTAATACAGGATGGCGTATGGGTGCTACACGTATGTCTATTCAACCTGATGGAAAGCGTTAGAAAAAAGAAATGGTTACACTATATCCACAACTATCTCTTTTTAGAGATGCAGAAAAAACAAATCCTCAAGTTCTTTATAATGAACTAGTTCAGTATACTAGTGAATTAAAGTTTTTACTAGAGCAACGAGATGCTCAGTTAGCTGCTTCTCCTGCTAATAAAGTATATGCTGTATTAGATATAAATACTATACCAAGGCCAAATCCAGGGGATATTGCATTTTCTACAAGCGCCCAAACAATGTATGTTTATAGAACTCCAGCCGGTTGGACGGCATTACATTAAGATGATTAATAATAATAATAATAATAACTACAAGAAGATGTTTGATCTAATCCAGAATAGCACGTTCATTGAGAACGTCAATAGAGGTATTACTATTCCTCCTAGAGGTGCTTACTTTGGAGCTACTACTGGAGAGGGTATGGCCTATGCTAAGGATTCTATTAAAGGGATGAAAAAGAATATGGGACCGGATACATCGGTATTTACTGATATGACTTATGAACAATCTAACTATATTAATTCGCACAGAAAGAAAGCATAACAAGAAATGCAACAGCCACTTAGTTCTCAGTATAAGGCTAACTCAGAAGCTCCATTTAGGGGATTAGCTAGTCTTCTTGCATTACAGGGGCGTAAAGGCGACACTAGACTTGTCCATATGACAGATAGTGAAGTTCGTGCTATGGCCGCTACAGGAAGAATGACAATTAATCCTGATACTGGTCTACCCGAAGCATTCAATCTTAGTAGCCTTCTTCCTATTGTCTTGGCAATTGCAGGAACAATGGTAGCTCCTGGAATTGGAACTGCATTAGGGGCTTCAGTAGGAGCAGGGACAGTAGGAGGAGCAGTAGCTGGTGCTATTGGTGCCGGTGTAGGTAGCACGGCTGGTAATTTACTTATTGGAAAGTCAGGAGAAGATGCTCTAAAGAGTGGGCTTATTTCAGCAGGGACAGCAGGTATAGGTTCTATAGCTTCAGGGCCAGCTTTAGAAGCAATGTCAGGAACAGCAGGACTAGAGGGAGCGGCAGGAACAGCAGTATCAGATGCAGCAGCAGGAACAATAGCAACAGATGCAGCAAACTATGCTGGCAATTATGGTTCTTTTGGTGGTGAGGCTGGTTTTAACGAATATGGTGCTACAGCAGCTACAGATGCTACAGATGGCTATGCTTCCCTATCCCTACCGCCACAAGATGCAGCAACTCTTTCTCCCTATTATGCAGATAAGGCAGAAAGTATTAATGCTAAACTAGCAGCAGACCAAACAGCAATAGATAGTGGAACACGCTTTAGAGTAACTAAAGGTTCTACGTCAATGGTTGGTCCAGATTTTAAAGAAAACCAACTGCTTACAGATGCACAAGCTGCTCAAGCTACTAATGGTAAATATGGTTTGTTAACTGCTGGTGAAGGTGCTGCTAAAGATATGTCTGTAGCTGAAGCTTCTTTAGAAAATATTAAAACTCTAGGTAGCAGTAAAACACCTTACATTAAAGGAGCTATATCAGGTGGACTAGGACTAGCTCTAACACCTCCTGAGTATAAAAAGGAAGCACCAAGACCTCCTCCTACATTTCAAGATTATACTCTAACTGGTGGAGAACTTCTTCCTGGTGGAGAGGGACAAGATGCTCCCTTATCTAGCGCACAAGCATTAGCTATTGCCTTAGGAAATGAGAAACGTAAACCAGTTCTTTCTCAGTATGCATATACACCTAGAGAAGCTTCTTCAGGTGGCCTTATTGGTCTTTTTGGAGGTGGTAAAGTAGCTTACTTAGAAGATGGTTCTGATGGCGATGACGGCGATGACGGCAATGACGGCAATGATGGCACTGGCGGCGGTGGCACTGGCGGCGGTGGCACTGGCGGCGGTGGCACTGGTGATACTGGAACTGGTACAGGTTCTGATCCAGACAACGATCCAGGCTTTGGCGGTACCGATCCTGACAATACAGGAGTTGGTGGCTTAGGCGAAAGTTATGATCCAGACAACGATCCAGGCTTTGGCGGTACCGATCCTGACAATACAGGAGTTGCAGGATTTGGTGGCTTAGGCGAAAGTTATGATCCAGACAACAATCCAGGCTTCGGTAGCATAGCTAATCCTGATTACGGTCCTCAGTATGGTCCTCCCGAACCAGAAGCTAAAGGTTTAGCTGGTTTAATAACAGGATATGTTGAAGACAAAGTAGCATATGCTAAAGAGAACCCAATAGCTACTGCACTAGATGTAGCCTTTGGATTTGCTCCTGGCATCGGATGGGCTAATACTATATCAAACGTATTAGGTGGTCCTACTGTAGGTAAGGGGATTACTGCTATGGGCAGAGGTGTTGGACAAGCTATTAGTCCTGATATGTCACCAGAAGCTATTGATGAAAGAGATGCTAAAGCTGCTTATGATTATTCATTTGGTAAAGACAAAACTACAGAAAGTTTTGGTGGTTATGGTCAACAAGACAGTGCTACTTTAAAAAGAAAAAGAGAAGAAGAAGGCTCCTTTAAAGAAGGTGGCAGTCTCTCTTACCATGAAGGCAGAGTAGATGGTGCTGGTGATGGCATGTCAGATAATGTAGTTTATAGAGTTGAAGGTGGTAATCCTGACATTGCTATGCTAAGTAGGGATGAATACGTTCTTCCTGCTGATGTAGTAGCTATGATAGGTAATGGTTCTTCTAATGCTGGTTCTGATAAGATTGATAAGTTTATTAAAGACCTACGTAAGCAATCGTTTGGAACAGCTAAACAGCAACGAGAAGTAAAGAACTCTAGTAAAACAGGCTTATCAACACTAGTTCACTAACCCAAAGCTAAAAAATAGGTTATATTTTGTGTTTAGTAGTATTTAGATTAAGTAAAGATTATATTAAAGATGTATTCCCTCTTGTCTCTCCATTTCTTCAGAGTGCATTAGAGAAAACAGCAGGAGAATATCTACTATCTGATATATACGATTTACTTCTGAAAGACTTAGAACAACTATGGATAGGTTGTGATGAAACAACTAAAGAAATAGAATTGGCTTTTACTACTAAGATAACTGAGTATCCTCAGAAAAGGGTTTTAATTATTCACTTAGTAGGAGCTACTCCTAATTCTGCTGAGACTTGGTTAGTAACAGCTTCTAAGAGTTTAGAAGAATTTTGTAAATTAGAAAAGATAGATTTTATACAAGCTTTTGGAAGACTTGGTTGGTTAAGATATAATAAAGACCTTGGGTATACTAAATACGTGGCTTCATTCATAAAGGAACTTAGGAAATAAGATGAGCAATAGCATTACTTTAAAAAAGATTACATTAAAATTAAATAAGCTATCCCTCTTAGATAAGGTAGCTATTTTTAAGCAGTTGTATTCTGAGATTGCAGGAAAAGGCACCTGTGGTGATACAGAACTAGCTCATGTAAACAAGTATGAGGTTGCTGTCCTAAAGAGCTTAGGTGGTTCCGGCACTGTCAATGAGCTTACACAGTTACGGCAGTATGGTGGTAGTAGTGGTCCCTCAACTCCAAGCACCACTTCTCAGACTGCTGAGATACCAGCAGAACTAAAGCCATATATTACCGATATCTTAGGTAAGTCTAAGGCTATTTCAGATCTTAGAGCAAAAGAAGGATATAAACCTTATCAAGGGGCGCAGATTGCTGGCTTTACCGGTGACCAAACAAGTGCCTTTCAGGGCATTAGGGGCTTAGTAGGAGAAGGTGAGAAGTATTTTGATCCTGCAACCCGTCTAACAGCATCTGCTGCTCAGGAGACAACTCCAGGTCAGGTAAGTTCTTATATGTCTCCTTTCATGCAAAATGTAGTAGATATTCAGCAGAGAGAAGCTCGTAAACAAGCTGATATTACTCGTCAGGGTATTGCCAGCGATGCTGTAAAAGTTGGTGGCTTTGGTGGCAGTCGTCAAGCTATCTTAGAAGGTGAGCAGGTTAAGGGCTTACAAGGGCAATTAGCTGAGATACAGGCTAAGGGGCTATCTGCTGCATATGAAGACGCTCAAGCCCGTATTGCTGCTCAGAGAGGTCGTGAACTAGCAGCAGGAAGCCAACTAGCTGCTCTAGGGACGGCTGCTCCTGCTGAAAAAGCAAGAGAACTAGCTTCACTTCAAGCTGTTGGTCAAGGATATCAAAGCCAGGAACAACAGGCCATTGATATCATGAAGAAGCAGTTTGAGGAAGAAAGTAAATTCCCAGAACAACAGTTACAGAATTACTCGTCAATTGTTAGAGGGTTCCCGCTTCCTGCTTCTACAAACTCTTTAACTTTAACACCACAGCCTGGATTTGCTCAGCAAGCTCTTGGTGCTGCTGCAACTGGTGCAGGTATTTACGGTGCCTTTGGCGGCTTCAAGAACAGCGCAGAAGGTGGTCGTGTAGGTAATGATACTGACAATAAGAAAGACTACAAAGGACTAAATGGCCTTGTTGTTAAGAAGGGAGCAACGGGAGGCACACCTGCAGAATTAGAATTTATGTCTAATTTAGAAAAGGAGAGGAATCTTCCAAAAGGGCTACTGAATGCAGTATACGGAGCAGAGTCTAGTTTTGGAACAAACCCAAAAGCATTTAAACCAAATGCAAAAGGCGCTCTAGGTCATTTTCAGTTTATGGAACCTACTGCCAAGCAATATGGGGTAACGGATCGTAATGATTTTTATCAATCTGCAACTGGTGCTGCAGATATGTTTAAAGACTTATTAAAACAGAGTGGTGGAGATATTCCTACGGCTCTTGCTATGTATAACTTTGGTCAAGGGAATATTAAAAAATGGAATCCTGAAGGGGGAATAGGCAACCTTCCGCAAGAAACTAAAAACTATAATAATAAGGTTGCAATGATAATGGGAGGATCAGATAATCGTGTAGGTGAACCTATAGTATCAGATAATCGTGTAACAGCACCTAGAAATATGCCAGGATTGGCTGAAGTTATTGCAGCTCAGGATACAGCAGCTACATCAAGTAGAAGTATACCACAAAAAGAAGAAGAAACACTTCAACAACTAAGTGGAGAAGTTTCTGATCCTGTTCGTGTAACATCTCCTAGAAATATGCCAGGATTGGCTGAAGCTATTGCAGATCAAGATACAGCAGCTACCTCAAGTAGAAGTCCTCTTGTAACACCTCCTGTAACAGAACCTGTAACAGAACGTGTAACAGCACCTAGAAATATGCCAGGATTGGCTGAAGCTATTGCAGCTCAAGATACAGCAGCTACCTCAAGTAGAAGTAAGCCAACAGCACCAACAGCAGCAAAAGCAAGACCAAATAAATAT
>Ga0222712_10002355_pt1 | contig 21738 bp, 29 predicted proteins | sample C33_657DmetaG_FD_165043 | JGI IMG/M metagenome (GOLD analysis project Ga0222712, IMG submission 165043) | Estuarine water microbial communities from San Francisco Bay, California, United States - C33_657D | ecosystem: Environmental > Aquatic > Marine > Unclassified | place: USA: California... | reverse complement strand
CGTATTCGTTGACCCACACACACCAACCGATGATTCGGTAGACGGAGAAGAATAAATGTGTTTATTAACATTCATGCCTAAGGGCTTAACAATCAGTTACGAGCATGCTCGTCGTGCAGCCACTAGCAACCCCGACGGTTTCGGTTTTGCTATTCATGCAGGCGACACTATCCTGACTGACCACGACATGAACTTTGAGCGTTTGTGGACTCGCTTCCTTGACGCTCGCAAAGTTCAGCAAGGTGCTGCGATGTTTCACTTTCGCATAGCAACGCACGGCACAGTCAATACTGACAACTGCCACCCGTTCTATGTCGGTGATGACACGCAGTCAGTTCTCGGTCATAACGGTATGTTGCCAATCGCTGTGCCGGTTGGCGAGAGTCGTTCCGACACTCGCCTATTCGCAGAGATTGTGCTTCCACACTGTGGTGGCGTTGAGCGTCTTGACGACGACAAGTTCTTCAAAGAACTAGAAGCGTGGTCTAGTGGTAGCAAGTTGGTCATTATGACCACCAACCCTGCGACCAAGTATGACTACTACATCGTCAACGAGAAAGACGGTCATTGGGGTCAAGACGGAGTCTGGTATTCCAACAGTTCATACAAAGCGTTTACATATACGAGTTACTCTCGTTATGAATACGGCACCATGTATGGCGCAGGTTGGTCTGCCAAGACAGAGTCAATATCCAAAGACGACATCGGCGCATGGGGTTGGGACAGTTACGACTACGGCTACGACGATGACGACAATGCTCGTCAGTCAGACGAAGCCGAACTCGAGAATTATCTTCTTGACGAACTATACGCAGACACCGAATGGACTGAGCAGGTTCTCAAGTTCACGACTCTCAACGGCTGGGACTACGCACTTGTTGAGTGCATCAACTGTGGTGCAATCACCCCAGTTGACCCAGTAGAACCAAGCCACACGCATTGTGGTCATTGCAAAGCGTGTCTCGTATGCACCGAGACTGGTTTATGCAAGTGCTGGGACGGCTACGAATACCACCAATCATTCACACCAACATCATTCACGGAGGTTTCTGATGACAAAGTTAAATCATAAGCGTCGCAAAAAAATGCGACGCAAAGTCAAACGCAGGGACATCGGCTGGGAGAAAGTCCTAGCCGAACTAACTGAATACGAAATCAAACTAGCAGGAGGCGATAAGAAATGAGATTAACAACTAGGGGTGCAACAACATTTGAGTTAGACCCCGACTCTTATTCAAAGATGATGGTGGAAGTTCGTCAGTTGGTTACAGAATTACTGACAGACCAGATATCAACAGACATGGTTGCCGCAGTAACGCGCAAGGTGCTTGACACAGTTAATTACGAACACATTGCGCAATACGCAGGAATGAATCTTGACTACTCACGAGTAGTTGAGTATGCAAGAAGTGGAATCATTAGTTGTTTGCTCAACGATGAACGCTTCAGCAGTCGCTTAATGCGCCTTGTCGGTGATGCCACGGTTGGCGTTACCAACGAAGCAGTTGAGCGAGTATCAGCAATAATGGAATCCAAATCAAACAACAATAGCGATTTGTAATCGCAGAAGGAAACAAAAATGAATAACAAAGACCTAGTAATTCTCGCAGAGAATCAAGTGCACAACATACACAAAGACCACAAGAACCCATTCGAGTTGGCGATGTCGTCAATTTGGGTTCTCAATGCAACAGGTGAAATGACCTGTCGCAAACTTTACGGCGATGTGTATGACTTATTGGACAGCCCCGAAACACTCGCTGCAATCAAGGGAGAAGAATTCTTTGGTGTGCTCACGAGTGGTTGGGCTGCACCGATAGAAGAATGTGGCGACCATACACCACCATCAAAAGCAAAAGAGCGTCGCCGTGTGCGCTTGTTTGTCTCGGCTACCGAAGATGGCGCAATATCTGTATTGCGCTTCAAGGACAACCCAGACGAAACAATCATTGACGAAGGCACAGCCAAAGGTAGTTTGGCTGACGCCGTCGTTGATTTGTATACAAGAAAACAAATGGTGGAATCACTTGAAGAAATGATGAACGGAATGGGAGACACACAATGAACGAAATGGAACAATACGAGAACTCGGTTAAACGAGTTGATGTAATCAACGAATTCATCTCTGCGTTTTCACAGCAGGGTGTTACATTCACAGACCAAGAAATAGAAGTCATATTCAATCGTTACGCAACCAAGTTTAAGAACTTGGTTGAACACATAGATAAGGGAGAAACAAAATGAGCGAGATAACCAAAGGAGACATTTTTGGAATCATTGACTATTTGCAAGATGGGTTTGTCAATTACATTGACAACCCAGGTGGTCGCCCATACGATGACGATGAAATAATCAACATCAGGGAATGGATGCAACGCTGTTGCACTTGGCTCAATCAACAAATAAAAGAGATGCCATGACATTCACAATCGGGGTCATCGTGTTTATTGGCGCAACAATATTCATGATTAACCAAATCACAAAACACTAAAGGAGATATTATGACAGCAATAAGCGTAGGGTTTGAATTAAGTGACGCAGAACAATGTATGCCACACCTCAAAGGTGTGATGCAAGCAATTGCATTAGAAGACATAGAAGAACTATTCCGTTCTTATGTTCGTGAAGCCGGTTGCGAGATAATGTCGCAACTGCTTCGCGACGCAGGTTGGGATATTGGTGGTAAATCATTCATAGAAATGGGAGGGTGGTAACACATGAGACAAAAATCAGAAAAAGAAAAATTGTTCAGCGAACAAATGACTAAAGACTTAAAGGTAATTTATGCAAATGCAAACTGCACCAATTGCCCTAGTGAGTGGTTCTTTCCCGAAAATGTTCGGGGCAAGATGCCAATTTATCAAGGGTCTAATTTACATTGTGCGTTCGCAACTTGCAATGGGTGTAAAGTCAAAACAGAATGCTTCAACTTCGCCAAAGAGAATTCTTGCGTTGGCGTATGGGGTGGTAGGTTGTTCACCTTTGCAGGTATATCAAAATTAAACAGACACGGAGACATAACATGAAACTCGAACCAACTTTAGAAGTACAACTCACGCTTACACAACTGCGTGTGGTTGTTAAGTCTTTGTCAATAGGCACGGACCAACTAGCAAAAAAGATTCAACGACACGGCAATAACAGCAGAGCCGACCTGGCTTATGTTGAGTATCAAGCGTTGTTGGAAGCCAAACAAGAACTCGAGTCTGTATTAAACGCAGGCTTGGCAGGAGATGACTTATCATGGTCAAACGACTAGCAATAGTTACGGTTGCCGTGTTGGTGGGGGGCTGGTTGCTCACCCCACCACGGCTAGTCGAACAGAAAGCCACAATCACATCGTTTGATGTAATTGTGGACCCAGTTGAGCCAATACCAATCCAACACAGGGACGCAATACTGTTGCCAAACAACATGTTCTGTCCCCAATGGGCGCAGTTGGCTACCGACACAGGTTGGCAAGAAGAAGACTTGGCGATGCTTGACCAAATCATGCACCGTGAGTCTCGTTGCTACACGGCTGTTCACTACAGCCAAGACCCCAACGGTGGCTCGTATGGACTCATGCAAATCAATGCTTTCTGGTGCAAGCCATCTGACATGTATCCGTCGGGATACTTGCAGGCGTTCGGGATATTGGAGAGTTGCGAAGAACTATTCCAACCACGAATCAACCTGCTATCAGCCCGTCTGATATGGCTTTACGCCGATAGAAAGCACGGCGATGGATGGCTTCCATGGCAGACATAGTTTGGGGAATAGGCGTTGAGCCTAAACACTTGACAGACCGAACTCAGATGTGCTTTTATATAATCCCCCGTCAGGGGGGTAGCGGAGACCCGATAGCGGGGGGCAAGCAAGAAGAACCACGCCAACCGAAGGGACGGCGTGGTAAGGTTCCGAGACAAACAAAGGAAGGTTCTAATGAGAATTGACAAAGAGACCAACAGAGTCTTTGTGAGACAGTCATGGTTGAAAGACATGCTCTTGTGTCCAGAGAGGGCACGACTTGCAGTCGTGCAACCTGAATTCAAAACGCAGAACGACAGCGCCGCAATCGGCACTGCCGTTCATGCCGGCATTGAGGCTGTGTTGGCTGGTAATGCGTCCGTCAAGGACGCCCCTGAAATCTCGCTCATCAAGTTCAAAGAACTTGAGAGCGCAGGAATAAACCACACAAATGTGAATCCTGATTCATGGCACAGTCATGTCTTGGGTCTAACAGAAGCGTGGGTGAAAGACATTCTTCCCAAAGTTCCGATGGGTGGAAGTTGTGAAGTGCCGTTCTCGGTGCCGACAGGCTCTTTTGTGAACGGCATGGAACTATGGTTTGAAGGAACAATGGACTACCTGCACGAGTGGGGTATTTGGGACTGGAAGACAGCAGCACGAAAGTATTCTGCGCTGGAGAAACAATCCCAAGACATTCAATCGTCAATCTATTCTTATGCAGGACACAAGCTTGGCGTCATCAAAGAGAAATCAGTTTTCAACTTTGGTGTAATGATTCGCGTGAACAACGCTTACGGTCAAATTGTTACGGTTCATAGAAGCAAAGCACACGGAGACTTTGTTGTTAAGCAGGCTATGTCTGCCGTCGCAACAGCGTGTGCTATGATGAAAGACAATGATTTACCAACGGATGAGCGTTGGTTAATAAATGACCAACACTACCTGTGCTCACAGCGCTGGTGCCCGTGGTGGTCAGTATGCAAAGGTGCTCACATAAGTGAGCCCGATAACGAAGCCGAGGAGGCACAACATGGATAAGGACAGAGCAATCATCACACAGGTCGCTGCAAAAATTGCAGCCGACCTTGTCAATACGGAAGCAGACACAGATGCAAAGTTGGGCGAGTTCGCAACTTTGTTCACGAGTGTCAAGGACATCATCTTTGAAGCAATTGACGGTGGCGCACCAAGCGCAGAAATCTACGAGATGGCAAAGAAGACATTCAATGCAACACCTGTAGAGAACTCGTCAGGCGAGTCTGTACAAATCGCTGGCAAGCAACACGGCGACATTCCAGACTGGCTCATCAAAGCATGCAAGCGTGATGGCATCACCAAGGTTTACGACAACCGTGATGGACTCAAGGAAAACGCAAAGCGTCCTTGGTTCAAAGCAGTTGACGCCGACAAGGCTTACTGGCCACCACGAACACGGCAGGCCTAAATGAAACTGACCGCAGAACAAGTTTCTGCGGGCTGGGAAACAGTAGAGGGTCAGGCGAAGTCACTCCCGCCTGACTCTCAAACTGTTAGTCCACCAACCGAATACAGAATGTATGAGCCGCTTTCCGAAGCGGCTCATTCTTTTGTTAGGTGGGCACAAAGTCCGCACGAAAGAATTCATTTAGGGTTGCCACAGATTGACGCAGAGATGCGTGGCATTGCCGCAGGTGAAATGTCAATGATGATTGGGTATGCGCACGGTGGCAAGACATTACTACTACTGCATTCACTACTTGAGAATCGCGACAAGCACATTGCGATGTTCATTCCAGACGAACCACGTCAGTTAATCCTGACCAAACTTACTTGCATGTATCACGGCATTGACGCCCGAGAACTAGAGCGTCTAGTTGCGATAGATGACAAAGACACAATTGATTTGCTCAGGCAAACAGCAGAAGAAAACTTTCCCAACCTTGCAGTATTCGACCAACCACTAACAGCCCTAGACATGGAACGCGCCTATAACGAGGTGTGCGATGTGTGGGGACAGATACCCGACTTGGTGGTTGTTGACTACCTAGACCTTGTGGAAGCAGGCGAGACAGTCCCCGACAAAGCGACGTTTGTTAAGTCGTTTGGTCGTAGGCACGACATACCAATGCTCGTGTTGCATCAGACTTCTCGCTCATCGGGCGCTGACGGCATGAAACTAACTATGTCGTCTGGTGCGTTTGGTGGTGAGCAACAAGCAACATCAGTTATTGGTGTTCGTCGCAAGAAGTATTCCATTGCAGCTGAGATGAATGAAATCATCAACAAGCTTGACAAGACTCATTCAGAGCGAGCGATGGAACGACTTGACTCTTTGCGATACGAAGCAAAGATTCACGAATACACGGTTACTGTAAGTTTGTTGAAGAACAAACGACCAGCAGGACAACTCGTAGACGACATTGACTTTGAGTTGGACTTGGCTACTGGTAGGTTGACTCCGTTGCTTAACAATGACCTACCAGCGCAATATCTGAGGAGTATCCATGACAGACAATTCTGAACTGGTAAAAGATTTTGCAGCGTTGTTTGCCGGTCGCACAGACGCTTACGGTTCTTGGGAAGGTGGTTGCATCAAGCAACCAGTAACTCAGGGTTCGTTTACGAAACATCTGTGGGGGCAGGAGTACATCGGAATCTATCCGATGATGGATGACAGCACCGTTTGGTGGGGCTGTTCAGATATTGATGTGAACGACATTGACCAAGCCCGCAACATTCAGCTTGCACTCAAACTTAAATTGATTGAGAGTTGGGTTGAGAGAACCGTCAAAGGTTTTCATGTGTGGGTGTTTGCTAGGAAACCCGTTGAAGCTCGCGTGATGCGCCGAGCCTTGCTCGCCGCACACGCCGCAGTTAAAGTTCCTGCTAGGGAAATTAATCCAAAGCAAGAGCAAGCTTCTGGCTACGGCAACTATGTTCGCCTGCCCTACCCTGGCGCTTTGTTTGAACCATGTTCGGTTCGCTACATGATAGATAGTTCCGACAGACCTTTGTCTTTGGAAACATTTGTCAAAGAAGCAACAACCTACGCCGTCACGCAAGAAGACTTACAGCCCCTTGCTGACGCTTATGTTCCAAAAACTCCAGCACAGTTCACGGCCAAGGGCGCACCAATTCCTGTTGATGTGGCAAAAACAATATTGCATCCATGGACATTGAAGATGTTTCTTGAAGGCCCGATGGCCGACACAGACCGCTCTAGTTGTTTGGTTAAGCTTGCTTATCGGTTTAGGTCTGACGGTATTCCAATTGAATTGGCTTACGGTTTGATTCGCACAGCCGACATGCAATGGGGTAAGTTCTACGCAAGAGAAGATGGGGAGATGCACTTGGCAAAAATCATTGCAGATGTTTATGGCGAGTAAACGTAAAGTGCTTAGTTGGAAACAACTTATTGACCGACGACCCACCGTAAAGGGGCGTCCAAGGTTTGTTAAAAAAACAGGTCATACTTATACGCCAAAAGCAACATTGGACTACGAAAAAGAAATTGCCCAACTTTATAATGGTCCCAAATTTGTTGATGGTCCAATTTGGGTTTCTTTAACTTTTGACCAACACAAGACAACCATTGAAATCAAAGAGATGGATGCCGAATCAACTTCATCTAAGTTGCGTGGCGACATTGACAACTATGCCAAAGCTATACTTGACGCATTGAATGGTGTAGCCTTTACTGACGACAAACAAATTATAAGATTGGATTTGAGGAAAAAATGAAAGAGTCAAGATGGGACATTCCCAAACCAAACTTCCAAAAAGATTTAGAGTTCGGCAAACAGGGCGAAGAACAAGTCAAACAATTCCTGCAAGGAATTGTTAATGGTTCGTTTGAGGTTAAGTCTGACCGGTATCGCAACGGCAAGATGGTGGTTGAGACAGCCCAAAACCCCCGTAAACATGGGTGGAAACCCTCAGGGCTTATGATAACCGAGGCAGAGTGGTGGGTCTATGTGTATACTATGAACCAAGCAATGGTGGTAGTGTCCACAGAAAGATTAAAGCGTTATATAGAAATGTTACCAAAGTCAAGAATTAGGTTGTTTGCGGAAGGCACAAATAATCCAGCGAAGGGTTATTTGTTGTCGCCAGAGGAAGTTTCACAACTCCTCTATGACCCCGCATACGACGATGTCAAAGAATGACATACCCCAAGACAATTACGTCTTCTCATCAACCTATCTAAGTAAGCAACGCCCACAGACGGCGATGGAAGCATTAATGCTTTCTGTGTCGGACGTAATAGAAGAATCAGTAGAAGAACTACAACCGCTACGCGAAGCAGTAGCGATGTGCATTGAACAACTTGATGAACAAGACCAGTTCATTATTAACGCAGTCAACAGCGAGTTCCTATCTTACGAACAGCTTGGTAAACGCCTTGGCGTTTCCAAGCCTCATGCTTGGCGACTCAAGAACAATGCTTATGCTAAACTACAACAACTACTAACAATGCACCCGTTAATTAGAAAGAAGGTCAGAGTGGTTAACACATGGGAACAATCTGCAAGCCAATGGGTTATGCACATTGCATCATTCGCAACAGAAGAACAAGAAGTCTCTCCCGAAAAACTACAAAGAATAATTCACGTTGCTCGAGTTTGTCTTTTTGACCAAGACGACATCCCTGTTTCTTTGTTGTGGACAGAGATGGGCATTGAAGCAATCCAAGAGTTGCGTATGCGCAACGCTTGGGACTCTGGCAAAATGTGTAGCTTGCTTGCATCCAAACAACACGACTACGGACATGGCAACATAACAGCCTTTGGACTTAAAGGTGTTCTTGTGCGTTTGTCCGACAAAGTAGAACGACTCATTAATCTTAAATCCAAAAAATCTAAAGCACAAAATGAATCAATGCTTGATACGCTACGAGACATAGTGGGCTATTGTGTAATAGCTTTGATGCTTAACGACGAGACATTCAATTTGGAATTAGGAGAAAATTATGCGAACGAGTCAGTTAGTGATTGGATTTGAAATGCCCGTTACGCCAAGAGAAATTGCAGCAATACTGGAGAAACACTATGGACCGATTGATGTTGGTCAGGGAGTTCTTGAAAACGGTTTGCAAACAAATTGTTTGTACGTTCACAACAAGAAAAAAAAGCATGCCAAATAGGGGACCCGAAGATTGGATATATGACATTATCCCTGCCAAGCAAGTTGAAGAAATAGAATCAAAAGCAAAGAGTCTTCAACAGAACCTAGACAACGGAGTCAACGTCGTTTTGTCAGCAACCAACGACAGCGCCATCAGGCTGTGTCGGGCATATTACGACAGCACACAGGGCAACATGCAGGCATGGTTGCACATAATGGGGTTCTTGGATGCGCTCATTGGTACAATTGAAGAACACCTAGAAGAAGAAGGGATAGACCCGTATGCAAAATGAACTGTCAGAAACGCAAGCAGAAACGGAACGCTACCTTCGCGACCGAGTAGAAGAACTGGAATTAATGTTGGAAGCAATGCGAGCAGAGCTTCGCGTTGCACAACAAGAACTATGGAAAAGAGAACCACAATGAGGCCAGTAATTGTACTTTGGGACGACGCATACTCAGAAGACGAATGGATGAGTGTTGAGCACTACAACCCCAAACCCGAAACGCCAAACATTTCTATCGGCTACATTGTTGCCTACAACAACGACTACGTTCACATCGCTTCAACAATTGACCAAGATGGGGGCAACTGCTGTGGCATTATGGCAATTCCCTACGACATGATTGTTTATGTAGCACCATTACAGATTTTGAGCGAAGCCAAAATGTATGGAGACAAAGAAGAATTTGAGCGATACTTGCAAGGCAAGTTCGCTCAACGAGCCGAGGTTTATGAGTTTATTGAGCCTGCGGAAATATCTTCAGAAACGAATCCCGAACCTTCTGCTTAGAGTCGGCCCAAGCTGGACTCAACTCAACATGCAACCAGTCACCACCTGGCGCACCGTGTATTGTCGGCTTGGTGTAATTCTGCCAAGTGCCGCGAGTCCAGTTATAGCCACGACCATGTGGCTCTGGGAAATAGTCCAACACAAGCTCAATGCCTAATTCGTCTGAGTGACGAACAAGAAAGTCTGCAATGTGTGCAGCGAACTCTCTGCCATTGCGCCTGCCCTTGGTTGGGGTCTTGCGATAGCTAAGGTCTACTGCCCGTCCTGTGGCATGCACAGAGAGACTCTCAGAGCCCCTCTTGGGTCTATTGACGAAGGTGCCGTTGTTCCACAACGCACCTTCGCTTAAGTAGACAAGGTGCTTAACCAGCTCTGTTAAGCCTGGGCGCTCGCCTGGTGCTACGCCGTCTTTGTTTCCTGTATAGGTTTTCTTAGCTCTCATGACTGTCCTTATTGATTAGGTATTCCTTGATTTTTTTGTGCGGCTTTTTGAATATCAAAAAGCCTTCTAAGCAACTCAGCTTGTTGCATTTCTGGAGTCAAGCGTTTAATTGGTGAACCAACAAAACTGCGAATAGCGTTCTCGTTAATATCGCCAGCGTTCTTGCCGGTCGTGCGGAATATTCTGTCAAGAATTCCAAATTGCGGAACGGCCTCCCTCACCCCATATGCAAATTTTTCATTTATAAATTTTTGCCCTTGAGCATTTGTTTGACCTTGCCCCAACAGTTGAGCAAGTGGCTGCAAGGCAGAAGTAAAACCAACGCCCTCAACCTGAACTGGTGCTTCCTTGAAGGGTCTTCCCGTGTAGAACTGTTTACCAGAAATTAGTTCTGCTGGAACACGAGCAACAGGAGTTAGTTCGGACAAAAAACGACTAGGCTCACTAGCTCCAGCTACTCTACTCAAATAAGCAGGGTAAGCAAAATCCGGAATAGCGTACAAATCCTTGCCAAACGGCAACTTGAATGCGCCAAGGTCTCTCCAAGATTTACTTACTGCATTTTGGTCATCTTTGTCCCTAAAGTTGCGAACAAAAGAATTGTAAACCGCATAAGGCCTTGGGTTCAACCACATGTTTTGAAGCTGTGTTACTACGTTGCGCGAGGTCCACATCCAAAACGGAACAATTTGACGCATTGTTTTATCAAGGGACGAAACATCTTCGTAGTCAATGTAGAAACGCTTAGTTCTCATGGCTGCTTGTTCTGGGCTAAAACCTTGCATTATTGCATCATAGGAAAATATAAATCGCGCATATTCGTCGGCATGATAACCGGCTTTTTTGGACCATTTAATGGGTGCAAGATTTTGAACAAAGTTGTCAGCAATTGGAATATCATTCAAAACACCACCACCACTAGCAGCCAAAGCCCATCTTGCACCATTTGCACGAACTTGTTTTTCTGGGCTTAGGGTTTTAACCCAATCATCAAAAGCAATATTGCTGTTCATTGCTCTCATATATCCAGAAGCAACATCTATTGCTTCGCCAAGGTTTGTTAGTTTGGCTCCACCAAACGGCATAGCCAAAAGGTTGCCCAATGTGTTTCGCACATGAAAACCTGGGGTTGCTGTTGCTAATGGCTTCCAATAGGAGTTCCATTTTTTAAACAACCTAGCAAGTTGCGCTCCAGCAAGTGGGTCTCTGAATGTGTTGGCATTGCGCAAAATTTCCGCATAGGCCTGCTTGACCATCACATTTGGTAAAGCTTCTTTGTTTAAGAACTCATATCCTTTTTCAAGTTCTTTAATGACCATGTTTGCGCCAATGCCTGTTTCGTCAAACAGCATTTTGAGTCCACGTTCAGCAGCCAAATCAGATTCGGCTGTGCCCAATTTGGCTTTTGAAAGATGTAATGCGTTTACGCCATCAATGTAAGCGTTTAACACTTTTTGAGTTTTGGCACTTACATTATTGTTCTTGGACAAAAACTGTATCATTTCAACGGCTTCATCTCTCCATGCTTCAAAGTCTGGAATCCAATCAAGTTCTTTAGAATTGATATTGAATGACTTAAGTTTTGCGCGACCAGCTACGTCGGTCAACATATCTAGTTTGGCTGATGAATCAGCCAAAGCATTTGCTGTTAGGGTTTCAAGGTGTTGGGCCTGGTCAAATGATTGAACAGCCAAATCCTGCGCTTGGGACAATAGCATCAAACGCTCAACGGGGTCCTTCTTGTTTCCGCCAACCTTTCTACCCAAAACTTTATTAATTAGGTTTAGGCGTTCGCTGTCAATCTGAGCCAATTCTTCCATTCTCTTAGCCTTTGCGGCCAACAATGTTTTTTCTCTTTGACTTAGTTCGCTTACGACTTTGGTTATTTCAGCAACAGAAAGATTTTTTTCTTTTAATAGTTTTTCATATTGCAAATTTTCAATTTGTTGTTTAATTACTTCGCTTTCGTTGAGCGCTGTTTGTTCGGCTTGTTGAAAGCCTGCCCTTATTTGAGCAGCCTCGGGGGCTGCCTCAAGCGGAGCTTTTGGCAAAGTTTCATCTAACGCATTAGACACGTTACGTGCAACGTCGGCTGATTGCCCAAGGTTTTGATTGTATTGTTCTATTATTTGCAAAGCCTGTTCTTCGCTCTTTGCGTCACCAGAGTTAAGGAGTTTCTTAACTTCCTGTTCCATGGCGTCGTCAAACTTGCCGTCCGGTGCAACAACCTGTTCGGGAATAACTATCTTGCTCTTTTTGGGGTTGTCCAACAGTTCTTTAATGGCAACAGCCGCATCAGATTGAGATTGAGATTTTGCCCAACCCTGTGTTTCTTTTTGAAGTTCTTCCAAGACAGCAACATAACTTGCGTATTGTTCTTCGAGGTTTTCTGCGTAACGACCCAATACCAACTTATTGCTCTGTTGCTGAATGTCGTTTAGTTCATTTATCAACTTAGACGAATCGGTTGATTCCCAATGTTTTTTAAGTCTGCGACGACGAGCGTTTACAATCTGCGATGTGTCGGCAATAACTTTTGAACCATCGTCGCTTACACCATCTAAATGACGCTTAACAAAAGCTTGCGCCACCTGTTCTGGTTGTGGTTGTTTACCATCAGCCAACTTAACGCCCAAAGCACGAGCAACTTCTGGGTCTTCAAATTTTTCAATTAAAGCATTTAATTTTCTGCGAGCACTTGTTCTGGACTTGTACAAATCTAGAGCTTCCGAAGCTTTAATAAAAGCTTCGTCAGCTTTTGCAAACTGTTCGGCTGCTTGACTTCTTGCTGTTTTTGTTTGAGCCTTAGAATGTATTTCTGCAAACTTTAACCTCTTAGCATTTGCCTGTTCCCTTGCGGCAGTTAGAGTTTTTAATTTACCAGCTTCTTGAAGCGGACCAGGAACAAACAAAGACTCCCATTCTGCTGCTGTAAAGTTTCCACTACGTATTAATGAATCAAGGGCGTATGGTCCATTGAGCGTTAAACCGCTGGTGTTTAAAAACAAACCAGACTCTCCGCGAACGTTTACAATTTTGTGCGCATCAAGATATGCAAGTTCATGAAGCACCCTATTTAGGGTGTCTTCATGTTTGGCAACCAAAAATTCTTCGGACTCCATTATTTTGGCTGCTTCAAGTTTTAATTTTCTTGCTTTAATTACTTGTTTTTGTACGCTCTTTGGCAGGGTCTCAATTGGGACCATGTCATCAATTCTAAAAAAGTTTGTTCCTTTGATTTTTCGCGCAGGTTCTTGTTTGATATAAGAAAGAATTACACGTTCCTTATTTGCTTGCAAAGCTGCGGGCTCGAGTTTGTCAACCTTGGCCCTTATTGCTCGAATTTTTTTTGCGAATTCGGCGTTTTCCATCATTGTTGCTTCGATGTCTTGGGCTCGTTCCATTAACAGGTTTCTGTAATAGCTTCTGCTCACCATGTTTTGCGCACCCGTTCTGCCTTCCGTCAAGGACGGCAGAACAGAACCAGATTCAATGACCATAGGTATGTCATAGTCTGGGTCGCTTGTTGCTCGCAAAGCAATTTCGCGTTTTTGTAATTCTGCTTTTAACGTACCAACAAGAGAATCTTTTTTTTCAATTTTTGAAAAACGTGCTGCTGCATTTTTTTCTTGACGTTCAGTTTTAATAATGCCCGTATACTTGCGCTGATAGGCCTTGTTGTATACATCGCCACCAAGAACTTTGCCAAAAAAATCTTTTAAGTATGTGTCGCTTTGAGTGTCAATTGCGTTCCTGAGCAAGCCAATTAAGCCCTGATTATAATTAAGCCGAGCCTGACCCTTTAAAATTGTTACTTCGCCACCAGATGTACGGGCACCAGTAGATAGTCCAGCTTCTTTTAATTTTTGTTTTGCTTGCTCGTGAGCAGTTTTCAAGAACGCCAAACGTTCTTGAATTTTTGGTTCTACTTCCGAAAGATATGTGTTGAGTTTTATATACTCCGCTTCACTCAAACGAGATTTCATCGTATTGCGAACATCGGCAATAAATTTTGTTATGCTGATGTTTTTGGGGTTGCTTTCAATTTTGTTAATTAACTCGTTAATACTTCTTGTTGTGTTTAGTGGAACGGCATCATTTCCCGTCCCCTTGAACAATGCAGCTCGTTGCCTGACGGCCCCTGTGCTGTTGTAATCCCGCAACTTCGCCACAATGTCCTGTGCGTACTGAAGGAGTTCTGGGTCGCGTGCTTGGACTCTTGAGAATTCAGTTATTTTTCCAGTCGTAACAACGCCACGCAATTCTGGAAACACATTGTCCAAAATTGGTCCACTAACTTCATCTTTTAACGCTTCTTGCAACAATTCACGCAAACGTTGATTTTTAGAAAATGAAGAAACCTGATTTCTTGCTGTAATAACGGCAGAATTTGGATTAATTGATTGAGCCAAAACATCGTTGTAGGGAACTTGATTTGCGTCAACAAACTCTCCAACTTTTTTGGTTACCTGAACACCGCTAGGTTGCAACACCTCTGTTCTGATTGCATCCAGAATTTCTTCAGCTTTTTCAACTTCGTTATAGAATTGTTTTGTCTTGGCAATATGGTTGTGCGCTACATCACTTAATACTCTTTGGTATACACCATAACTTGGGACTACGCCCCAAGGTTCAAGTTCGTCCATCAAATTTGTAAATTGATTTTTTGCCTCAGAATACACATAATATTCCAACGCTTCGTTGGAATATGCCAACACAGTTTCCGCATAACTTCTTGAGTCAAGCTTTGACGCAATTTCGTCTTTTATTTCAGCGTCAACAAGACCAGCTTTTTTGTTAATTTCGTTTAATAATTTAGTTTTGTCTTCTTGAAGTTTAAGAATTTCTTTGCCGGCCTCATCTGTCGGGACACTCCTAAACCCAATATCTTCCAAATAGGTTGTCAACAAATTGTCAACATCACCATAAGTAAGTTGTTGGTTTTCTAAACCTACAGCTTTCAGGGCATTAATTGCTGAATCAAAAACCCCTTCTTCTTCCTCAAATACAACAGACTTTAAATTGTTAAAAAGATTTTCTATTTCTGTTGGGTCTGAAATAATTTCATTAGATTTGTTTTGAGAAATTTCTTTCCAGGCTCGCAAAGGCATTGCTTCTGGGCTGCCTTTTATTAAAGCCAAAGCGCTAACCTTTTCAGCAATTTCAGCTTCCAATGCAATTAACTGTGCTTGCTTGTCAGCAATCTCTGCAACACTATAAACAACTTGATTGTCTTTTGTTTTGCGAGCAGCATTGTTCATTAATTCATCGAGCCTGCTAATTTTGTTAATTGTTTCTTTAATGTTTGCAATTCTTGTGATGGTGCCAGAATCATTAATTAAACTAGCCAAACTGTTTCCGTCAACAGCCTCAACGGGTGCAGCACCTTTTCCTATTTGGCTAACGACAGAATCCAACAAGGTTGGGCTTCTGTCAAGGTCGCGAATTACCAACCACGTCAAAGCCTCTTTCAATTCGGTCAAGGAAGTTGCTTTGATGGTGGACCTTGAGATAATGTCTCGGACATTTTCAATTGTTAAATCTTTAATGGCTTTTTGTGTAATTTTTTTGTTTGGGTCAAGCCATTGTCTTAAGGCAGCTACTCGCGGGTCGCGAGATGCTGACGCATCACCCCACAAAGCGGCAACTTTTTTTTGTGGAATTTTTCCATTTTCTAAATTAATTTTGTCACGAAGGGATTGGTTTTTTAGGAGATTAACAACTCTCTCAAAACTTTCACCACCGCCTTCTTCTGCGCCCTCCATTGCCAAATTAGAATACTTGCCATTGACAAACTCGCCCAAGGTTGCATGTATGGAGTCAAATTCCACAACCTTTGATGCGTATTCGCTTGCTTGTTTTTCTAAGTTAGAAGCAGCTTTGGTTAATTTATTAAACTCATCAGTTAGGTCTGCTATAGATTTTTCACCAGTAGCCAGTAAGTCGTTGAATGTTTTTGTGTAATTTGATATTTCATCCAACTGATTAAGTATGTCTGTTAATGGTCCATCAACAATGGACTCTGGCAAGATTCCACTAATGCCAAACTGTTGCCATCGTGCGCTTGCGTTGCGAATACCGGTATTTTCTAAAGCCTGTACCAAAGCATCAATTGTTCTTTTTGTGTCTGCCAAACTTTTTTTAGCAGCAGTAGCTCCCCTACTTGCAGCTAATGCTTTTTTGCCAGCTAGAGTTTTTTCTTTTTTTAATGCAGGAACAAAATCTTGCAAAGCTTGCTCTAAGTTTTGCCTCAATGCTTTTGCTGTGATGGCAACATCATTTGTTGATTTGGTAACACCCTTAATTGATTCACGAACAGCCAACTCAAGTTCTTTTAAAGCCGTAGTGTCGTAGATGCCCTTATCAGCAAGATACTTTAAAACGCCATTTTGTAATTGGCGTTCCAAGAAAGCGCCTCGTGAAATTTCCGAGGCAAAAGATTCTCCGTATTTAGCTAACGCCTTTAGTGCGTCGGTTTCAAAAAAGTCAAAATCTATTTTGCCTTGTTCTCTAGCAATTTGATTTAATCTTGCAACACCACCAGCAACGTCTTTGTCTGTTAATTTAACGCCAAAAAATCTTGCATCTTTTGTTAAGCCACGCTTAGAAAAAGCAGCTGATGGGTCTGCAATATCTGTTTTAAGATACACGCGAAGTTCTTCTGCAAAAGGATTTCTTAAGTCGTCAACATAGTTTATTGCTTTTTCCGTTTGTTGATGCGGAAAATAATTTTGAACTCTGTTTAGTTTAAAACTAGGGTCAACTCTTTGCAGGTTTTTTTCAATTGCGTCAGCAGATTCAGTAAACCATTTTTGAACAATTTCGTATGCCTGCAATTCCGAGGGGCTTGCTGATGCCAGTCTTTCTGGGTTTTCCAACAATTCGTGAATAACATCTTTATGTTGTTGAATTGTTGGATTGTTTGCAATCTCTGTTGTAAATCGTCTGTTGTATTCTTGCTTTGCAAAATTTTCAATGACCCTGCGTTCTCTATTGTTGTCAAGCATTTTTAAGTACATGCTTGCTTCTTCTGGTGTGGCGTTTCCGGTAATCAAAGCTTTGCGCATTTGTTTAACATTTATAGCATCGCTTTTAATTCCTTCTGGAATTATCGAATCCATAAAGCGACCAATTGCCCCTGTCGCTTGCGCCGTAAACGCTGTTCTACCTCTAGCCAAACCAAGTTCTAACGCTTTACCAATTGGTCCACTTAACGGCATTCTTACTCTTGAACCAAACCAGTAAATACCAGATTTTGGCAAACCTATATCTTTAGCAATATCAACAGGAACTCTGGTTTTGCCAAACTTGGCAATATTTTGTTCTATTTTTTGAATATCCGATTCGCTGCGTTTAATTAAACCCAAGGCATTGCGTTCTGCATCATCAAGCAAATTAATGTGACGAGCTTGATTGCCAACAACCGATGCTAAATTGTTTCGTGATTCAGCCGTTGCAAACCTAACTGGTTTGTATCTACCAAGAATTTTTGCAGCTTTGCCGCCGCGCTCTGCTGCGCCGAGCGCTGCTCTAGTTGCAATGTTGGTTCCACGCAGGGAAGCAGAAGCCGGCACAGCACCACCTAACGTTGCGTATGTAAGTGGGTCTAGTGCGACATCTCCCACAAAACCAAGTATTCGACCCTTCCAGCCTTCCATCGGAAATGCGGTACCATAACCAAAACTGGTATCCATCATTTGCCTATTGAAATCATTAATGCTTGCTTTTGTGTTGGGGTTGTTATCTAGTAAATCTGTAACTTCTCGTACGCCAGAAATAACACCACGACGACCAGTATCAAAAGCAACAAGTGGCATTAGGGCTGTTTTGACAACTGGGTTGCCAAAAACTTTAGCTGCTACACCAAGAGCTGGATTGCTCTGGGACTGTTGTCCCTGAGCAATTGCATTTAGGCTTTCTTGCAATGACGGCGCACGACGAACATTTTCAATAACTGAGTCTCGTATCTGCGTTTGCAGTTGTTGTGTTGGCGATGTTATAGCCTGCGTTGCCTTTGGCAACGGCTTCGCTTTGCTTAACTTAGCAAGAAGCGCATTAACATCTGCGTTTTGCGCAACCATTAATTATTTTTTTAATCTTTCTGCCATCGCTAGGGACAAAATTCTATTCATTACGTCAGTTTGGGCTGGCGTAGGAAGTTTTGCTGCTTCTCGGTCAGCTCGTTCCTTCAATAAAGCAGCTACCTGCAAGGCCCTATCTTCCATTTCCTTGTTTAGTTTTGCGGTGCGAATAGGGATTTTGCTTGCTGCTGGTCGTCCACCCATGGCATCTCGGCGCACAATCATTCTGTCGCGCTCACGACTATCTTCCGTATTTGTTGCCTGTCGAACTTTGTCTTCAATGTAGGCCGCTTCTCTAGCCCTTTGTTTTTTGCCTTCTGGGTCGGTAAACACATCTCGTGCGGTTCTTGAAATAAAATCTCCAGCAACGTTTCCGGCACCTTGAAGAAAAGAAACACCAGAAAGCGCACTAAGTATTCCTCCTAAATTTTTACTTCTTGAGTCCCTATTTGATTCTCTGCCCATACCAATGAATAAATCACTTATCCCGGGTGCGCCACCGTACTCATATGGCACATCTGAACGATTTTGCAATTTGGATTCAGCAGCTTGACGAACATCTGCTTGAATTCGCTTTTTGTCAGTTAGCTCTTTTGCGGCATCTGGTTGTGTGCCACCTTCAATATATCTACCACCACTACCCATGTAGCCACCAGTTTTGTTTGGGTCGGTTAATGGTTTGTACATTTGAGCAAGTCGCTCAAGTTGTGGATTTAAAATCTGTGCTGGGTCAGCTTGCAAGTTTGGGTCAGATATGCCAGCCTTAGCCCACCAAGAATTTTGATTTTTGTCTGCGGTTGCTTTTTTAACCGCGACGTTATAGTCGCGGTTTTCGCTGTCAAGTTTTGTTGCAAAACTAATAAGGTCCTGCGTGGTTGTATCATTTGGTCCAGCTGGTTGACCAGAAGCTGCAAGAAGTTGCGGAATTTGTTTTTTGATTTCCATCAACGGAACACCGTCCGACACAGACCTGGCAATCCGCATCTCAAGAGAGTTCTCGTCGTAGTATTCGTTATTAAGCAACGATTCCCAAGTTGGGCGTTTTTCGTAAGACAAATCGTTTAGATTTGGTCCAGCGTCTTGTTGTGGCGTATAGCTTCCAGTCAAAATACCCAAAATTGGGTCTTCAATTCTGGAAAGGTCTGCGCCAGTTATCTGCCCGCCAGCTTTGCCGTTCAGCAAAGCCAGCAACATCAACAGTTGCTGGTAGTCCACGTCTATAAGCCCTTTCGTTACCTGCCGCGACGAGCATTAAGCTCGTCAAGCAATTGCTGCGCCGTGCTGCCTTGCGCCTGTGCTGGGGCTGCAAGGTTTGCTAATTGATTGGCAAGGATTTCTTGCGGAGTTGCTGTTTGCACCAATTGTCCAGGTAATGGAGCATTGCCACCACCACCACTACCACTACCACTACCGCTGTTGTTGCTGGTTGGAGCAGCACCCGTTAGTTCAGCAACAGTTTGAGCCAACTGTTGAGCCAACGTGTTGCGATTCTGTTCAACACCAAACCTTGACTCAAATAATTGTTGTGCCAACTGCGCAAGCGCTGCGGCTCGCGCATTTTCTGCTTGACTTGCATAACTAGCACGTTCTTGACCCAAACCAGTATTGAACAACAACTGCGCCATTTGAGATTCTGCGCCACGCGAACCAGCACCTTGTTCTGCAATTGCACCAAGTGTATTAATAAGGTTTTGATAATTGGCAGCACCTTGTTGTGCTTGCAACCTGTCTGCTTGTATTTGCCCCTGCACAGGCATGTCGGATACGCCATAAGCGCTCAAGTAATCAGTCAAAGCATCTGGCGCGGTACCAACCTGTGCGGTCATTCCAGCATATGGATTGTTTTGATTTGCTGCCAAATACGCATTCAAGGCAGAATATCCTTGGTCGCCAAGTCCTTTAGCGACATCGTAGCCTTCGCCTATGTTGGTTAACGCCCTGCCATATGCGTCAGTAACTCCAGCCTCACTTACTTTGCCTTGGTCTGCAATCATTTTCAATAAAGCATCAAAGCCTGTGTTGTAAGAACCGCCCGTGTAATAGTCGGACAAACCAGACGCTTTTCTTGCGTCTACTGCTTTTTCGTAGTTAAACTTATCTCGAGCAAGCGCGTCTGATGCGCTAACACCCTTACTCCCACTACCGCCGAGCAACCCTGCAAGCAAAGATTCAAAACCACCCATTGTGGTTTGTGGACCAGTTGATGTTGTGCCTCCGTACAGCGTGGCTGGTTTTACTAAATTCATTGTTTGTGTTGGTGTAAATTGTTGAGACAAACCACCCGCCACACTTGAACCGTATAAACTGCCTGGGCCAAAAGCACCAGCAGGACCAGCGTCACGAGTTATGTTTGTTGTGCCAGAATCTTTTGGTACAACAAACCTGGTTACGGGACCGCTTGACTCTAAGTTTAACGCACGGCGTTCTGCGTTTGCAATTTCTTGTGCTGTGGCCATTACACGACTCCCATTCTTCGCTGGTACAACTGACGAGCTGCCTCAGCAATAGTATTTGCTTTTTCTGCTTCCATGTCTGCTAATTGATTCCTAAACGCCTCAAGACGTTGAGCTTCGGTTAAGTCGTACATTCGTTGTTGCTCTTGTTGGTTTTGGTCAAACTCTGAAAAACTACGAGCGCGTTGTTTTGCAAAATCTTGCAAACCACGCGCAAACAAACCAGAACGAACATTGGGACCAACCATTCCACGGCGAGAATATCCCGACACAACTCGTGGCTGTGCTTTGTTGTATTCCTCTGTCATTCCTTGACGTTCGCGAGTACCACGCTGTTGTGAAAGAAAATTGGCGTACGCATTCATGGCGCCTGTTGCGCCATATTGCTGCGTATACCCGCGCCTACGCGCTTCGTAGTCAGCTGGATTGTAAGCCATTATCTAATCCTTTGATAATCTTTGCGACCATTTTTATTAACTTCAATTTTTAACTTTTCAATTTCCTCATACATGCGACCAATCTCTTGTGACAACGAAGAAAAGATTTGCTGCAACGGAACAGCGTCATCTGTCTTCAAAGCATTCACAATCGGATTAGCCCAAGTTCTCATTAGCCAAATACCTGCGAACCCAACACAAGTTGGTCGCTGTCGCCAGTAACACCACTACTACCGTTGCTTGCTGCGGTGATGCGCCCTTGCGCATCCACCGTAATATCGGCAGTTGTGTACGAACCGGGAGTAACAGCTGTGTCGGCAAGTTTGTCAGCAGTAACCGCATCGTTGGCGATATCGGTCGTGCCGATAGCGCCAGCATCAAAACCTGTACCGTTTTGCAACGCATCAACAAAAGTTTTGATAGCAGTAAAGTTGCTGTTGACTTCACCAGCCTCAGCAATAGTTCCATTGGTAAATGAGTAAGGTACTGTAAGAGCCATTATCCAGTCATCTTTCGGTTGTTGTATTTAATAGCGATAGAGTCAAAACCCCAGTCTTGAGAAAGCGGTCCAGTAAACAAAAGTTGCACCGAACGAGCAAACCCAAGATTAGAACCATTTAAAATTTGCACACCAACAGATTTTTTGCCCCACAAACCTGTACCCCAGTTATCTACGCCCCATTGCATGCCCACGCC
>Ga0222712_10002354_pt1 | contig 21740 bp, 18 predicted proteins | sample C33_657DmetaG_FD_165043 | JGI IMG/M metagenome (GOLD analysis project Ga0222712, IMG submission 165043) | Estuarine water microbial communities from San Francisco Bay, California, United States - C33_657D | ecosystem: Environmental > Aquatic > Marine > Unclassified | place: USA: California... | reverse complement strand
TGTATTTTTTCAGGACTTTGTTCAATGCTGAATTGTTGGTGACAACCCTGATAAATTACCTTGATTTTTTTTGGATCGGCATCTATAAACTCAATCAGATCTGAAGCGGTTTGTTCGCTTACTGCAACGATCCTGTCTGCAACCTGGCAAGCGTGTTTTACTTTTTGATGGTGCATCATCACATCAAACCGAGAATAGAATTGAGGATATCGAAGGAAGATCAGGTCATGAACGGTAACCATGCTTTTGATATGCTTTGGAATACCGATGGGAAGTTCATGGCTTAATCCGTGGAAAACATCCAATGAAGAAAATTCAGCAGCATTCAGGGGTAATGTAGATCGCCAAATGGCACCCAGCGGTGCGGGCCTCATCCATGCAGGAGGCTTAATCACTTTCAAGCCAGGATGATTGATGTATTGGTCGGTTTCCTTTCTTGCTTTTATCTTTGGCGTATACAGGACATATTCATTTGATTGGGCTTCTTCCAATAGAAGATCTATCACAAAGCGCGAGTAGTTTCCCAGTCCTGTGAAATTATTGAAAAGTCTTTTTGCATCGAATCCGATTTTCATGATGGATAGCCAGATTTATTTCCATGCCCAGACATGACCAGTTCTGGTTTTCTGCCGGGTTACATATTTTACTTGATATCCTTTAGACAGCAGGAATTCAGCCATATCCTCCGTTTTGTATGCTTGTGTGATATGTGTTTCCATGGCAATCTTTTCTATTTTTGCGAAGTATGATTCAGGCAATGCCATTAAAATTTCATATTCTGCCCCTTCACAATCCATTTTCAACAGATTGATTTTATTCATGTGGTGTGAATCAAGAAAACCTGCCAAGGTCCTTACAGGAATTGATACTTTATGGATGGCATCTTCATAATGAGCTATTCCAGAGATAGAAGTAAATTCATTCGGGGCATCTGTAAAAATTTCCATTTCCCCATCCTTGTTCCAGAGACCATATTGGTGCTGATGCCAATTTTGGTTTGAATAAAGTTCATTTTGTTGTTTTAAAATATTCTGCAGAAAGGGCATGGGTTCAAAGCTGTGTATTTCTGCATTTGGGAAACATCGAAAAAAATAGAGCGCGGCATATCCAACATTGGCGCCTATGTCCAAAATAGTGGGTTGGCTTGGAAATTCAGATTTATTGAAGTGCAGCAAGTATTGGTCATCAAAAAAACATTCTCTGAAAGGGCCAATCATTTTTTTGGGAACCTTGTAAATATTCCCGTCCCTAAACCGAAAAACAAAATCCTTTCCAGGATGGATGCCCAATTTAAATGCAAGATAGGTAGGCCAGTTTTTCAGTTCCCTGAAAATAGCGCCATACCGTTGAAACTTGTAGCTTAATTTTCCTGTCATTCTCAAAATTACCGAAAGAATATCAACTGATATTCGATAAATGTGCTATGGACTAAAACTTTTTATACTTTTCAATTTCACACAATCAGTGAACGCTTCTGTTCTTTGATGAATCTAGCATATTCCCCTCATCCTTGCCTTTCCCATATCAACAAGAGAGAAACCCCAAAGGGAAAATGGAGTCTTTTCAGTAATTTTCTTTCAAAAGAAAAAATAGAATGCAATAGGCTATTGATGAACCTGGATTCTACCATATCGTTATCCGGCTTCAATTCTCCCTGTTGCCCGGCTCTCAGCATCCTTTGTAATGATCTGACCAAATAAATAGGGATAAACAGGAAGAAATTGAAATAAGTGACTTTCTTTAGTTGTCCGCTATGCGCTGCAAATAACTCCAGCAGCTGCTTCTTGGTATACCTTCTGAAATGATGATTGACAACATCATGATTGCTCCAAAGAGACATGAATGCCGGCACCGTTATAAAAACTTTCCCTCCAGGCTTGCATACCCTAATTAAATTGGCAATTGCAGCGGCATGGTCTTCGACATGTTCCACCACATCAAATGCACATACAACATCAAAAGATGCATCAGCATAGGGAAGTTCGGTAATGGATCCATGATCTATTTTCATTTTTAAATTTTCATGGCAAAACCTGTAAGATGGCTCATCATATTCAATTGACTGCACACTCCCGAAAGATTCAAGGATTTCAGACGATCTACCTGTTGCAGCACCCACATTCAATATATGAAGTGGATTGTTCTCATATACCACTGTTTTGAATTGATCCAAAATAATTCCTTCCCTCACTTGAAACCACCAATGTTCACGTTCCATCTTGTAGTAGGCATCCAGGAAATTTCTATCCATGATTGAAAATTAATGAATCTATAGAGTTGCAATATCAGAAATAATACTGATACAATTGTTTCATTCTGATTAGCTTTGTGAAAACTTATTAATCCCATAGTTGGCAGTGATCAAGCGCTGGAATTCGTTACACAAATTGAAAAGTACACCGACAATTGTACTCACCTTACTATGGTTCCTGCTTCCCCTTTTTCTTACGCTGATCAAATTCAACATCGGCCCTAGCAGCTATAACAATTATCTGATATACAAACATGTATTTTGGAATGTGTTGGAACGTAAAAACCTGTATGATTTTTATCCGGGAATTTATCTTTATCAAAACCATTACGGGCCAACTTTCAGTTTCATCATTGCTCCGTTTGCGTTATTGCCAGATGCAGTGGGAATGGCACTCTGGAGTTTGACAAGTGCTGGCATGCTCTATTATGCAATTCACCAATTGCCATTGGAGAAGAAGTCAGTCAAGGTGGTTTTGTCCATTGTATTGCTTGAAATGTCAGGATCACTGCAGAGTCAGCAATTCAATACAATACTTTGTGCAAGTATTGTTCTTTCTTTTGTATACATGATGAAGGGAAGGGTGGGACTTGCTTCTTTTTTTATCTCTGGGGGGTTGCTGGTTAAGCTATATGGAATTGTGGGTTTGATGTTCACCCCTATTGCCCGAAAGTTCCGATCAACAGTGGTATGGATGTGCATTGCCATGATTGTTTTGGTTTGCATTCCCATGTTGTATTCTGATACATCATTCATTCTTCAATCTTATCTTGATTGGTATCACCGGTTGTTGGGCAAGAACAGTGAGAACATCATGACCAATTTGACCGATGGTATGCAGGATATTTCACTGATGGGTATGATCAGGAGGATGACGGGTTTCAATGCATTGTCCAATGTTTATTTTCTACTGCCTGCTGCCATATTCTCGCTGCTACCACTGGTCAAAAAAAAATACCATGAAGAAAATAGATTCCGTTTGCTGTATCTGGCCCAGGTGCTGATAGGAGTAGTTATTTTCAGCACATCTGCTGAATCGCCTACCTATGTGATTGCAGTAACAGGGTTTGCCATTTGGTTTGCGTCATCTGGTCAAGAAAGGCCGAAATGGATGGGGGGTATGCTCTTGCTGTTGTTTGTACTTACCATACTTTCCTCAACAGATCTTTTTCCCGCTTATGTTCGAAATGTTTGGATCAAACCTTATGCATTGAAAGCCTTGCCCTGTGTATTGGCATGGCTGGTTATAACCTATCAACTCCTATTCTTCAATAAGAGCGTCACTGAAAATCTTGATGACGTTGGAACTTGTTGATTTTTCCATTATTGACATTGCATAGTCATTCATGGTCATAAAATCACCTTCAGTTTTCAGGCTTTTCAAAAGTTTTTGTAATCTTTCTACCAACGCATCACCGCAAATGTTTCTGGTGTAGCGAGGAAGATTATAATGGCGGATATTGATGAATTCCCAAGGATGGAAATACAAGCTTATGAAGCCATCATTCTTCAGGGTCTTGATAGCCAGTTGAGTGTAGAAGTCTAATGGGAAATTTTTGAAACTCAACCAAAACAGGGGGATTCTTAACTTTGGGCTTACGGAAGCAGGGATTCGAAGCAATTCGTTTTCAAAATATGGTGTTCTTGACAAATCCAGGTTATTGTAACGACCTGGCAGCCAGGTTGGGTGGATAGAGGCATCATACCGATAACCGGCTTGCGCAATGATTTTACCTTCTATGGTTTTCATTCTTGGCATTCTCAACCCTGTAATGGTTTTTCCTGTCAATTCTTCCAGCTTGAGTTTCGAGTCCAACAGATCCTTGTTTTCGAATTGACTATGGAAATAGGTATGAGAGGCTATTTCATGTTTTTTAGAAAGTTCAACAATCTGTGAGGGAAAATAATCTGCGAAATTGGCAGTTGTGAACAAGGTTGAAACAATTCCAGTGTAGTTTAAAACAGGATCGATGGCCTGCAGGCCTTCCATGCCAAGGGCCATTTGTTCAGTGATGGTGATCGGGAATTCATATTCCAATGGCATATCAAATTCTTCCACATCAAAGCTCAACAATATGCTCTTGTTCACAGGTTTGTATTTCTAATGATATAATGTGGTCTGGTTTTACTTTGCATGAAAAGTTTGGCAAGATAAATGCCGATGATTCCCACCATGAGCAGGTTCAATCCGCCAAAGAGCGAAATGGTCAGCATGATGGAAGCCCAACCCGCAACAGTTTTACCCAAGAACAGTGCATGTAAAACATAGGGTAGGAATAACAAAGAGATCAGTGATATGCCTATTCCAAAAAAGGCTGAGAAATACAGCGGTTTTGTGCTAAAGGAGGTAAAACCTTTCAGTCCAAGGCTGAACATTTTGGAGTAGCTGTATTTGGTTTGACCGTTTAGTCTTTCATTGGGAAAAAATTCGATACTGACTTGTTTGAAGCCCATCCATTTGATCAATCCACGAAAGAAGATATCAAGTTCATTGAATCCCCTTAGTTGTTCCAATGCTTTTCCGCTGACCAATCTAAAATCTGCAGAACCTTTTTCCAATCTAACTTCTGAGAAGCTGTTAAGGGCCCTATAAAAAAGTGCCGATGTCTTTTTTTTCAGGTATCCCTCGTGATTCGCTTCTTTGCGGTGGGTTCTCACGATTTCATATCCTTTTTCATATTCCTTCAGCATCAGCGGGATCAATTCCGGGGGATGCTGGAGATCACAATCCATCATGATGGCCACCGGGGCCTCAGCATGGTCTAGTCCGGCCTTTATGGCATTTTGGTGTCCGAAATTTCTGGAAAGCTCAATGAATTTTACGCGACGGTCTTCGTTGGACAAAGCGTGAATTTCCTGAAAAGTGTTGTCTGTACTGCCGTCATCAACGAAAAATATATGGAAATCATAATCTGAGGCTTGCATCACAGTTTTGATTTCCTCATATATCGGCCTTATGTTACCCTCCTCATTGTGGGCTGGCAGAATAAGGTCGACTTTGTTTTTCATTTATTTTGTATCAATACGCAAGTTATTTAAAAATTTGGCATCATAAATTTAATTTTAACATATTACCTATAATCAATTGATTATGAATAATATAGGAAAATTAAGGTATTTGTACCCTTAATGCTTGATGAAGAATTTAAGCTTTAGAAGACCAGCTGGAGGGTATGCTGACCCTCTAAATTGAAAATTTTATTTTAATTGTTTGTGGCCAAACACCTGCTAGCTGCCAGCCTGGACAGAATAGTTTGAATTGCTCATCACACCTCAACTCTTCTGCCTTCAGCAGACAAGTTTAACCTCCTCAAACCTTAAATCACCCCCATCTCCTTCCCGATTTTTACAAAAGCAGCAATCGCTTTATCGAGATGCTCCCTTTCATGGGCTGCACTCAATTGAACACGGATGCGGGCCTTGCCTTTGGCAACCACCGGGAAAAAGAATCCGATCACATAAATGCCTTCTTCCAATAATTTGGTGGCCATTTCTTGTGCTACTGTTGCTTCATACAGCATGATGGGAACGATGGGATGGACACCAGTTTTGATGTCGAACCCTGCTTTGGTCATTTCATTTCGGAAGTATAGTGTGTTTTCCTCAAGTTTGTCCCTTAGTGATGTTGTTTCACTCAAGAGGTCAAGTACTGCGATGGATCCACCAACAATGCTCGGTGCTAGTGTGTTGGAGAAAAGGTAAGGCCTGCTGCGCTGGCGCAGCATTTCAATGATTTCTTTTCTCCCGCTGGTAAATCCGCCTGAAGCACCGCCCAGGGCCTTGCCCAGCGTACCGGTGATGATGTCGATTTTGCCCACCACACCGCAGTGTTCATGGGTTCCGCGGCCGGTCTTGCCAAGGAAACCTGAAGAGTGACATTCATCAATCATGATGGCAGCATCGTATTGTTCGGCCAGGGTTACAATCTTGTCGAGCTGGGCGATGGTACCATCCATGCTGAAAGATCCATCGGTAACAATGATCCTGTTGCGCAGGTGTGCAGCCGCTTTCAATTGCTCTTCCAGGTCTGCCATGTCGTTGTGCTTGTAACGGAAACGTTGCGCCTTGCACAAACGCACGCCATCAATGATGGAGGCATGGTTCAATTCATCAGAGATGATGGCATCCTGCTCATTGAAAAGGGGTTCAAAAACACCGCCATTGGCATCAAATGCCGCAGCGTAAAGGATGGTGTCTTCTGTTCCAAGGAAGGCGGAAATCTTTTGTTCCAACTCTTTGTGAATATCCTGGGTTCCGCAAATAAAGCGGACCGAACTCAGGCCGTAGCCGCGTTCGTCAATGTATCTTTTGGCAGCATCAATGATCTTTGGATGGGATGACAATCCGAGGTAATTGTTGGCACAGAGGTTGATCACTTCTTTTCCGCCAACTGTGATGATAGGTCCTTGCGGACTTTCAATGATCCTTTCTTTTTTGAACAGGCCTGCGTCCTTGATGTCGGAGAGTTCCGCCTGAAGGCGTGCGATGATGGATTCGTTCATGTAAAGCGTTTTGGGAGTACAAAATTCCATTAAAATTTGCAGATAACCTGTAACATTTCGCGCTTACCTTCGTTATAGCATCGATGAGGAAAAAACACCCATATTATTTTTTGATGACAGCACTGGTTTGCGCCATGCTTGTTTTTGTGCTTGGGTATGGCTTGACCAATATTTACCATGCTTTTCCTTTTTCCCGCTTTCAAGACCTTGACAAATTGGAACAACAAGAGCAGATCCGCTCTTCAAGGCCTCTTTGGCATGCTTTGCCAAGGTATCTCTTGCCCAAAAACAGTATTTTTTCTTCAAGCTTGTAACTTTTCGATCGGAACTTCGTATCACTAAGGACGCCCATTCATCCAAAATGCAATGACTGAGAGAGAATACAATGACTGTGTTGATGCCCACGCTGATGGTGTGTTCAGGTTCATCCTGAAAAACCTGCAGCATACCGAGGACGCGCGCGATATTGTACAAACAGCATTCGAGAAAATGTGGAAGAACAGGGATGCGGTGGTGAAAGAAACAGCCAAGTCCTATCTGTTCACGGTTGCGTATCACCAGATGATCGACCACATCAGAAAAAGCAAGAGACTGAAATTGACCGATGAGTTTAGTGATGAGAGCAGGGTCAGCAGGGATGTTTCACCGGCGCTGAAACGGGAGTTGGAAATGGCCCTTCAACAACTCACGCCCTTGCAAAAATCCTTGATTCTTCTTAAAGATTATGAAGGATATTCTTATGATGAAATCGGGAAGATCACCGCATTGAACCCCAGCCAGGTAAAAGTGTATTTGCACCGGGCAAGGCTTCAGCTGAGAGATTTTGTGGGGAAACCTGAGAACATCATTTGACCAGGCAACGGACTGAACAATAAAATCAATTTCGAAAGAACAAAGAAAGAATAAACCCCAAGCAAGATGATCAATCTACTGAATTACGAAACATTTTTCCTGCTCTATGCAGATGGCGAATTGTCGTCATCCGAGCAGGAATCTGTTTTGAAATTTGTAGAACAACATCCTTTGCTTGAGGAGGAGTTCAATCGGATCAAAGCATTGAAATTCAGTCCTGACAAGGGTTTGGTGATGATGGACAAGTCGGCACTGCGGATGGAGATCCTTGAAGAAATTGAAGCTGACCATAGATTTGAACCAGACCTCAGCATAGTATATCCGAACAAGGCGGAGCTGTACAAAAAGCAAAACGTTTTTCCTGTTTATTGGCTTCGGATGGTTGGTGTGGCGGCAGCCCTGTTTTTTACCATGGGCATTGCCTGGATGGTCATGGGAGAGAGAGAAAGCAATCCTTCCATTGCTGTAAATACTGACGGAGCGTCAAGTTCATCATCAACTGGGGCAACAACTTTGCCTAATCCTGTTGCAACAATCCCATCATCCGAAAACAAGATGCTAGCATCAACAGCCTGCTTACCACATCAGAACGTCGTAGCTGTAAAAAGGCCATCTGTCAGGGAAGTTTCTTCAGTGAAGCAGATTGTAACTGAAAACCCAGAGGAACAAACAACAGTTGACCTTCAGCAAACCACTGCTATCAGTACTCCGCAGGTTGTGGGGCCCGATCTTCCTGTTGTTTCATTGCCGCAGCAAGTTGCAGTGCAACCGAAAGGAAATTTCTCAGATGCGGTTTTGTTGGCGGCCGCTGAACGCATGGCAACCACTACAGCGCACATGGCATCTGAGCCCAACACCACTATGCTGATCAATGCTGCGATGAAAGAAGAGAAAAAATCAGGACTCCGCGCCATCATCCGAATCATCAACAGAAGGCTGCTCAATGAGCAGGAGCTTCCGCAGGATCAAAAATTCATTCAGGTCGCCAATTTTTATATTCCCGTCAATAAATAGAATCATCAATAAAATTAAAGGTATGAAGCATGTAGCAGTGGCATTGTTATTGGGTATGTTGTCAACGCAAGTGATGGCACAAACCGATACAGTCAATTTGAAAAAGGGTACGACGATCATGAAGATTGGAAACATGACCATCATAAAACCCGTTGCGGCAGATTCGAGCAAAACAGATACGCTGAAAATTGGAGTGGACACCCTGAAAATGGGCAGTTTGATTATCGTGGGAAAGGGGATTTCAGAAGGGATTAGCAAACTGGGAAAGGCATTGGAAGGTGTTGATCTCAAGAAAATAACGGAAGATGCAGTTCAAGGCGTTGACATCAAAAAAATTGCAGAAACGGCCAGCGATCTGCTGAAGAAAAAGAAACCTAAAAAAGTATCAACCAACTGGCTCGTGTATGACATCGGTTTTGCCGGATACAATGACAATACCAATTATGCCACATCAGCAGCACAGTCATTTGTAAGGCCAGCAGGAATCACACCTGCCTCAAAAGGAGATTTTGCACTGAGGAGCTCAAGGGTATCCAATTTCAATCTCTGGTTTTTCATGCAGCGCGTGAGCATCATTGAAAGTGTATTGAACCTGAAATATGGCCTGGGAATAGAGAGCAACAACTATTTTTTCAAGATGGGTATTACCTACGTGGATGACATTTCGGTTTATGCATTGCGCGGGGGCTTGAATGAATTGAGCAAAAACAAGCTGGTGGCAAACTACCTCACGGTTCCTGTGATGCTGAACATCAACACTAATCCATTGAAGGGCAAAAGAGGTTTTCAGTTTTCTGCAGGGGTCAGTGGTGGCTACCTTTCCAGCGCAAGACAGAAACAGAAAGGACCTGGTGGTACAGACAAAACCAAGTCCAACTTCAACCTTGAGCAATTCAAATTGTCTTATGTGGCCGAATTGGGTCTCGGCCCGGTAAAATTGTATGGCTCAGTAGCAACAAGCCCCATGCACCAGTATGGTCTAGAGCAGGTTCCGTACACGTTGGGACTGAGGTTCTCTAACTAGCCCTCTTGGGCGTTGAAAAGGTTGAGGGGATTGAAGAGGTTTATGACAACCCTTCAACCCCTCAACTTCTTCAACCCCTTCAACTTCTTCAACCCCTTCAACTTCCCTAAACTTTCCCCCTTTTAATCTCCTCCACAACAGCCGGATCAAGCAGTGTTGAGGTATCGCCAATATTGTCGAGCTCGTTCTCTGCAATTTTGCGGAGGATGCGGCGCATGATTTTACCACTCCTGGTCTTGGGCAATCCTGAGACCAGTTGTATTTTATCCGGTTTGGCAATCGGGCCGATGATCCTGCTGACGGTTGCAGTGATGTCGCGGCGGGTCATTTCTTCATCGCCATGTGTTCCGCTGTAGATCACAAACGCGTAGATGCCCTGTCCTTTTACATCATGCGGATAGCCTACAACAGCACTTTCCACCACTCCGGCATGCATGTTGATGGCATTTTCCACCTCGGCCGTACCGATGCGGTGTCCGCTGACATTGAGTACGTCATCAACGCGGCCCGTTATCCTGTAGAAACCATTTTCATCCCTGTAGGCCCCATCACCCGTGAAATAAAGGTTCTCGTAAGTGGCAAAATAATTGGTCCGGCAGCGTTCATGGTCACCGTAGGTGGTCCTTAATGTTGCAGGCCAGGGAGATTTGATACAGAGGTTGCCGGTCACATTGTTTTCGGTGATTTCCACGCCCTTCTCATCCACCAGCAAAGGCTGCACACCCGGCATGGGAAGGGTAGCATAGCTAGGTTTGGACGGCGTGATACCAGCCAGGTTGCTGATCAGTACACCACCGGTTTCAGTCTGCCACCAGGTATCCACAATCGGGCATTTTCTTTTTCCGACATGCTCATCATACCACTGCCAGGCCTCTTCGTTGATGGGTTCACCCACTGTACCCAATACCCGAAGTGAGCTGAGGTCCTTGTTCTGCAAGGGTCCCAGTCCGAAGGCCATCAGGCTTCTGATGGCAGTTGGCGCTGTGTACAGGATGTTCACCTTGAATTTGTCGATGATGTCCCAGAAACGGCCTGCATCAGGGAAGGTTGGAATCCCTTCAAACATCAATGAAGTGGCGCCTGCACTCAGCGGTCCGTATACAATGTAGGAATGGCCGGTGATCCAGCCGATATCAGCCGTGCAAAAATGAACTTCCTGCGGCTTGTATTGAAATACGTTGACAAAAGTATAGTTGGTATAGACCATGTATCCACCGCAGGTATGCACAACACCTTTTGGTTTTCCAGTTGATCCGGAGGTATAGAGAATGAACAGCGGGTCTTCGGCATTCATCGTTTCTGCGGGGCAGTCGGGATTGCCTGCGGTTTCCACCTTGCGCACTTCATCTTCCCACCAAACGTCACGTCCCTTGATCATGCTGACAGCAGAACGCGTATGGGTATAGACGATGACGCGTTTCACGAATTTGCAACTGATCAATGCATCATCAATCACATTTTTCAGTGGGATGTCTTTGGCGCCACGGAAGGCACCATCGCAAGTGATGATGAATTCGGCATTGGCATCCTGCAGGCGGTCTGCAATGCTTTGTGCACTGAAACCACCAAAGATGACAGAGTGGATGGCACCTATCCTTGCACAGCCCAAAACGGCGATGGCCAGTTCAGGAATCATGCCCATGTAGATGCAAACACGGTCACCTTTTTTGACACCATTGTTCTTGAGCACATTGGCAAACTGGTTCACCTTGTTATGCAGCTGTGCGTAAGTGAGCATGCGGTGGTGATCATTAGGATCGTTGGGTTCCCAGATGATGGCAGGCTGGTTGGCCTTGTCGGCGAGGTGTCTGTCGATGCAATTTTCTGTGATATTGAGTTCAGCCCCTTTGAACCATTCCACTGATGGCTCCTTGAAGTTCCAGTCCAGGACCTTGTCCCAGGGCTTCTTCCATTGAAAATGGCTGGCCACCTCACCCCAAAAGCCTTCAGGGTCTTCCACACTTTTCTTCCACGCTTCCTGATAACCTTCGAATGATGAGATCTGATAAGGGTAATGCATATCGTTGTTTCAATTTTGAGAGCGGTAAGTTAAAAAAAAACAGATTCTTCCCGATATATTTTTATCTTGAAAGCGGATTGATTACCCCAACAACCCAACCCATCAACAAACCAACAACCGCCTGACATGCAATCTACTGCAGAAAAAAAACAGATCAGAAAAGTGATATTTGCCTCTTCGGTAGGAACCCTGATCGAATGGTATGATTTTTACATTTTTGGCAGCCTTGCCCCAATCATTGCGGCTCAATTTTTCCCCAAGACCAACCCCACTGCAGCCTTGCTGTCTACCCTTGCCACCTTTGCGGCAGGCTTTATTGTAAGGCCTTTTGGTGCCCTGGTTTTTGGAAGGTTGGGCGATATGGTCGGCAGAAAATATACTTTCCTGCTTACCCTGGTCCTGATGGGAGGCTCAACTTTTGCCATCGGATTGGTGCCAGGGTATGATTCGATTGGTTTTGCTGCCCCATTGATTGTATTGCTTCTGCGTTTGGTGCAGGGTCTCGCATTGGGCGGAGAATATGGCGGCGCAGCCACCTATGTTGCAGAACATTCTCCGGCAGAGCGAAGAGGATATTACACCAGTTGGATACAAACCACGGCTACGCTGGGTTTGCTTTTGTCTTTGGGCATCATCCTGATCACCCGAAAAAGCCTGGCATCCAACGATGCAGATTCCATCCGGGTCTTTGAAGACTGGGGATGGCGGATACCTTTCTGGTTCTCTGTTGTGCTGGTGGGCATGAGCATTTACATCAGGCTTAAAATGCACGAGTCGCCTTTGTTCAGCAAACTGAAAGCAGAAGGCAAAACCTCCAAGAATCCCATCAAGGAAAGCCTCATGCACAAAGGCAACCTCAAGATGGTTTTGCTCTCTCTGTTTGGGGCAACGATGGGGCAAGGAGTGGTTTGGTACACAGGACAATTTTATGCGCAGACCTTTTTGGAAACCGCCTGCAAGGTTGACTTCGAGCAGACCAGGACCATCCTGATCTGGGCCATCATTTTTGCTACGCCTTTGTTCATTTTCTTTGGCAACCTCAGCGACAAGGTTGGTAGAAAGTGGATCATCATGGCAGGCCTGTTCCTGGCAGTGATTTCATATCGACCGATCTATACAAAAATGCTGGCCGTTGCTTCCACCAAGGATGTGGTGATGGACGACAGCAAAACCAAGATTGAAAGGCTGATCCGTCCTAACAATGAAAAAGGGCATAGCATTCAAACCACCACCACCGTTTACCTGTACCGGAATGGAATTTCTGAAAAACTGGTCCACAATGATACACTCTATGCCAATGGGCTGGAAAAGCCCCAGGCAACAGACAAGCTTTCCAAAGAGCTTCCTGATGATGGTTATTGGACCATGGTGGCCCTGATTTTTGTCCAGATTGTTTTTGTGACCATGGTGTACGGACCGATTGCGGCCTTCCTGGTGGAGATCTTCCCCACAAAAATCAGGTACACTTCCATGAGTCTTCCCTATCATTTGGGGAATGGCGTATTCGGGGGCATGACACCGTTTATTGCGGTTTTGCTGGGAACCCTTTATGCTGGAGACGTTTTGGTTGGTCTCTGGTATCCCATTGCCATTGCCGTGGTATGCCTTGTGATTGGTACCATCTACCTGTCCAATAAAATAGATCCTGAAGTAAACGATTGATGTTGACAGCGCGTCTGCATCGCCCCACACCATAAACGCATAAACCAAGAAGATGAACACGATCAAAAAATATTTAGGCCTTGTTTGGATTGCACTGGCCGTCTATTCCTACAGCATTTTGTTAAAAACGGCGATTGAGCGGATCAGGCTTGTTCCAACCACCGATACGATCATCCAATGGAGTATATTTGCCATCATATTTTTACCCATTGCGCTTGGATTCATCATGTTTGGCTGGATGGCACTCAAGGGCGCCTATGACCACCTGCCGGAGTCCAGCGTAGAGGTGGAAGACTAAGCCAACAACATGTCCATCAAGGTTGATCATATCCTCAAGCAATACGGTACACAGAAGGCGGTAGACCACATCAGCTTTGAAGTGGCCCCCGGTGAAATTGTTGGATTTTTAGGCCCCAACGGTGCCGGGAAATCCACTACCATGAAAATGATCACCGGCTATCTTCGTCCTGACGAAGGGAAGATTGAAGTCTGCGGCATCCCGGTTGAAGGGGAAGCCATCGCCACCAAAAAAAAGATAGGCTACCTGCCCGAGCTGAACCCGCTTTACCATGAAATGTATGTTCGGGAGTACCTGGGCATGATGGCAGGCCTTCACAAGATAGCGTCACCGGCTGAGCGGATTGAAGCCGTTATCAGCCTCACGGGCTTGACGCCAGAAGCACACAAGGAAATCGGACAATTGTCGAAGGGATACAAGCAAAGGGTTGGGCTCGCCGCCGCCTTGCTGCATGATCCGGAAGTGCTGATCCTCGATGAGCCTACCACGGGCCTGGACCCCAACCAGATCGTTGAAATCAGGGAAGTGATCAGGAGCCTGGGCAAGAACAAAACCATCCTTTTCTCTACCCATATTTTGCAGGAGGTAGAAGCCCTTTGTGAGCGGGTGATCGTGGTCAACAAGGGCAAAATAGTGGCAGACGACAGCATCGGCAACCTCAAAAAACAGCAAACCTCCTCCAGCATTCGGATAGGATTCAGGGAAGAAGTTTCCAAAGCGGCCCTTTCTGCCATTGCTGGTGTCTTGGCGGTGTTGCAACTTGGCGCAATGGAATGGGAGCTTGAAACCACTGATCCGGATGCCCTGAGCAAAGAACTTATGGGTTTCGCTTTGCAACATAATTTGAATATCGTTTCTTTGCACACGCAAGCCCGGCGCCTGGAGGATATTTTCAGGGACCTCACCGGGACAGGCCTTTGATTGTTTGCCCATTCAGACAAAACAACCCTTAAAATAAATCATCATGAGTTTAATTGCCAGCATTCACGCAAGACAAATCCTCGACAGCCGTGGTAACCCTACAGTAGAAGTTGATGTCATCACCGAAAGCGGTTTCATTGGCCGTGCAGCAGTTCCATCAGGAGCTTCCACTGGTAAACACGAAGCCGTTGAGCTCCGTGATGGCGACAAAGCTGTTTATGTAGGAAAAGGTGTCTTGAAGGCAATTGACAACGTAAACAATATCATTGCTCCCAAATTGCTGGGTGTTCCTGTTACCGATCAGGCCCTGGTTGATAGGATGCTGATTGACCTGGATGGCACTGCCAACAAAGCCAAACTTGGCGCCAATGCCACACTGGCCGTGTCTATGGCAGTTGCCAAGGCAGGTGCACAAGCCAGTAACCTGAACCTTTACAGGTACCTGGGTGGTGTCAATGCCATCACCTTGCCGGTTCCTTTGATGAACATCCTCAACGGAGGTGCACATGCCGACAACAAGATTGATTTCCAGGAATTCATGATCGTTCCAACTGGAGCTGCAACATTCAGCGAAGGTCTTCGCTGGGGTGTTGAGGTGTTTCACCAGTTGAAAACCGTATTGAAGAAGAAAGGATACAGCACCAACGTGGGTGATGAAGGTGGATTTGCTCCGGATATCCAGAGCAACGAAGAAGCGATTGAGACCGTATTGCAGGCGATTGAAGCGGCTGGTTACAAGCCAGGTGAGCAGATCTTCATTGCCATGGACGCCGCTACAAGCGAAATGTACAACGAAGCCGACAATACCTACAAGTTTTACAAGAGCTCAGGAAAAGTGATCAGCAGCGATGAAATGGTTGCTTACTGGACAGAGTGGGTAGACAAATATCCCATCATCTCCATTGAAGATGGCATGGCTGAAGACGATTGGGATGGCTGGAAGAAATTGACCGAATCAGTGGGCAACAGGTGTCAGCTGGTGGGTGATGACCTTTTTGTGACCAACGTACTGCGCTTGCAGCAAGGAATTGACAGAGGAATTGCCAACAGCATCCTTGTGAAGGTGAACCAGATCGGAACAGTAACTGAAACCATCAATGCTGTTCGTTTGGCACAAACCAACGGTTATACCTCGATCATGAGCCACCGCTCAGGAGAGACAGAAGATACGACCATTGCGGATCTGGCTGTGGCCCTGAATTGTGGTCAAATCAAAACCGGTTCAGCATCCCGCACAGACCGTATGGCAAAATACAACCAGCTCCTCCGCATCGAAGAGGAACTGGGCGTTAACGCAGTTTATCCCAAAATGTAATTTGGGGTTAAAGGATAATGGTTTAGGGGTTTAGGGGTTTTCAATCGCTAAACCCCTAAATATTTCAGGCCTTTTCCAGCCTTCGGTTTACAAACCTCTGCTTGGCAGGCAATTCAATCCTCTAAACGCTCATCTCTCATCCCTCACCCCTCATCCCCGATCATGAAAATCCTCCTCGCACCAGACAAATTCAAAAGCAGCATAGATTCCATTTCACTTTGCAAGCTGATGCAAGAAGAGATTCTTGCGTCATACCCTGATGCTGAAGTGGAATCCTTTCCCATGGCAGATGGTGGCGATGGATACGCTGCCATCGTCAAGCATTATTTTAACACCAGTGATGCGCAGGTGCTGACTGTTGATCCCTTAGGAAGGCAAATCAAGGCCACTTATCAAATTTCAAAGGAAACATCAACTGCCTACATTGAAATGGCGGCTGCCAGCGGCCTTGCCCTGCTTGCCTCGAATGAGCTGGATCCGATGAAGGCCTCCACCTATGGAACCGGATTGATGATCCTGGATGCCATCAAAAGAGGAGCCAAGGAAATCTTTCTGGGCATTGGCGGAAGTGCCACCAACGACGGCGGAATAGGCATGGCGGATGCCCTGGGCTATATGTTTCTGGACAGGAATGGCGATCCTTTGGAGGCCTGTGGCGAAAACCTTTCTTCCATCAATGAGATCATCATGCCAGAAACAGATTTGTTGGAAGACATCCATTTTACTGTTGCCTACGACGTCAGCAATCCATTTTTTGGGCTCGAAGGCGCTGCACATGTATACGCTCCCCAAAAAGGGGCAACAGCAGCGCAAGTGGACGAACTGGACGAAGGATTGAAACACCTTGATACCGTTTTCATGAAGTATTTCGGAAGGTCCGTTGAGGTGGCTCCCGGTGCAGGCGCAGCAGGAGGAATGGGTGGTGGATGTGATATTTTTCTGAGCGCAAGGCTGGTACCTGGGGTTGATCACTTGATTGCCACTGTGGGCCTGGACGATAAAATTGCAGCAGCCGACATCCTCATCACCGGAGAAGGAAGGCTGGACGAGCAATCCTTTCAAGGCAAGGTAGTGGGCAAATTGATTGGGCATGCAAGAAGCCATGGCACCAAATTGTATGTCATCTGTGGAGACAGTTCCATGAACATCAAAGACCTCAATGCATTGGGTGTTGACAGGTTGGTTACACTTGCTGCACTGGCAGGTTCCAAAGAAGAGGCCATGGCCCATCCAGACAAGTTTCTGTCTGATGCAATTAAAAAAATACTTTAGATTTAAGGTATGATGCGATTGCCATTCTTATTTCTATTCTTCTTGTTGGGTTTTCAGGTTACGGATGCACAAACATTGAAATGGGACAAGCGCTTTGACCAGGCTGTTCCGGAAGATTGGCTGGTGAAGCCCATCATTGCAAAAGCCAATGTGTACCAAAGCGAGAAGGAAGGCGATCTTGTGTTGTACAACGGATTGGTGCGTAGAAGTTTCAGGGTTGCACCCAATTTTGCCTGTTATGATTTTCAGAACATGAGCAATGGCCAGCAATTGCTTCGTGCGATCAGGCCCGAAGCCAAGCTGACCATTGATGGAAAGGAATACAATGTGGGCGGTTTGATGGGGCAGCAGGAAAAAGCCTACCTCAAGCAGGAATGGATCAAAGATTTCAATCCAGGGGCAGCGGATTTTATTTTTGCCGGATATTCTGTCACTGACATCAAGCCCTACATCAACTGGAAAAGAACAACCTGGGCATCGGTGAACAAACAGGCCACCGGAAAATCTCTGGCCATCAGCTTCAGGTCTGCAGCACCATCGCTCAAGGACCTTGCAGTCGTGGTTCATTACGAGCTCTATGATGGCATTCCTCTTGTTGTAAAATGGGTGGAGGTCATCAACAAAAGCAACAACAACATCGTGGTGAACAGGATTGTCAATGAGTCGCTTGGGCTTGTTGAAGAGGAGAGTGCAGTGGTAGGAACGCCCGAGCAAATGAAAAAGCAACACGGCATTTATGTTGAAACCAACTATGCTTTCAACAATGCCATGCGCTATGACATCAGCGACCAGACAACCCACTGGGTTACTGATTCATCTTATACCTCACAGGTCAACTACAATTACCAAACCCCCTGTGTGCTGGAGGTTTATCCTGAGAAGGTAAAAGCGGTTTCGCTTGCTCCCGGAGAAGGCATCAAATCTCCCAGAACGCATGAGTTGTTGATGGACAGCTATGACCGTGAAAGAAGGGGGATGATGATCCAGCGCATGTATGCTACTGTTGCTCCCTGGACCACACAGAATCCCATCTTCATGCATTTGGTCAGCCGCAACGATGAACAGGTGATTGCGGCAGTTGATCAGTGTGCGGCAACTGGTTATGAGGCCCTGATCCTCAGCTTTGGCAGCCATTGCAACATGGAGGATACCAGCGCTTCAAATATCGTCCGATGGAAGAAGCTGACGGATTATGCCCACAGCAAAGGAATCCTTGTTGGCAGCTATTCCTTGTTCAGCAGCAGGAGGATCAATGACGAAACCGATGTGATTGATCCTAAAACAGGCAAGCCCGGCGGCGCATTCTTTGGGAATGCTCCCTGCATGGGAAGCCAGTGGGGCCTGACCTATATTGACAAACTCAAATACTTCATCACCAAAACAGGCTTCGATCTGTTTGAGAATGATGGTCCGTATCCGGGTGATGTCTGTGCTTCAACGGTGCATCCCGGCCACAAGGGATTGGATGATTCGCAGTGGAGGCAAATGGAATTGCAGAAAGGGCTTTACCGTTGGTGCAATGAGAATGGCGTCTACGTCAATGCTCCCGATTGGTATTTTCTGGATGGTACCCACAAGATCGGTATCGGATACCGCGAAGTCAATTTCTCCCTCTCCCGCGATCAGCAAAAAATCCTGAACAGGCAGAACATCCATGACGGCACATTTGAAAAACTCCCATCCATGAGCTGGGGATTTGTGCCGCTTACCCGTTATCAGGGCGGTGGACCAGAGGCAGTGCTTGAGCCATTGAAGGATCACTTGAAAGACTATGAAATGCTCATGGTCCAGTATTATGGAGCAGGTGTACAAGCCTGTTACCGTGGACCCCGACTGTATGATACGACAACAACCCAGGCACTTGTTTCAAAGACAGTATCCTGGTACAAGAAGTACCGAGACATCCTCAATGCACCGATGGTTCACTTGCGGCGCGCAGATGGTCGGGACTGGGATGGTTTCATGCATGTCAGCCCAACCCTGAAAGACAGGGCTTTTGTGCTGTTGTTCAACCCCACCAAGGAACCCATCGCCAGAAAAATCAACATCCCCCTTTATTATTCAGGCCTGAGTGGAAAGGTCAGTGTCAGCATGAGCGATCAGGTGCCAACCATCATGCCGCTTTCCTCCAAACAAGACCTTCTCCTCAACTGCACCATACCCGCAGAGGGTTATGCCTGGTATGTGATCAGGACGGTTCAATGAGCCCTTAATTCATGTAGGTGTTCATACGTAATTCCTTAATTTCCAAAACCGATGTTTAAACTTTGTTGATCCCTGATCGTAAATTTGCAGGACAAAACATTGAACAACATGAGTTATCGCGAAAAAATCAAGGACATCTACGACATGATGGCCCAAGGTCAAATGATCGAAGCATTTGACAAGTATTATGGAGAAAATGTTACCATGGTGGATCTCGGACATGGTGAGCCCACCGTGGGAAAGGCTGCCAACAGGGAGCGCGAACTGGCTTTTGTTGGAATGATTGAAGAATTCCACGGCATGGGTGTGGATGCCATTGCCTCAGATGAGGAAAATGGTGTTACCATGATTGAAAACTGGATGGATGTGACATTGAAAGGCATTGGCCGCGTTCAGTACAAGCAGGTTGCTGTACAGCGTTGGGAAGGTGATTTCATTGTTGATGAGAAGTTTTACCACAAGTGATATCCCGCTAATTTATAGGCAAGCCGGAGGTTTCTCCGCCTTTTTTTTGCCCAAATTTCAAAAAAGATTTTGCTGGTTCAATATAAGTCTATAAATTTGGTGGACTAAACACAATGTCACGTGGCCGAGGGGTTAGGCAGAGGTCCACAAAACCTTCGATGGCGGTTCGACTCCGTCCGTGGCGTCAAGGATGAGCTTGCATTCTGTGGGGTGCTGAAGGGGTTGCTTATAATTTTAAGTAACCCTTTCTCTTTTTTTCTTCCATCTTCTCAATGGCATAACGGAGCATGGTCCTGGGCATGCGGGTGGCAAATTCATCAAGGAATTCTTCAATGGCCAGTGGGTCTTTTTTCCATCCCTCCCTTAACATCCATCCTGTTGCCTTGTGCATCAGGTCGTGTTGGTGGGAAAGCATGATTTTGCTGAGTTCCAAGATATCTTTCAGGTCATTGTTTTTTCTGATAAAGTGCCAGGTGGCCACTACGGCTATCCGGTTTCTCCACAACAGTGGGTCAGTGGCCAATTTGTACAGTATCTTTCTGTCCTTGTCCTCCAGCCATTGGCCGAGTATGATGTGTGCGCTGGAGTCAACAAGGTCCCAGTTGTTGATACGGTCTGCGTTTTTCAGGTAAAGGTCTACCCATTCTTTTTCCTTGCCTGATTTTTTGCTTTCAAGGAACTTCTGACACAAGATGAGAATGCCCGTAAGTCGCTCTTCATGATAACCTGAGTCGAGCAATGCAATGATGGTTTCCTTGCTCGTGGTTGACTGGTGTTTCTTTGCGACTGTTCTCTGGTCGGGAACAGTGATGCCATGAAACAAATCCCCTTCACCGTACTGGCCTTTTCCTGTCTTGAAAAAACGGGGCAGAAATGCGGCCTTCTCTTCTGTAGCAAATGCTTTCAGGTCTTTGACGATTGCCTTATAACTTCCCAACTTAAGCGGCAAGTTTTTTCAATGCTGCAACAAATGCATCAAGTTCTTCTACAGTTGTATATACATTGGGTGTGATGCGGCAGCCATGCACATTGGCCGTGTCAATGGCAACGGTAAAAATTTTATGTTCCTCCATCAGTCGTTTTGCGAGGTCTGCTGGTGTCATCCCAGCGATGCCTACGTTGGCGATACCACAAGAACGCTTATCGTCTGTTGGCGTATTGATGATGATTTTAGGAACATTTTTTATCCTGCTGGTCCAGTATTGTTGTATATAGCGAAGCCGCTTTTCTTTTCTTTCAGCCCCAATCATGTTGTAAAAATCAATGGCATCTTCAATGGTAAGATCAGTTGCACAGGCATGTGTACCAATATGGTTCAGTCTGCGAATGTCTGAGAGATCTGTTGTTCCATCGCCAATCAATGGCCAGGTCTTGGCAATTTTTTCTTTTTTGACAAACAGGAAACCTGCACCCAGCGGCACACTCATCCATTTGTGCAGGGATGTTCCGTAGTAGTCGCAGTCCAGTTCACTGATCTTGTATTGGATGTGGGCAAAGGCATGTGCACCATCCACCATCACTTCAACCCCTTTGCTGTGCGCCATGTCGCATATTTTTCTGACAGGCAGTATTTGTCCGGTGATGTTGACCATATGGGGAATCATCAGCAGCTTGGTTTTGGCGGTAATTGCTTTCTCGTACAGCGAAACAATCTCCTCATCGGAAACAGGAAGATTGGGGATAGAAACCTTCTTCAATACTACACCATATCTTTTTGAAACCTGTTCAAACATGTCGAGCATAGCACCATAATCCTGTATGGCCATCAAAGCCTCGTCACCGGCTTTCCAGTCTTGGCCGGCAATGACCAGGTCCAAAGACTCTGTCGTGTTTCTGGTGATGATCAGCTCCTCAGCGCTACAACCCGCCACGGCAGCCAGTTTTGCAGCCATGCGTTTTTTGTTGTCCCTTTGGACGGTCCGCATGTAGTAAGACCCCT
>Ga0222712_10002352_pt1 | contig 21751 bp, 17 predicted proteins | sample C33_657DmetaG_FD_165043 | JGI IMG/M metagenome (GOLD analysis project Ga0222712, IMG submission 165043) | Estuarine water microbial communities from San Francisco Bay, California, United States - C33_657D | ecosystem: Environmental > Aquatic > Marine > Unclassified | place: USA: California... | reverse complement strand
CCCGGATTGTTTTTGTCAAAATTAGCCTCCCAAGCCTTGTTGCTAAAGGTGAATTCTAATTTATTGCGGTATTGATAAATGGGGTCACTGCCTAAAATGTCTTGATAGTTTTTAACTTCCACTTTGGCAATTCTCTGCATGTCATTTTCAGCTTGTGCAGCCTTGAATTTTAATTGTTCAGGATATTGCACATGTTGCCATTTACAGCCGCCACAAATGCCAAAATGGACACATTGGGGTATCGTTCTTATGGCAGACGCCTCATGGATGTGGGTGATCTTTGCCTCTGCGTATGATTTTTTTTGTTTGTCAACTAGAAGATCGACGACATCGCCAGGAGCAGCAAATGGAACAAATATGACCTTACCATCGTGTTTGGCAATCGCTTTACCTTCTGCGGCAGCGGCATCAATACTTATATTTTGTAAAGAGAAAGGTTTGAAATGGTGGCGTTTAGACAAAATACTATTCTTGAATGTAACGGTTGAGAACAGAATTGAAAATAGTGGTATCAAGGTAACCTGAGTAAGGCGCAATTTGAGTTTGATCACTAAGGGATTTCCAAACGAAGGTCATAGGGTAACCAGGCATTCTGCCGCCTTTGTTAAGGTAAGTAGCCAATTGATCAGAGCTTAGCGTTTCACCATTAACGGTATGGTTGCCTTCTACTTCAGGGTTGAATTTTACGCCAATGCAATATTTATTCATCTTTTTAATGACGTTCTTATTGCCATAGGTTTGTAGGTCCATCACCTTGCACCAATAACACCAGTCTGTATAAACATCAACAATAAGCACCTTATTTTCTTTGCTAGCTTTACTGTAACCTTCAGTCATAGAATACCATTGAATGCCTTCTGAGCTTTGCGAAGCTTCTATCGGTCCTTTAACAGGTACTTTTTTTTGGGTAGCTTGGTTCATAAAGGCCATAATAGCAAAACTGCAGATGCATAAGGCGATTAGACTTAGTAATGATGTTTTAAATTTCATGTTGTGATGTAATATGTACAAATATAATCCAAAATAGTGCCAAAAAAAATACCTTGCTACTGCTTATTAATCAGGCATACATGGTGTGCTTAAAATGGTTATTTTTGTGTAAGCGAAATTGTTATTTGTTGCCCTATGACCGCCAATCCTTTGCAAAGTAAATTGAATGAGTTCATTCATAAATACTACCTCAACCGAGGTTTGCGTGGGCTATTGTTGGGTCTGAGTATATTGTTGGCTTATTTTCTTTTAGCCACAGTTATCGAATACTTTGGCCATTTCAATTCAGGGTTTAGAACGGTGTTATTTTATCTGTTTGTGGCCCTATTGCTTTGGGTTATTTTTAAAGGAGTCATTGATCCATATTTGAGAATTAAGGGCCTATTGAAAGCCATTTCTCAAGAAGATGCAGCTAGAATGATAGGCCAACATTTTCCGGAAATTCAAGACAAACTTTTAAACACTTTACAACTTCAAGCCCAAGATCAATCTAACGAGTTGTTATTGGCTAGTATTGATCAAAGGATAAAAGCCTTACAACCCTTTGTATTTGTAAAAGTGATTGATTTGCCAGCTTCAATTAAGCGCTATGGTAGATTAACCTTATTGCCACTTGTTGCAATCGCTTTACTCTTGGTTTTTCAAAGTCATATTATCACCAAATCTACAGAAAGATTATTGGCTCATGATCAGTACTTTGCCAAAGAGGCACCTTATTCATTTGAATTGTTATCATCAGACTTAACAATATTGAAGCATCAAGATTTTGAAATCAAGGTTGAGTTAAAAGGGAAGTCTTTGCCCGCACTTTTGTATGTTGTTATTGATGGTCATTTAATTAAAATGGAGCAGTTAGGGCTTGCCACATACAGCTATAAATTATTGAATGTAACAGCTCCGCATGACTTTGAATTTTCAGATGGTGAATTCAGTTCAGAACGCTACCATTTACAAGTGATGCCTAATCCAACAGTCCAATCATTTGAAGTGGTTTTGGATTACCCATCGTATACCCTTAAAACTGACGAAGCGCTTAAAAACATTGGCGATTTAACCTTGCCTAAAGGCACTAAAGTAAGCTGGAGAATCAACGCAGTAGACGCAGAAGGTATTAAATGGTTTGGTTTTGGTCCTGCCAAACAATTAAATGTTCAAAACAACCAAATTGTTCATACTGAAACTGTTCTTAAATCTACACAGTACACGTGGCTTTTAACCAATGCTCAAAGTCAATCTAAAGACAGTGTCCATTATCAAATTCAAGTCATTGAAGACCGTCATCCAGGAATAGTTGCGGAGCAAACCCAAGATTCCATCAACCCCTTTTTGTATTATTTTTATGGTAAGGCAGATGACGATTATGGTTTAAGTAATTTGTATTTCGTTTACCAATCTAAATCGCAACCCATCAAGCAATATTTGCCTGTAAAAATGGGGCATTCAAGCGATGAGATTTTCTATTATTTCTTTGATTTCAAAACCTTGAAATCTAAATTAGACACCGATTTAGACAACTATGAATACTATTTTGAAGTGTGGGATAATGATGCTGTGAATGGTAAAAAATCAAGTAAAAGCAAGGTGTTTACCATGTCGACACCAAGTCAAGAGGAGTTAAGAGCTGATGCAGAAAATGGTCATAAGGCCCTTAAGAAATCAATTCAAAACACTTTGCAAGAGTTGAAAAATCAACAAAAACAAAGTGCTGAATTGCAGAAAGAACTTTCAGAAAATCAGCAATTGAATTGGCAACAAGAACAAAAATTAAAAGCCTTTATTGAACAGCAAAAACAGCTCGAAAAGCAAATTGAGGCAATCAAAAAAGAGCAAAAACAATTGAATGACAAACAAAATCAATTGTCGCCCCTAGACCAGGAATTGTTAGATAAACAAAAAGCCCTTGAAAAATTAATGAATGAGGTTTTGAGTCCTGAAATGAAGCAGATGCTGAAGAAACTAGAGGACTTAATCAAGCAACAAAATAAAGACGCCATTCAACAGGAGTTGAGTAAAATGAATCAAGCCAATGAGGACCTCAAAAAACAATTGGATCGGAACCTCGAGCAATTCAAGCAATTTGAACTTGAAAAGCGCATGAATGAACATGTTGATGCCTTAAAGCAATTGTCTGAACAACAAAAAGCATTGCAGCAAAAAACAGCTGATAAAACAGCTGATAAATCGGCATTAGCAGAAGAACAAAAGAAGATCAATGATGCCTTTGAATCACTCAAACAAGAGATTCAAAAAACCATGGAGAAAAATCAAAATTTGGAATCGCCATTGCCATTAGATGCCACGCAGAAAGATCAGGAATCCATACAAAACGAGCTTAAAGAAAGCGCTGAGGGCATAGATAAAAAACAAAATAAAAAAGCTTCTCAACACCAGCAATCAGCTGCGGATCAGATGGATCAATTGGCTCAAAAAATGAAGAAGAATATTGAGCAATCTAAAGAGCAGCAAGATGCCGAAGACTATTATACACTAAGACAATTACTTGAGAATTTAATAGAATTGAGTCAAGAGCAAGAAGCCTTGATGGATCAAATAAAAAGTTTAGCTGGTTACAGTCCTAAATTTGTCGAATTGAGTGCTAAGCAAAGACAACTGAAAGACATTGCAGAATCTGTTGAAGATTCATTGATCACTTTGAGTAAACGACAAGTTCAGATTAAGAGTGTTGTTACCAAAGAAATGTCTCAGATCAATTACAATATGGATGAAGCCATAGCACAGTTTGCTAAAGTGCAAATACCTTTAGGTTTGGCCAAGCAACAGTATGTAATGACGGGCTTTAATAATCTTGCCGTGATGTTAAGTGAGTCACTTAAACGCATGCAAGAAGACATGAAACAAAAGCAATCTAAGAGCGATAAGCAATGCCAAAAGCCGGGTCAAAAACCAGGAAAACCAGGCGACAAAGGCAAACCTAAAATGGGTGGCATTAAATCGCTTCAGGATCAAATCAATCAGCAGATGCAACAAATGCAGAAAGCTCAGCAACAAGGTCAACAGCCAGGCAGCGAACAATTTGCCAAAATAGCAGCTCAACAAGAAGCTTTAAGAAGGGAAGTAGAAAGGCTACAAAAGCAATTAAAAGAGGAAGGAAATGGCTCTGCCTTGGGCGACTTAGATCAAACCAAAAAGTTAATGGAACAACAGGAAAAAGATTTGGTCAACAAACAACTCAGCCCTGAAACCATGCGTCGGGTTAAAGACATAGAATCAAGGTTGTTGGAGCATGAAAAAGCTGAACGCGAGAAAGACACAGATAATCAAAGAGAGGCAGAGCAAGCCGAAGCCATAGATAACCAAATGCCGCCAGCAATGAAAGCATATTTAGAAAAGAAGGCTAAAGAAATGGAACTCATTAAAAGTGTTCCTGTGCAACTGAATCCATACTATAAAGACCGTGTAAGAGCTTATTTTAATCAATTAGGGATATGAACTCTGCTCAGTACATATTGTGTTTAGAAACCTCTGCCGCTCAATGTTCTGTAGCCCTTTCGCATTCGAAAGGCGATATAGTATTAGAGGGTACAAGCGATAACAACCATGCCGAAGCCTTAATGCCTATGATTGAGCAAATCATACAGCAAGCTGAAATAGATATCAAATCCATACAAGCAATAGCCATTAGTGCAGGCCCAGGTTCATACACTGGTTTGCGCATAGGAGCGAGCACTGCTAAAGGACTCTGCTTCGGTTTGAATATTCCGCTCATTGCCATTAACACACTCGAGGCTTTAGCGTATGCAGCCATAGAGTCAACGGATGGAAAATACGACATGTATTGGCCAATGATTGATGCGCGTCGAATGGAAGTATATGAGGCCCTTTACAACAGCAATTTAAGTCTACAAAGGCCCATGAATAATTTAATTCTAACAGAGCCGATGGACTTAAATGCTCTTATGGATAAAAGGGTTTTGATTTGCGGTGATGCGGCTGTTAAAGCTCAAACACTTTTGCCCTTTGATGCCAATACAAATATCAAACAACATGCGCGTTATTTATTGCCATTGAGCAAGCTGTATTTTGAGCGTTCTCAATTTGTAGATCTAACAACATTCGAACCTGATTACTTGAAGTTCGCCAATATCACCGCCTCCAAAAAACGTTTCTAAAGGACAAAAAAAAACCCTCCGCAAGCGAAGGGTTTTGAAAGTTTAATATTAAGATTATTGAATCTTTAATTCAATTGTGTTTCTGCTTTCAGTACCAGCGTTGTAGTTGGTAATGATTCTGTCTCTAGAGATACCAAATTTCTCAATTAAGAATTTGATCATTTCGTCCATGCAACGGGTGTTGGTAGAAGCGTTGTATTTAGAGCTCTTACCACCTGGGCCATTCATGACTAACTTCTTATCAGGACATTGTTTCATTTTATCAACCACTTGGTACAATAGAGCTTTAACTTCTTTAGTTAAGCAATTAGCGCTGATACTTACAGGAGGGAAAGTAACATTGTCGCAATTGCAACACATTTTAATTTCGATACCGTTAGCGTCAACTAATGCACCAGGAGCAGAATTTAATTCTCTGTCTTTGTGGTCAGAAATGCCATCACCATCGCTATCAACTGCAACACCAGTTACTGGGTCTACAGTAGCACCTTTGTCTGTGAATGGTTCTTTATCTTGGCAATCTGGAACGCCGTCCATATCTGTATCAACCGCCATACCGTTACCATACACCATACAAGAGTCTGGCGTGTTGTTGTCTTGGTCAAAGCAGTTAGTTACATGGTCTTTGTCATCGTCAACACCTAGGCAATCTGTTTTCTTTTTAACATCAGCCATTTGTTCGTAGATAGAAGCAACAGGGCTTAACCAATCGTAGTGCTGAGGGTTCTTAGAACCAAATTTGTATCCAATGCTTGCACGCAAGTATGAGTATGAATCAAAAGATCTGTTGTCAAATACTTGAGCATTGAAAAGATCTAAATCATCTGTTCTTAAATAGGTGTGTCTGTATTCAATCCCTAAATCAAAGTTCTTGTTTAAGTAATGTTTCAAACCAAAACCGAATACACCATTCATCTTTTTAGCTTGGAAATTTTCTGTAGTAGCTTTACCTAAATTTGGATTTGGGCTTGGTGAAGGTACGTTCGGGTTTAATGAAGCTCTTTGATCGATAAAGTTCGAAGTCGTGTTAAAGCTTGTTTGACCGATACCAGCTGAGAAATACATTTGAGTTTTACGCAATGGGCGTAAGAAGGAAATATTACCCAATGTAGCTTGAGCCACTAAAGCCCAATCATTCACTTTGCTTGTGAAAGTGTAGTAATCTTTGTAGTTGGTTGGAGATTGAAAATCTCTTTGTCCTTTTAAGTTTGAAAAGTTGTACTCAGCTCTAAGCGCAAAAGTTTGAGAGATTGAGTATTTAAAGAAAGGGGCAATGTTTGAACCTGTTTGAATTTTGTCTGCATCACCAAACATAAAAGCTGTACCGAACATTAATCCGGCTGTAAATTTTTTAGCTCTTCTGTCTTGGAAGTAGGCAGCTTGCAAACCTTGTCCTGAATCGGTGGTTTTACCATAAGCCCATTTAGACTTAGCTGTAGGGTGATTTTTCCAAGTTGAATCTGCAGTGTTGGCAGCTTGAGAAACAAAACTTAATCCGCACAAAACAGATAATAAAGTCAATTTAAAGATTTTCATTACTAATGATTTAGTTTAATTGTACCGCAAAAGTAAGCATTATTAAGGCAAAAAACAATAGAAACCAAAGTTAATTGATTGTAAAGCTTTTTTTGAAGACGTTATGTGTTTGATAAACAGCGTATTATGCGCTAAATAAGTAGGCATTATTCGGGGTTAATTCACTCTCTTTTATAGCCAAAATCGCTGAAATTGAATAGTTTAGCATAAATTCCAAAACAGATAAATACCGCTCTTGAGGCGCCTTAGAATTGAAATATTTTTGTTGAAGATCTTGTAATTTTTTTAAATCAGAATCGATGCGTTTATCCATTTCTATTTGAATGGCTTGTTCAATATTTTGGAGTTGTTTGTCGTATTGCTTACCCAAATCAACCAATTCTTTAAGTCCTTGAACACTGTATTTTGTGACTTGGTTTTGAGCCTCTTTTTTGAGTGCTTCAAACTGATTTTTAAGAGGAGTCAGTGGATTTTCTACACCACCTAGTTTGAGTTTTAGGCTGTCTATAGGGCTGTTTTGAATCAGTTCTAAGGGGTCGATTTGTCTTTGATCAAGCCAGTCCAAAGTTTTGATTGGGCAGAACCAAATACTGGGTCTTAACATTAAACTGGGCGCTTCAATCTTATTGAGTTTAAACAAGCCTGATAATTGAATCCAGTAATGGATTTCAGCATTGCCACCCAGATAGACCACATTGGGCAGAATGCACTCTTGGTAAAGCGGTCTTAAAACAGCATTAGGACTAAAGCGCTCAGGATGTTGCTCGATTTCATTGGTCATTTCAGAGGCTGTCCAATGTTTAGATTGATCTGAAGTGCTATAGCCATCATTTGTTTTTTCAATGCGTTCACGACTTTGTTCCTGTAAATAAAAACAATTGATTGCTCGAGCGTGCAATTGTTTGCTGAAACCTAAATCCAAAAGGGATTCTGTGGTAGTATTGAAAACGACCTCGTTTTTTTGATCAAGGATATCGGTTTTAAATAACTCAATGGCCTGGGTTTTTAAGCTGGCCTGATCAGCATCTAAACACAATAAACCATCGTGTTCAAATACATGTAGGATGCATTTAAAAGTGGCTTCAGATAAGGTTTTTGATTGGCTATAAATGGTTTTAAAGGCTTTAATCCAATGTGTTTGTTGATCACTTAATTGATACGTATCTAAAAGTGTTTGGTACAATGCATCTATGCCTTCAACAGAAAGTCTACCGCTTGCCCCTTTTTGCTGGGTGGTCCATGTATGGGTTTTGCCAAATAAACTGGTATGCCTTATTTCCTCAATGTCGTGGTCTTCAGAAGCCATCCAATACAAGGGCACAAAACGTTTGTCAGGATATTGATTTTGGAGGGATTTGCACAGGTGAATGGTGGCGATGATTTTGTATAAAACAAAGACTGGCCCTATGCCAATATGCAATTGTTGACCGCTTGTGACTGTAAATGTATTAGGGTCATTGAGGGTTTCGATAAGGGCTTTATGTTCGGCCTTGAAAGAAGTGCCCAAGTACTTGCTGTATTGAGCTTTTAACACATTGACTAATACAGCTCTTTTATTGGAATCAAAGTTTTGTTTGTTGGCGATGGCTTTCTCTACAGAGAAGTAGGCATGGTCATACCCTATTAAGGCCTTGAGCTTATCATTTTGTTCAACAAAAGCTTGGGTACAAGCCGATAAAATCCCTGTATCAATTAAAGCACTTTTCATGGAGCTAAGTGGCCAAATAAATCAAATGATTCAGCACTGTCTATTACAATATTAGCAAAATCGCCAATACGAACAAATTGATCTTGCGCTTTCACTAAGACTTCATTATCCACTTCAGGTGAATCAGCTTCTGTTCTGCCAACAAAGTATTCGCCTTCTTTTCGATCAAAAAGGACTTTGAGGGTTTGTCCGATTTTTTTCTGATTTTTCTTAAAAGAAATTTCTTCTTGAAGTGCCATCAACGCTTCGGCTCTTTGTTGTTTAACTTCAGCAGGAATATTGTCTTCAAGGGTATAGGCATGGGTGTTTTCTTCATGAGAATAAGTGAAAACCCCTAAGCGGTCAAATTCAAAGTCTTGAATGAATTGTTTAACGGCCTCAAAATCTTCCTCTGTTTCGCCCGGATGACCAACCAAAATGGTGGTTCTTAAACTGATGCCAGGCACTTGTTCTTTTATGGTGTTTAATAACTCATAGGTTTTGCGACGAGTTATACCGCGGCGCATGGCTTTTAATACATTGTCAGAAATGTGCTGAACAGGCATATCAAGGTATTTGCAAATATTGGCTTTGCTGGCCATTACTGGTAAAATATCTTCAGGGAATTGAGAAGGGTAGGCGTAATGTAAGCGAATCCATTCCAAGCCTTTTACTTCAGACAAGGCTTCCAACAAGTCTTTCAATTTGCGTTCGCCATATAAATCAATGCCATAGTAAGTGCTTTCTTGAGCAATGAGCATGATTTCTTTTGTACCATGTTTGACTAAGTTCTCAGCTTCAAGAACAATTTGTTCAATGGGTTTGCTCACGTGGCCACCGCGCATTAATGGAATAGCACAGAAGGCGCATGGTCTATTACAACCCTCGCTGATTTTTAAATAGGCATAATGCGTAGGCGTTGTGGTTAATCGTTCGCCAATTAATTCATGTTTGTAGTCTGCCCCTAAAGTTTTTAATAAATTAGGCAATTCTAAAGTGCCAAAAAAAGCATCCACTTGCGGGATTTCATTTTCTAGTTCATCTTTGTAACGGTGCGATAAACATCCAGTCACATATACTTTATCAATACGTCCAGCTTCTTTTTCATCAACATAAGCCAGAATGGTATCAATGCTTTCTTGTTTGGCATTATCTATAAACCCACAAGTATTGATGACTACAATATTGGCATCGTTCTTTTGGGATTCATGAGTGGCTTCAATAGCATTGCCTTTCAGCTGACTCAATAACACCTCACTGTCTACTAAATTCTTGCTGCAACCTAGAGTTACAATGTTGATTTTGTTGGGTTTAAGGGTTTTTGTTTTCATGAAATTTACACCTCAAAAAGTGAATTGACAAAGGCTTTTGGTTCAAATATCTGAATGTCTTCAATGCCTTCACCTACGCCAATATAACGCACTGGAATTTTAAATTGATCACTCACGCCAAGCACCACACCGCCTTTGGCTGTGCCGTCTAATTTAGTTAAGGCTAATGAACTGACCTCAGTGGCTGCGGTAAAATGTTTAGCTTGTTCAAAAGCATTTTGACCAGTTGAAGCATCTAATACCAACATCACATCATTCGGGGCTGACTCAATTACTTTGGCCATAACCCTTTTGATTTTACTCAACTCATTCATGAGGTTGATTTTATTGTGCAAACGGCCTGCCGTATCAATAATAACGATATCGAAGCCTTCGTTTTTGGCTTTCTCAAGAGCTTCATAGGCTACAGCAGACGGATCGGCTTGCATGCCTTTGGAGAAAAAACTACAATTAACCCTTTGGCTCCATATCTCTAATTGATCAACAGCACCTGCTCTAAAGGTATCGCCAGCCGCCAATAATACTTTCTGACCATGTTTTACAAATTGATTGGCCAATTTGCCAATCGTAGTGGTTTTGCCTACACCGTTTACACCTACCACCATTAGTACATAAGGTTTTTTCTGACCCTCTAAGTCAAAAGTAATATCCTCAGTGGTTTTATTCTCTGTCAGTAAGGTTGTGATTTCGTCTCTTAACAGGGTGTGAAGTTCATTGGCATTAATGTATTTGTCGCGTTTAACACGGGCTTCAATTCTGTCAATGATTTTAAAAGTGGTTTGAGTGCCAACGTCGCTGCTGATTAGGATTTCCTCAAGCTCATCTAAGAACGCTTCGTCAACAGTTGATTTGCCGGCCAAGGCCTTGCCTAATTTTTCGAAAAAAGAGGTCTTAGTTTTTTCAATGCCTGAAGATGGAGTCGTTGGGCTCTCTTGAGTTTTATTCTTTTTAAAAAAATCAAAAATCGACATGCTTGTGGCTTATGAATAAAAAAGCCCCCGTTTCCGGAGGCTAACTTTTATATATGTTTTAATTATTTAAAATAGGTCTTAGCCTCTTCTCCACTGATGATCTCTTCTTTAAAAGAGTATGCACCGTTTTTAGATTTGATGGCTTTAAACACTTTTACGAAGTCTTTACCTTCACCTTCTTTTTTTAATGTTGCAACTACCTTCTTTGCCATAATTCAATTATTTAATTTCTTTGTGTAAAGTTACCTTCTTCATGAATGGGTTGTATTTTTTCAACTCGATTCTTTCAGTCGTGTTCTTTTTGTTTTTGGTGGTGATGTATCTGCTCATGCCAGGAACATTGGTGTTCTTTTGTTCAGTACATTCCAAAATAACTTGTATGCGGTTACCTTTCTTTGCCATGATTATATACTTCCTTTTTTGAATACTCTGTTAATTGCTTCAGTGATACCAATTTTGTTAATGGTTCTGATAGCTGAAGTTGATACCCTTAAGGTGATCCATTCACCTGTTTCTGGGATATAGAAACGCTTATCTTGAAGATTCGCGTGGAATCTACGTTTAGTTTTTCTATTACTGTGAGAAACATTGTTTCCTACCAGCGCTTTTTTTCCTGTAAGATCACAAACTCTTGACATGATTCTAAAATTGGGAGTGCAAAGGTAGGGGCAAAGGGCCTTAAAATCCAAATGTTTTTCAAAAAAAATACAAAAACCCAATAAAATGTAGCTTCTTCACGGATAGAGCAAGTAAGCTTTTCGCATGGTATTGTAGGTTTTTAGCTCATTTTGCCAACTGTTTCTTATGGATTCTGCTGTTTGCCCGGCAATGATTTCTTGCCTGAGTTTTGAGGTCCCCGCTAATTTGTCTATAAAATCATTGAAAAAGGCCGGTTTGTTTTTACTCAACTGGTAGGACATGATCAACCAATCTAAGTTGATTCTACTGGCAGGATAGGCTTTGTTAAAGCCATAATCCGTTAAATCAAAGCCAGTACAAGGCAGCCCTTGGAATTTTGGTTTTTCAGCCACACCTGGAATGCTTACAGGTGTAAATTGCCAATTGCCCCAGTCCATTGCCGGCGAACCAAAACACTGATAGGGTTTATTGGTGCCTTGGCCAATACTCATTACCGTGCCCTCAAACAGCCCTAAAGAGGGGTATAAATAAATGGCACTTTGAGTTTGGAGATTGGGCGAAGGTTTAATCGGCAAAACATAGGGTGTTTGATGGGTGTAGTTCGCACAAGGAATGACTTTTAAGTCGCATACTTTGCCGCCCTTTAACCAGCCCTGACCATTGATCATTTTGGCCAATTCACCCACAGTGCAACCATGCACCAATGGGATAGGGTGCATGCCTACAAAACTGCGGAATAAAGTGTCTAATACCGGTCCATCCACATAGTGTCCATTAGGGTTAGGTCTGTCTAAAACCATCACTGGAATATGGTTTTCAGCGCCAGCCTCCATTATGTAATGCATTGTGCTGATATAGGTGTAGAATCTGACCCCTACATCCTGAATATCAAATACAATGAGGTCTATATTGTTTAAATCGGCTGCTGTTGGTTTTTTATGCGAACCGTATAAAGAGATGATTTTTAAACCTGTTTTTTCATCCACGCCATTCTGAACGGTAGTGCCAGCACTTGCATGCCCTCTAAAGCCGTGTTCAGGCGCAAACAAAACGCCAATGTTCACTTTTAAACGCAGGAGAGAATCAACTAAATGTGTAGAGCCAATGGTGCTGGTCTGATTGACGACTAATGCTATGCGTTTGTTCTGTAATTCAGGTAAATACAACTGACTGCGTTCTGCCCCAGTTTGAATTTGGGCATTGGCCATAAAAGCGCCAAATAATAAGCATAAAAAAAAGCAGTATACCTTTTGGGGCATACTGCAATGATAATGATTTTTTAGGAGTCTAAGCATTAATAGTCTAAATGGCCGTAGTCAATTTTTTCTCCTTTGATTTTAAGGATTAACTGAAGCACTAAGACTAAGAAAGGCACATAAATTAAGGCGGTTGATAGACCAAAATGCTCAAGTACTTTGATTGATTTGCGTTTTAAACGTTCTGTAATTAAGTACATTGATGGAATCAACAACAAGGTTAAAACAGTGGCAAACAATAATCCAAAGATCATTGTCCAACTTAATGGCCCAAAGAACATTACACTGTCTCCACCAAAATAAATTTTAGGATCTAAATGGGTAAACAAGGTTTCAAAGTTGATGTTCAAACCAACGGCTAATGGAATTAAACCCAATATAGCAGCGGTTGCTGTCAAAATTACTGGGGTCATTCTGGTTTTACCGGCCTCAACTGTGGCATCAAATAAATTGGCTCCTGAAGCTCTTGAGAATTCAGCAAATTCAACCAATAAGATACCATTTCTTACCACAATACCACCTAAGGCCACAATACCAATACCAGTCATTACAATACTCATGTCCATTTTAAAGATAGAAACCCCTAAAATAACACCAATGATACTGAAGATGATTTCTGATAAGATAATGACAGGTTTGCCTATTGAATTGAATAATCCAACCAATACCAATAACATTAAACCTACAGCAATCAACATGGCATTGCCCAAGAAGGCCATAGTGCTTTGCTGTTCTTCTTTATCTCCTGAGAATTTAATGCTCACATTGCCTTTGGCTTGGAATTTATCCATAATCCCTTGCACTTGATTCACTACTTCATTAGGATTAAAGCCCTCTTTTACATCAGAAGACAAAGTAATTACACGCTTATCGTTTTTGCGTTTAATGCCTGCGTAAGTATAGTCGTATCGGATGTTGCAAACAGATGAAATAGGAACACTTCTCACCATACCACCCATATTCATATCTCTGTAAGTGATTTTTAAGTTGCGTATGGTTTCGATGTCGCCGCGTTGGTCTGCTTGAAATCTTAATTGGATTGGATACTCATCGTCAACGTCTCTGAACTTAGAAGCTTCAGCACCATATACTGAGCCGCGAATTTCCATAGCTAATTGGGCTGCAGAAATGCCTTCTCTCATAGCGCGTTCTCTGTCAATGTCAAAAACAATTTCAGGTTTATTGCTCACAAAGTCCGACTTCAAATTTGCAACCCCAGGCACATTGGCATCGGTAATGAATTTCTTTAAACGATTGGCATTGTCAACCAGTTCATCGAAGTTTTCTCCCATGATTTCAATTGAAACAGGTTTAGGTGTAGGTGGTCCACTTCTTTCTTTATTGACAACAATATCAGCCGATGGAATATTCCATTTTAGGGCTTGCAATTGTTTCAAAATATCATTGGTTGAAGCACCATTACGCTTAGAAAACTCTACAAAGGCGATAGCAATTTTACCTTTGTTAGGGTAGGCGTTTTGGTCGCCATCTTGAGGATCTGTTACGCCAATAGTCACGTTACTGATCATAGACTCCACTAATGGGTTGTTTTTGCCAACTACTGTGTATACCTTGTCTTCCACTTGACGCATGACTTGATTGGTAATAGCCGGGTTAGTGCCTTCAGGCAATTTTACATACACATAAATATTGTTTGGGTCTCCATTAGGGAAGAATACCACATTGGGTTGTCTGACTTTAAACAAAGCAATCGAGGCAATGAATAGTAACAATACATAAGCTAAAGGTCTCCAAGGTTTTTTTAGGCACCATAGTAAGACTTTGGTGTAGCGCTCAATAAAGGTAGGCCAGATTCTTTCTTGCCAAGCATCAATAAGTTTATACAACCACAAACGATTCAACAACAAGAATGCTGCTAAGAAAACAATAAAATTACCAATGCCCACATGGCCGCTGAGGTAGGCGATTAAAGCCACTACCGCATACAATACCAAACGCATTTTGGTCTTTTTATTGATTTTGCCATGGTTTTGATTTTCAACTTCTTTAGTGGTCATAAAATCAACTGCAAATACAGGGTTGATGATATAAGCCACAAACAAGGAAGCCAATAATGAAATGATCAAAGTAACGGGCAAGAAGTACATAAACTTACCAATGATACCAGTCCAAAAAGCCAATGGAATAAATGGCGCAAGGGTAGTTATGGTTCCAGAAAGCACTGGCATAAACACCTCGCCAACAGCCATTTTTGCTGCGGTTTTAATGTCTCGTTTACCATCGCCAAATAATCTGTGTGTGTTTTCTATTACCACAATGGCATCGTCTACCACTATACCTAAGGCTAAGATAAACGAGAACAACACAATCATGTTGAATGAAAAATCAATGCTAGGCATGATCAAGAAAGCAATAAACATCGATAATGGCACAGATAAAGCAACGAACAAGGCGTTGGTTACACCCATAAAGAACATGAGCACTAAAGTTACTAATATGAAACCAATAATGATGGTGTTAATTAGGTCATGCAACATGGTTTTGGTTTTGGTACTTTGGTCGCCGGTTACGGAGATGTCAACTCCTTGAGGGAACTCAGTCACCTTCATGTCTTTGATGATAGCATCAATTTTTTCAGAAGCTTCAATGAGGTTTTCTCCTGAACGTTTAATGATGTTTAAGGTAATTACATTCTTGCCACTTGAACTTGAGTAACTTTCTTTTTCTTTAAAACCATCTACAACTTGAGCAAAATCTTTTACAAATAATTTAGCGCCACTTTGAGAGCTAACCACAATGTTCTCAATTTCTTTAGGTGTTTTGAATTCGCTCTTAATGCTCAAAGTGGGCTTCATGCCTTTAATGGGCACAGTGCCGCCTGTAATGGTTAAGTTTTCATTTGCTATTGCTCTTTGAATATCGCCAATGCTTAATTGTGCAGCTTGTAGTTTGTAGGCATCTATGTTCACCTGGATTTCACGTTCAGGCGCACCAATCATCTTAACTTCATTGATTTCGCTTAAACCTTCAATTCTATCACTTAAATCTTCTGCGTATTGCTTTAATTGTTTAAGGTCGTATTTGCCCGATACGTTCACATACATGATTGGAATTTCAGAGAAAGCAATCTCTTTAATCATTGGTTCACGGGTCAAAGTTGCAGGCATGTCACCGCGTGCTTCATCAACAGCATCTTTCACTTTTTGTTTGGCAACGGCTACATCAACAGTTGTATGAAACTCCACAACAATAACAGACACGTCTTGCATTGAGGTAGAGTTGAATTTTTTAATACCAGAAATGGATTTTAAGCGCTTTTCAATGGGCTTGGTAATCGTGTTTTCTATATTGGTAGGAGAGTTACCGCCATTAACTGTGCTGATGTAAATGGTTGGAACTGTAATGTCTGGGAAGTTCTCTTTTGGTAAAGCCTTATAGGCCATTATACCAGTTATGGTCAAAATGATGGTGATCAAGTAAATCGTGATCTTATTATCTATGGCCCAACTAGAGGGTTTGAATTCTTTGAATGGATGATTCATGCTTTTGAGTCAATATTTGTTTACTTGATTTATTTTAAACTGATAGGGTCGCCATCGTTTATTAAGTCATACCCTTCAATGATGAGTAGATCTCCTTCTGCAATACCATTTTCAGTACCTGAAATGATTTCAGCTAAACCATTGTATTCTTTGCCTATCGTCACTGTTTTCTTAACGGCTTTGCCATCCTTCGCAATTAAAACATAACTTTCTTCAACCCCTTTTTGTATGTATTTAACTGGAATAACCATGCTTGGTTTGGTAGATATATAATCTTTGATTTTCAACCTAGCCACCATGTTTGGTCTTAGGTTTTTATTGTTTTGCAAAGGCACTTCAACAGTGAAAGTTCTTGTCAATGGATTGATTGATTTTGAAGCGTAACTTACTTTAGCCTGAATAGAATCGTTGATGTCTGGGAAGAAGATTTGAACTGTATTACCCTCTTTAATTCGGTTGGAATAGGTTTCAGCCAATTCAGCTTTTACTTTTAAATGAGAGAAGTTAACCACATTGATGGCAGCCAATCCTGGTGCTACAGTTTGACCCACTTTTACATTGACCGCATCTACCGTACCGTTAATAGGTGAAATGATTTTAGTCATTCTGATTTGCTCACGCATTAAACCAACCTTTTTCTCTAAGCTTAATTTGTTGGTTTTAGCTTGTAAATATTGCAATTCTGTACCTATGTTTTGGTTCCATAAATTTTGTTGTTTAATGAAAATTTGAGTTACTAAATTTAAATTGGTTTCTAAATCTGACAATTGTTGCATCATAGTGCTCGCATCGGTTTCAGCTAATACTTGACCTTTGCTTACCTCATCTCCAGGTTTTACTCTAATTTGAGTGATCATGCCGGGCATTTGAGAAGATACTGCAACAGATTGGTCAGCATCTACCTTGCCTTGAATGTCAATATAGGTTTCAAACGTGCTGCTAGCAATCGCTTGTGTTTTGATCTCAACGGCCTCAATGCTGGTCTTTTTGCTGGTATCTAATTTGGCAATTTCAAGTTCAAGCGCTTTGATTTTTTCTTGAAGTTTGCTTTGTTCTTTTTTAAGTTCATCAAGCGATTTCTTCTTTGATTCTAAAGAATTAGCATTGCAAGCAACCAATAAAATGGTTATGAACGTAATGTGGATGATGGTCTTCATGTGAAGTGTATTTGAAAAGGGTTATGGTTATAATTTGATGGTTTGTCCTATGGCTACTTGGTAATCTATTTTAGCGACCAATAAATCGTATACGGCGCTTAAATAATTGGTTTGAGTGGTTTTGAGTTCTTGTGAAGCGGTTATCAATTCTAAATTGCTGCCCACACCTTCATTGTATTTAATAGTGGTGGTATTGAGTATTTTATTCGCTAAATCAAGGTTTTCTTTTTGTTGCATCACATAATCCATGGCTCTGAAATATTTCAATTGAGTTTGTTTGGCTTCCAATTGTATCATGTTTTCAACCTTGTTAATGGTAGTCTCAGTTTTTAACTGTTGTATTTTTGCTTTTTGAATTTTAGCATCATTGCTAAAGCCTGAAAATAAAGGCACATTCATTTGCATGGCCAAGAAGTAGTTGTTATACCATTTGCTGTAATCTAGCGTTTCGCCAAAGTTACTTTGTTGGTAAGTAAAAGCACCTGCAAGGTTTGGTAACTTGCCATATTGATAGCGTTTAACATCCATCTTATTGAGCACCAATTGTTGTTGTAAAATCTGAAAATCAGTTCTAGCTTTAAAGTTAACTTGAGTGCTGGTATCTTGAATGGCAAAACGGTTATTGAGCTCGTCAATTTTATCAGTCAAATCAATGTTTTGATTAGGATCCATCCCCATTTTAATTTTCAGCAAACCCATTACAATTTGCAGTTGGTCATTCAGTTTTTGGCGGGTTATACTGATGTTGTTGAGTTGAAGTTTTAAGCGGTCTACATCAAGGGCTTCTGTAAAACCTTCTTTGTTCATTGCCTTTACTTGGTTGTAAGTTTTTTCAATGGTGTTGTAAGAGGTGTTCAGCAAGTTTACATTCTCTTTTGCAATGAGCACTGTTAAATAGGTTTTGGCCACATCAATTTTTACATCGGTTTCTGTTTTGCTTGCCAATCTTCTTGATAAATCTGTAAATTGTTTAGCTGCTTTAAGTCCTAAGAAATAGGTACCATCTAGTAATAACCAAGTGGCATTAATAGAGGCCTGAGTAGTGTACTTGTTACCAACTCTAATTGGCGTTGCAATCCCATTGATAGGGAAAACGAAAACTTGTTTTTGAATAGCGTCTTGAAAACCAATTTGTCCTTTAATTTGAGGAATTCCTATAGATTGAACCTCCTTCACTGTTTGATTGGCAATGGCTAAATCTGCATAGGCATTTTTTAAATCAGGATTGTGGGTAATGGCATATTCAACTGCGGCAGATAAAGACATTTTAAGGGTGTCTTGTGCTTTTGTTTGTGCCATAGCTGAAAAGCTAAACTGCATAACGATGATTACCAGAGTGCTTTTGTACATATTGTTTAATTGTAACATATAGTATACTATGAAAATTGTATTAAATCAGGGTGGGCATTGATGAATTCTAATCCTTTAGGCGTACACAAAGAGTGCATATTATAACGCACCAATTCAGCATACTTACTGGCAAATGGCATTTTGCTCAATAATTGGTGTTCACTTGATACACATTCCATTACCAAGGCAATGTAAAAACCTGCGGTTATTTCAACATTGATGTTTTGTCTGTACAAGCCTTGTTGTATGCCTAAGTTAAGGTTTTTAACGACTTGGTTTTGTATAGCATTTTCTTTGTGATAAGTAAAGAATTGATAGGTTTCTGTGTGGTATTTTTTGAGGTCAAATAAGGCCCCAGGATTGACTTCTTGGTGCATATCATTCATCATTTTGGCAATTTTTAACATTTGCAAAATGGCATTGTTTTCTGATGTAAACACTTGCTCGCACAAAGCATCCATTTCTGTTAAATGGTGGGTTATGGTTTGTTTGACCAAGTCATTTTTATCGTCAACGTATTGATAGAGCGTTTTTTTAGACATACCCAAAGCTTTGGCAACATCATCCATGGTGATGCTTTTAATGCCATATTGCATGAACAATTCTTCAGCTTTAGCTAGGATCTTTTGACGCATGCTTGTAAAAGTTGCCGCGAAATAAATTAAAAAAACCATGGAAACAAAAAATATATCCAAAGTTTCCATCAAATCTGTTAAAACAAATGTTTTTGACGATAAATTAGGTCGTTTGTGAATTTTACATCAACCAAAACATTTCCATAAATTAATAACACATGTAATTACTGCCTCTAATTCCTTTATTATTGTGTCAATTAATACCCATGGCCATTAAAATTTCAAACAGCGTTAAAATTGAAGTGCGTCCTAAGTTCAATGAATTGCAAAGCGATATTGAGCAAAACGAATTCTTTTTCACCTATTATGTCCACATCTCTAATTTGGGCAATGAAACCATCCAGCTCATGCAAAGACAATGGGATATAGTTGACAGTGTTGGAGAACACAAATGTGTAAAAGGTGAGGGTGTTGTTGGTGAACAGCCTGTTTTGTTTCCAGGAGATACCTATGAGTATTATTCTGGATGTTTATTAAAAACTGGTTTTGGCAAAATGTCTGGCGCCTATGTTTTCAAAGTCCTTCAATCTGGTGCCTTATTCGAATCTGAGATTCCTGAATTTACTTTGCAATTACCATGGGTCTTAAATTAATGTCTCCTATACAATGTCTATTGATAGTGCTGCTTTTTGGCTTCAGTGCTTGTCAACCCAAGAATCAATCCAATGGTACATCAAATACTAACACTGATTCATCAATAAATTTAGCAGCGCAACGTCCAGTTTTCAACGCTGATTCAGCCTATTTAAGGGTTAAAGCACAAGTGGATTTTGGACCTCGCGTTCCAGGTACAACGGGTCATTCTGCTTGTTACAACTATATCAGTAATACGCTGGCTGCATTGGCAGATACCATGTATTATCAAAATACCACGGCTATTACTTTTGATAAAAAAGTCATTCCTGTTAAAAACATCATTGCCAGTTTTAATCCCAAAGCAGAGCGCAGAATACTCTTATGTGCCCATTGGGATACACGTCCATTTGCTGATCAAGACCAAGTGGATCAAGACAAGCCAATCCTAGGCGCTAATGATGGCGCAAGCGGGGTTGGAGTTCTGTTAGAAATTGCCAGGTTGCTTCGCGCTCAACCTTTGGCAATTGGGGTCGATATTGTTTGTTTTGATGCAGAAGATTGGGGTGATAATTCAGGTAAAATTGAAAACAGTTATTGTTTAGGTTCTCAGTATTGGGCTAGAAATTTACATCAACCTAATTACAAAGCAGAATTTGGTATTTTACTCGATATGGTTGGGGCGCCTAATGCGATTTTTGGCTTTGAGGGATTCAGTTTGTCATCTGCACAGAATATTGTTTCTAAAGTTTGGGGAGCTGCTGATGCCGCTGGCTATCAGCAATACTTCAGACATTTTGAACGCGGTTATGTTACCGATGATCATTATTACGTGATGAAATTTGCGCAATTTCCTGTGATTGATATTATTGATTCAGATCCTAATACCAATAGTCATTTTGGTAAATACTGGCATACCCATCAAGACAACATGAATGCCATAGACCGCAATACTCTAAAAGCGGTAGGTCAGACTGTGATCAATGTGCTTTACGGTTTATAATCTTTGGCTAATTGTGGTAAGCCGCCTGTGTGTATACACAAGATTTTATCTGTGGTTTTAAATTGGCCTTTCTGGATTAAGTCCATAACTGCCATAAACATTTTGCCCGTATATACATGTTCTAGTTGTATGCCACTTTTGCTTTTGAACCAATCCATAAAAGCTAAAAGTTCAGGGTCAGATTGGGCATATTTGCCTCTGTGATAATCATGTAAGATTTGCCAATGTTTTTGAGGATACTCCTGAAGTTGTCTGTCAAGGTCAAAATTGTTTTTTAAACTGCTAATGCCAATGACTTTACTGGGCAATTGTCTTTCAATACAGCCTTGAACAAGCCCTTCAATAGTGGTGCCAGTGCCAACTGATAACACAATGTAGTCATAGTTTTTTTTTAGTTCGTCAAGTAGTTTAGAGCAGCCAATAAATGCTTTGGGGTGCCTGCCGCCCTCGTCCACCATAATGGCATCGGGCACAGCTCCAAAATAGTGTTCAAACAGCGCTTGCTTTTGTCTGTATTGGCTTCTGTTGACATGAATCAATTGCATGCCGTGGTCTTGGCAACAGAGCTCATATGCATTTGAATCTCTAATTTCGTCGCCTCTAACAAAGCCTGTGGTTGGTATGCCCAATAATTTGCCAGCTACAGCGGTGGCCACTAAATGGTTACTGAATGCCCCACCAAAAGTAACTATATGTGCTTGTTCAAGGGTTTTAGCCCATTCAATTATACCACTTAATTTGCGCCATTTGTTGCCTGTAATTAATGGATGAATGAGGTCATCTCTTAACACATCTATATCATAACCTTGGCTGATGGCATAGGGAAGGGCTTCGATTTTAGATGGTTTTAGATCTGGATGCACCTTTCAAAATTACTGGCTTATGGCTGTTATTACAAAAATAGCATTTGAATTTGTCTGCTATTGAAATTTTAACTTGGTTTGCAAGTATGATCATTTATAACGTGACTTGCAATATACCAGAGACCAT
>Ga0222712_10002351_pt1 | contig 21756 bp, 13 predicted proteins | sample C33_657DmetaG_FD_165043 | JGI IMG/M metagenome (GOLD analysis project Ga0222712, IMG submission 165043) | Estuarine water microbial communities from San Francisco Bay, California, United States - C33_657D | ecosystem: Environmental > Aquatic > Marine > Unclassified | place: USA: California... | reverse complement strand
GGCGGGTGGACTCCCCCAGCGCATCCCCGCTCGTCCGGGCCAGTATTATCGAGACAAAGGTTGGCAAGGTTATGCGGATTTTCTTGGGATTCCCGAACGCGAGGACACGATCGATCTCGGCTACAGGTGATTGCACCGTTCGTATTGTCGGTTCGCTATGAAATGTACAAATATGTTAATACAAACTAGCTCAAGTTACACCACAGCGTCAGCGAAAACGTGCGCCACAAATACGCCATGACATTTGCTTCGTCATCAGCGCTTCGCGCAGCGCCAAAGGCTCGAGTGAGCCGGGCTCGCGCGTCCACGAACGCCGCTCGACAAAACGTGTGCTCTGGCCGAACCACGTCGAACGACAATAGAACCACCCCCGAATTCCTCGAAACGTTCCAAAACGCCCGCGGATGAAAGTCATTCACAATATGCACCGATCCAACATCAAGCTCGCGCGTTTCATCCCCAGCTTTCAATCCCGCCGCTTTCCCGTGCAACCCGGCGTCCCGCGCCAACACGACGTGCACGCGCCAGTACCCATCCGCCAACCCCGTGGTCACGCGCCCCGTCGCGCCCGCGCTCCCTTCCGCCCCAGGCCAAAGCACCCAAATCTTCCCATTAAATCCCCCGACGACGCTCATCGCTCGAATCGCTTGCGGAAAGCACCTCGCCGCCAATCTATTCGCCGTCTCCAACGTCCCGTCGTGCAACGCGATTGTCTCCCACCCGCTCGCGCGCATCTTCTCGCTCGTCTCTCCTTCTCCCTCTACTTCGCCTTCACCTAGTGCGTTCACCTCTCTCCACCGCGCATCGACGAACGCACGAACCTCCTCGCTCAGCGCTCGCGAACTCGCCCGCATCGCCTTCCCGATCGCCTCCGCGCTCGACCCTTCGCCTTCGCCCTCGAACGCCTCCGCGCGCATCTTCCCCCGATATCGTCTCAACACCGCGCCGTAAAACCCAAACACTGGGCGTCCACAAAACGCGCGCCAAAACGGCAACGCGCAAATCGCGCATGCGCACGCGACGACGATGCCTTCGCGTCCGAGTCGCGCTCGCGCGCTCGCGAGCGCCTTCGCGAACGCCCCGAGCGCCGGCGCGACGAACGCGACGTACCTCGCGTAATCCCCGATCGTCGCTCGACAGCGAATGTTTGCTATGTGAGCCGTTCGTTCGCGCGTGCGCGTCATTCGCATTCGAACGCGCGATCGTTCGCGGGATCGCGCGTCGACTTCTGCTCTCACACGCGAGTGATGAGCGCGATGATGACGATCGATGATGATAAAAAAACGGTGTGATTCGAACAGAATGTGCCCTTAGGTGTACGAATGAGACATTGGTGATTTTCGTCACTGAATTTGAACCGCGCGTCTCCTTTATTAACGCGCGCGCTCGTTCAAATCAGACCACGCTCCCGTTGATGATGATGATGATGATGGGCGTCGGGACGGTGGCGACCGACCGGGTGATTGTCCGACCGACCAACTGTCCGAATGTCCGACCGACCAACTCCCCAAATGTCCGAATGTCCGACCGACCAACTGTCCGAATGTCCGAATGTCCGACCGACCGACCTTCCGCACCGGCGGTGCGGAAGTTGCGTCGAAGTGCAGCGCGATGCGACGCACTTGAAGTTCAGCGCAGTGCGACGCACTTGAAGTTCAGCGCAGTGCGATTCAGTTCACCGCAGCGCACGTGAAGTTCAACTGAAGTTGAGTTGAAGTGCAGTGAAGTTCAGTGCGAGTGAAGTTCAGCGCAGTGCAACTCAACTGAAGTTCAGTTCAATGCGACGCACCTGAAGTTCAGCGCAGTGCGACGCACTTGAAGTTCAGCGCAGTGCGATTCAGTTCACCGCAGTGCGAGTGAAGTTCAACTGAAGTTGAGTTGAAGTGCAGTGAAGTTCAGTGCGAGTGAAGTTCAGCGCAGTGCACCTCAACTGAAGTTCAGTTCAATGCGACGCACCTGAAGTTCAGCGCAGTGCGACTCACTTGAAGTTCAGCGCAGTGCGATTCAGTTCACCGCAGCGCACGTGAAGTTCAACTGAAGTGCAGTGCATTGCAATTCAACTGAAGTTCAGCGCAGCGCAGCGCAGCGCAGTTCATTTCAGTGCGAGTGAAGTTCAGCGCGGCGCGGCGCGGCGCGGCTCGGCGCGGCTCGACGACGCCTCTCGACGACGACCGCGCGTTCGTCATTCGTCGTCGTTCGTCCTCCTTCGTCGTCCTTCGCGTTCGTCGTCGATGCGATGCCGACGACGTCGTCGTCGTCGTCGTCGTCATCGAGCGCGAGCGATTCGAGCGATTGGAGCGACGACGCGAGCGCGAGCGAGGCGAACGGACGCCGAGCGAACGAGACGAACGTCCACGCGACCGTTCGCATCGTGCGGGCGAACGCGCGCGCGCGCGCGAGAGAACATCGAGCGACACTTAAACTCGCGAATGAAGATCTCGCGAGCGCGCGGTCGAGGGCGGAGGATGACGAGCGCATCGCGCGCGCGCGCGCGGAGGCGAACGAAGCTTCGACGAGCGACGGCGAAGGAGGCGATGGAGACGATGACGTCGCGAGCGCATCGCGCGATGACGGCTGCGCGAACGACGACTTCGTCGGTGGGTTTCTCGGCGCGTTGCACGACGACGCGTGCGCGGAGGTGTTGAAACGGTTGACGCCGCGAGAGGCGGCGCGAGCGGCGTGCGTGTCGAAGAAAGCCAAGGCGATGTTGACGACGAGCGCGGTGGCGACCGAGGTGTGGCGTCGAGTCGCATTGAGCGACGACGACGATGCGAGTAAGGCGTTGGCGACGTTGCGCGCGCTGGCGAGGACGACGCTCAGGGAGTTGGACGTGTCGGGGGCGAACGTGAGAGGGTTGCGCCGGGGGGATTTCATCGAGACGTTGAGAACGTGCGAAGGGGTCGTCGAAGCGCGAGCGTGCGATTTGGGCGAAGTCGGTAAGTTGTCGACAAAAGATGTCTTCGCGTGCTTTGAAGCCGCGGGAACGCGTTTGCGGAGGTTAACGTGCGATTTGGGACATAAGATTGTGTACGACCCGATTCGACGCGACCCGACGGCGAAATATATCGATGTGTACGACGACAATGTAGCTGAATTAGCGCGCGCTCTGGGGAATGATGCTCTCCGCGTTCGCCGGCTCAAGCTGCATTCCGCGGATCCAGGTAGCGTGCGCGCCGCCGCCGTGGCCTCCGCGGGAAACGGAGCGGATAAAGTGCAGTCCTTCGATGCGAGCTGGAGCTTGAGAATCGCCGACGAAGGCGCACGCGCGGTGGCTGAGTGCTTGGCGCAAGGCTGGGACGTAAAGAGACTGCGCATCGCCAAAGCTGCCGTGACGGACGACGGCGCGGCGGCCATCGCGGCGGCCGTCGTCCAGGCGGGCGCCGACGGCAAAAGTCGATTACGCTGGCTCGACCTCGGGTGCAACGATATTCGTGGTCTCGGCGCGAGCGCGATCGGTGATGCCGTTGGGTCGCCCGGCGTGTGCATCACGCGGTTGACACTGCGAGGAAACGGTATTCAATTTGATGGCTTGCGCGCCATCGGACGAGGCTGCGCGAATTCAAGCACGCTGCGAAGAATTGATTTAGCGCATAACGGGTTCGGCGACAGCGGTATTTTAGCGCTTGCTGAAGGCTTTTCCAGAGCAAATATTGCGAATCTTCGCGTGTTGGTTCTCGGTTTCAACTCCATAGGTCCAGATGGCGTGCGCGGGCTCATGCGTTCGTTGGTGAACACGGACGTCGAGCATTTAGACCTCACATGTAACGTCGTCGGGAGCGATGGGGCGGAGGAGATCGCAAAAGTGTTGAACACGACAAAGTTGAAGATTCTGAATTTGGCAGTGAACAACATCGGCGTTCGAGGCGCGCGCGCGGGAGTGCGATCCCTCGCGAAAGCTCTCGAAGACAATCAGACGTTGGAGCATTTAAACTTGCGAGGAAATGCGATTTCCAGGTCTTGCGCAGGTGATTTAGCCGATATGCTTCTCGAAGACACCGCGTTGATTCAACTGAATGTGGGGTATAACGAGCTATACGATCACGGGGCGTGGGAAATCGCTGAGGCTTTGGAGGATAACACAAACCTGCTCGGCATCGACTTGCAACGCAACGAAATCACCGATGAGGGCGCCGTTTTCCTCGCGAAAACGCTTGACGTTAACTCGGTGTTGGAGGACGTTGATTTGAGAAGTAACATGATATCCCCTGAAGGTCAGAAGAGGTTTCAGCTGTTCGGTGATCGAGTAAACTGTCGGTGGCAGCTCGAGCCGCCGAAAACGGTAGCGAAACTGCGCCGAGGAGCGTGATAGTCCCAGACAGGTTCAGTAACGGTAGGTTGATTTTAATACATAACTCTAGTCGTTGTGTGTATGCACACGATTGTCGACCTCGTCGGAGTGCGCAGAGTTGTCGCGCAACCATTCGCGCAAGTTGTCGAATTCGCCGCGGAACGAGATTGTCGGATGCTTAGCCAGAATCAACAAAATCAAGTTCGGCATCGCCATGTCTGCTATGATCTTTTGCGAGCTGATAGAGTTTACGGCCAGAGATAAAGTACAACCGATGACCGCGCGCGCCGTGGCTTCAGATTCAAAGCCGAATTGCTTCAGTGCATTGTTCAACACTCGAATCGCCGACACTTCACGCTCGTTTTCATCCAGAACTTGGGCCTTCATGAACGCGCTCTTACCACGGCTATTATCCTTAACCAGCGCCCAGATGGCGGTCGCCGCCCACTGTTGCAATGCAGCGTTTCGTGGGAAGCGCGTCATGCAACCGATGATGGCGATGAATAACGTGCCGTCGATGACAGCGGCGTCAGCTTGGATTCGCTTGTACGATAACGCACTCGTCGTAAGCATGTGCAGCAAAGCACACGCGCCCGCACCGAAAGCAGCATTGCCTAAACCGAGCGCATGTGCAATCGCCGGAACGCCACCGTTTAAGACAATCGCGACGCCGAGCGTGGGCTCAGTTGCAAACATTTCCGCAAGCGCTTCGGAAGCCTCGGCGTGAGATCTGACATCGTTTGCGTTCAATACGCGAATCCCCTCGTTGACGGTCCACTCTTTACCGCCGTCCTTGACATTTTTGAGACGCGCAACGTCGCTCGCAGGTAAATCTCGCCCGGGATCATTGATCATTGGAACGTTTCGCTTAGTCTGAGCCGATTTCGCGTTCGCATCCTCTGCCGACTCAGGCGGCGCAAAAGATCTCAACGACGCAGCCTTGAGCTTTCTCGCCCTTTCCTGTTTATCGTCATCGATTCTGTCCGGCGTCGAGAAGAGAAATGACCCGTTGACTTCCACAGCAGCATCTTGCATGCCGTCGTTGTTGTCGTCATCGTCGAGGGCCTTTTCGGCGGCGTTACGTTCGCTTCGCGTCGTGCTCTTGTTGCTACGGGATACAGATTTTGCCCCCCCTCTGTCTCCGCGAATCCAGTCTCTGAGTGAGCTGAATTCTCCATTGAAAGAGATTCCCGGGTTTTCACTCAGCGTCTTGCGCACGGCGTTGCGCAAGCCAATGTCCACGAGCTTGTCTTGTAATTCCTTATTGTCCTTGGCGAGAGAGAGAGTACATCCGAGAAATTTACGTAAAGTTGGAAGGAACAGTTTCGATCCGGTATCCGCGCGAGCCTGAGCGAGTCCACTGCTGAGGTGCTCCAAAACTGCGGGACCGCAGTCCATAACTGTCTGCTGTGCCGCCTTGCCGCCGACCCCGGTGTACGCCCAGATTGCATGCACGGCTTCAGCCTTCATCTCCAAATCGTCAGGGTGACGCGCGACGGCGTCTAGAATCGCCGACGGTAAAATGCGGAATCGTACTTGCTTTTGGAGACGAACTGTCGTGGTTGGGTCGGTGAGAAGAGCGCGCAAAATGCGCATGCACGCGTACATGACGTTCGCATTGTGCAAATAATAACGCAAGCTGTCGACAGCGGTTCGCGGGCCGCCACATGTGAGCACGTGGTACGCAGCGCCCTTCTCAGCAACGCGCGCTAAGGCGAGAAGACTGCGATACGCAATTTCTTCGCTCTCTTCTTTGGATACGCCCACAATCGACCCTGGCGGGTTGAGAGCAATCTTACATAACATCGAAATCACTCGCTTTTTCGCCAGGTACATTTGTTCTGGGGTTACACCACGACTCCTCATACGGTCGCGCATCGCCGCCGCCCGCTGTTGCGCCGCCGACACCTTACCATCCTGTCCGTACGCCGCTGTTGGCGCCGCAGACGCCACCATCGGTGCCGCAGACGCCACGACTGGTGCCGTAGACGCCCGCCCGACTGAAGCCTTAGTATTCGACGATTCCACTTTAGGCAACTCGGATGGATTGGCATACTCTTCCTTAAGCCACTTTTGCAAATCTGAAAATTCACCATCGAACGCGATTTGCGGGTTTTCTTGGAGTGTCTTTCGCAACAACGCACGATAACCTTCGGAAACCAAGAACTTTTGCACCACTGGGTTTTGCAATGCAAGAGAAAATATCAAGCCACTCATCTTTCGTCGATGCTTACCCTTCGGATCGTTCAAATCTTTCATGCTCAACCATCGTTTGACGTGCGGCAAAAATCCTGCATTCCGAACGCGATCTTGCACCTCCTTCCCACCGAGAGTGTTTGCGCTCCAAAGTGTGTGCGAACCTTCACCGATGACTTCGAGGTTATTTGAGTGCAAACCAGCAGCTTTGGAAATAGCCGTGGGTAGTAGTCTGAAACGCTGTTGCTTTTTGACGTGAAACATGGTCATCGGGTTCGAAGTGAGCGCTCTGATCAACTTGAAGCACGCGACGACCATTGGCGGATTGTTTTCATACAGCTTCAAGCAATCAAAGGCGCACCGTTGACCACCGAGAGACAAAATCATGAAAGCGCTTCGATTCGTCGCCAATCGAGCCAACCCTTCGATGCATCGCTGAGCGATGGATTCAGATTCGACTTTAGATAATCCTTGCACTGATCCGGGCGGATTGATCGCCATGCAGATCATCATCGAACACGCGCGTTTACGCGTATCGTACATGTCTAGCTGCCCTCTCGCGGCGTATCCCGATGATCTCCCACCACGAGTCGCGCGCGTGTGACTGATTTCTCGAACCTCTTCAATGGCACCGTCGGCGCGGCGCCTCGTTGCCACTGGAGCGATCGGTTTCGTCTCCGTCGTAGAGGGTTGCCGCGCTGATCGCGTGCGCGTCTCCTCGCGTATCTCTTGATCCGTCCGCGTCGTGATGTACTTCAAGCTTTCGCCCTCGAGCACTTCCTTTCGACGCTGTGTGAGCGAAAACTGCGTCTTTTGAGCGTGCCGTCCCTCCAACCATTCCAACGCCAAGTGCAAATCATTCACGATGACTGCGTCCAACGCCAGCTCGCCATCCTCGTACGAATACCCGAGCATCACGAGCTGCGCGATCACCGTCACTCTCGACGCGAGATCTGGTGCGATCTTCACCGGCAGCGACATCGCCACCGGCATATCGAACCCTTCCTTTTCGTATCGCACCCGCGCCACCTCGCTCTGCAACTGTCGAAACGCCCCCGATAAATCCGCCACTCGTTCCTGCGCCCGTCTCAACTCCTCTCGTTCTCTCTCGATGATCTCATTCGTCCCTTCCGCCGGTCGTTCCTGTAGCTCTTTCACCGTTTGTTTCAAATTCGCCACTTCTTGTTCGCTCAGGCTTAGTGCCGTCAGCGCGTTCCTCATCGCGCTCGACGCCTGCGACAGCATTTGCTGGCTCGACGCCGTCTTCGCCCGCAGCGCTTGTTGCGCCGCCTCGATCGCGCGGTCGAACTCGTGTTTCGGCACCATGCCATCCACTACCTGGACATTTATCGACACGTTCGGCGCGTTTTCCTGCATCGTCGTCATCTCTCGCGATCGCGCCTTCGATTATGCCTCCGCTCGCGACGCGCGCAACACCTTATACCCCCGCTCTCCACTGACTCGCGCCGCTCGTCGCCTCGCTCGCGCGTTTTCCCGCGCCTTCGCACGCGCGAGCGCGACGAATGATCGCGTGAATCGAACGATCAAATCCACTACCTCGGAGCGAGACGCGCGCACGACGTCCACCGAACGCCGGCGAATGCGCCGCCGATGGCGCGCGACGCGCGCGTTCGAATCGTTCGATCGCGTCCGTCGACGAAAAACGTGAGCTTTCTGAATCATGACTCACCAACGAGTCCCCGATCGCGTCCGTCGACGAAAAACGTGAGCTTTGTGATTCATGACTCGCCAACGAGTCCCCGATCGCGTCCGTCAACGAAAAACGTGAGCTTTGTGAATCATGACTCGCCAACGAGTCCCCGATCGCGTCCGTCAACGAAAGGCGCGCGCGATCGCGTCGCCCATCGTCACAGCACCGCCGGTGGGCGTCGATGAACGCCGACGCGCGCGACGCTCTGCGCGCGCTGAGCGCGCGCGAGGAGAACAAGCTCTGCGCGGACTGCTTCGGAACCAACCCCGATTGGGCGTCGGTGTCGCACGGGATATTTCTGTGCCTCAATTGCTCGGGCGTTCACCGGTCGTTGGGCGTGCACGTGTCCTTCGTGCGGTCGACGACGATGGATTCATGGACGCGCGAGCAAGTGCGCGCGATGGAAATGGGTGGGAATGGATCGATGAACGCGTTTTTGGAGAAATACGGCGTCGATGCGAGGCAAGGGGCGAGGACGAAATATTCGAGCGCGGCGGCGGCGGCGTGGAGAGATAAATTGAAGCACGCGGTGAGCGGAGCGGAGTGGAAACGGCCGAAAGGTCTACGAGCGGGGATGGTGACGGATGAAACGGACGGGAATAAGGGGAGTGGGAAAAGCGCGAGCGCTGAGGGGGGGACGAGGCGAGAGACGACGAGCGTGGGGAAGACGGGGTACGATTTATCTACGGGGCAAGGGTCGCTGTTGCAGAGACGGTACGAGGAGTCGAACGATGGTTGGGTGCCACCGCCGCCGCCGCTGCCGAAAGGGGCGAAGAAGGGGGAGTTTTTGCACGGCTTAACCCCGCACCAGTGGGTGGATGCGTTGAAGCAAATGTCGCGTCAGGATGATCGAGCGTATCACTTGAAAAATATGAGCGAAGACGAACGTGCGCAGGTGGTAGCGGCGATGTCAGGTCAACCGATTCCCGCGAGATCGAGCTCTAGGGCGAGTGCATCGGGCGCGTCGGCGGCGTCGACGACGTCGACGTCCGATTTAAAGACGTTTAATCCGTTCGCGGGCGCAGACGATGCGGATGACTTTTTTGCCGACGCCGGAAAGAAGAAAAAGGACAAGAAGGACAAAAAGGATAAGAAGGAAAAGAAAGAAAAGTCCGAAGCGATATCGGCGGAGACGGATTTGGAACGAAGGATGCGGGAAGCGGGCGAGGCGGCGAAGGCGCTCGCGCGCGAACGATTAATGTCGTCTCGCGCGAAAGAAGAGGTGTCGTCCTCCGTGTACGCCGTGTCGGAAAAGAAGAAGCCGTCGTACACGCCGCATCAGCACCACATGAGCGGTTCGGCCTCGACGAGTGGTTCGGGGAAATATAGTGGTTTTGGGAGCCAACCGTGGGATCCAAATGCGGCGAACGCGCGCGCAGACGCGGATTGGCAAGAAAAGATGAAGGTCTCGTTGCAGTCCGCCAAAGGGTGGTTAGCCGGGGGGTTGAAAACGCTCGCGACTAGGCTCGAGCCAGATAATCCGCCGCCGTCATCTTCGTCGACGTCGTCGTCGTCGTATAGTCAACCTGTCTCGCACGCGCCACGTTCGTATCAGCAAGTTAGCCGCCCGCCAGAGACGTCGTACGACGAACCTCGATTTGAGCGGCCTTCGAGGCCCAGAGGCAAACCCGAGAGCTTCTATAGCGAGTCTTCTTCCAGTTCGTCGTCTGAAAGCGATTCAGAAGACAACGTACCGGCGTTGAAGAAAGCACCGTCGTCGACGCAGCACAAACCGGCGGCATCCGCGAACGCGAAAAAGGTTGCCGAGTTGGAGCACGGCTTTACAAATTTGATGGATTGAACCGGTAGCGTACAGTAGTTCCTAGAGTTTTTCTACGTTTAAGAATATGCTAGTGCTAGCTCCTAACGAGCTCATCATCATCCTCGCGCGCCGACGCCGGCGACTATGGATCTCAACAGCGCGCGCGATGGCGCGTGGTCCATGTGGTACCACGCCAAACCGCCCGCGAGAGATTTTTCGCCCGTCCACGACTCGACTAAACGCTCCGGAATGTCAAATTTCGGCCACCACGCCGAGGTATCGAACACACCGTAGTGCCCGGGGAACATATCGAGCAAGAACTCGTCCGGTATTCCGCCGAGCATCAATACATCTTCGACGATATACAGCAGCAGTTCTCCCGCCAGATTCAACGCGACCCAAACGCCCACGCCGATGGCGAAGCGTCGCGCCCATTTCCAACGCCAGCCCGTGCCTTGCTTCAAGTAAGCCTCAACTTTTGACATCACTCGGAAGTATATGATCATATCCCCTCGTTCATCCGTCCCCGGGATGCTAAATCCGTCGCCTTTGAAGACCTTTTTCTCGCCCTTGGCGAGATGATGCGAATTCGGCTTGACGGAGAGTTTAATCTCGCGACCGCCGATGCTTCGCGTGGTGATGATGCACCCATTCACCGCCTGCCGCGGTTCGAGCGTGATCCACGTCTCGACGTCCCGCCCTTCGTTCACGCGCGCGAATCGCTCGTGTGGGCGCTCGCGAACGACGAACATCACGCTCTGTAAATCGTTCCCGCTCGCCGCGAACTTGAACTCCATCCCGTCCCTCCACCCGCGATGGACGCGCACCGTAAACACCCGACTCCGCGCCACCGCCTTTCTCGTGCGCTCGTCCACACCCACCACCATCACCCCCTCTCGTCGCACGCACCCGTAAAAAAGCTCCTCCAAACTCAGCTCCAACTCTCTCACCACGCACTCTCGTACGCCCAACGCTTCGCACACCGTCATCCGTTCTCGCTCTGCTTCAAAATGTTCGTACGCCCCTGGAGCGTCGAACATCGCCATCCCGATCGCATCGTACTCCTTCCTCTTCTCCGGGTCGCTCAACACGCTGTACGCGTGACCGATCTCTTGAAACCGCGCGTTCGCTCTCGCCTTGGCGTCGACGTCCCCAACCACTTTGTCCGGATGGTTCGTTCGCGCGAGCCCGCGGTACGCCTGACGTATCTCCGGCGGCGTCGCTTTCGACGACAGCCCGAGAACGAGGTATAAATCCCGTCGCTCCGTCGTCGTCTCGTTCGTTTTCCCATCTCTCGTTCGCATCGTTCCCAGTACGCGCGCGCGTTGCGTTGGGACAAATCGCAATCGATGACGCGATGCGAACGTCTTCTCGCCCTTTCGCTTCGGGTATGACGTCGAACGAATGCGAATTCGACGCGCGTGGCGTGCGATGGGAACGAAATGAAACCAGAAACCCCCGGTTTGCGCGCGCGAGAGTGTCGTTCGAACGTCGAGCTCTGAAGCATTTCATCGTTGAGCTCAAAAAACACAACACGTTGATGATGATGATGATGATGAATGATGATGACGATGATGATGACGAAACGCGACGACGCGGGCGAACGAATGACATTGAACTCGAGTGAAATCAATCACAAGTTTCGAACGACGGTTCGCCTATTCGCCGAGCGCAGAGTTCATGAACTCTGAGCTCAGAGCTCACCAGCACGCGCGCCGACGTTGTTGTTGTTGATGCCGCTGCTGCTGCTGATGATGCGAATAAAGTGGTCATTCGCGCGCGCGCGTCGCTTTCCTTCGAATCTCACCATCGATGAGTAAACAATTCGCGTTCCGAAGACGCGCTTCGGCGCGCGCGTCGTTCGCGGAACTGTACGAGGACGAGGACGAGGAGGATGAAGAGAACTTCCCGGGCGGCGTCGTCCCGGCGAGCGCGATCGCGGCGTCGCACGCGGGCGTGGACCACGTGCGGATATCGTTCGCGGAACAACGCGCGTTTGCGATGAAAGTGAAAGGCGCGCTGGCCGAGGGTCGGTATTTAGCGATGAGGAACGCGATATTGATGGAGTGGTCGAAGCGCGGGTTTCGTTCGCGCGTCGAACGACGGGCGACGACGCGAGCGATCGCGAGTGATGACGACTCGTTCGCGAGCGACGTGTTCGATTGGTTGGAATTGAATGGGGGGATTAACTACGGCGCGTGTGATGACGTGGGCGACGGTCAAGGAGGCGACGGTGGGGACGGAGACGGAGGCGGGGACGACGCGCGCGATAGAGATTCGGATTCGCGCGCGACGATCGCGAAGACGTTGATCGAGGTGTTGAAAGACGCGGATTTAGGCGTGGACACCGAGAAGGTTATACGCGCGAGAGTGGAGGAGCGGTTGGGAATGTCTCTCAAGGCGCATAAAGGCATGGTGAGGGAGTTGATTGACGGGTATTTGGCGGATCCGGCGGCGACGAGCGCGCGCGTAGAGGCGGGAGAGACGACGATGGATGTCGAACGCGGTCACTCGGCGAAGGTTTTCTTAGACAAACGTCCGACGATCGTCATCGGCGCCGGACCCGCGGGTTTGGCGGCGGCGAATTTGATTCGTTCGCGGGGCGGCGACGCGGTCGTTTTGGAGGCGCGCTCGCGAGTGGGCGGACGCGTGTACACCGATCGAGAGACGTTTAGCGCGCCCGTGGATTTAGGGGCGTCCATCGTCACCGGCGTGACGGAGAATCCGAAGAAGCGCACCGGCATGCCGTGGTTGGGCGTGCGCGCGGACCCGAGCGGGGTGGTGGCGAAGCAGCTCGGGTTGCGTTTGGTCGAGCTTCGCGACGGATGTCCGCTTTACGACACCAAGACGGGGGAGCGAGTGTCCAAGGATATGGATGAAAAAGTTGAGCGCATTCGCGATTTGGTGATGGATGAAGCGCGCGCAAAAGTAGATGCCAGCGGCGAGAGCGCGACGGCGGATATGTCCCTCGGTGAGGCGTTGAAGGAGGCGACGGAGAATTACTTTTTGCGTCTCGTGCAAGACGACGGCAACGACAGCGACGATAGCGAAACTCACGCCGCTGTTCGCGAAGCTACGGCCGCGCGCACGGGTTTAACCGAACGTCGTTTGCTCGACTGGCACTGGGCCAATCTCGAGTACGGATGCAGCGCTGGTTTGAACGATATTTCTTTACCTTTTTGGAACCAAGACGAACCGTACGGCGGTTTCGGCGGCGGTCACTGCATGGTCGGCGAGGGCTACAGCACGATAATGACGCGTTTGGCGGAAAATCTTGACGTTCGCATGGGAAAACCCGTTTCGGAAATTCGCCACGATGAAAACGGCGTGGTGGTGCGCACGAAGGATGGGGAAGAGATTGAAGGCTCCACTGTCATCGTCACCATTCCGCTCGGCTGCCTCAAGGCGGGCGACGTCGCGTTCAACCCTCCACTCGGCGCGAGTAAAGCCGCAGCCATCCAGCGTCTCGGGTTCGGTAATTTAAACAAAGTCGTCCTCGAGTTCGACGAAGTGTTTTGGGACGACTCTGTGGATTACTTTGGGTCTGCAATAGACAGCACGGAGAACCGGGGACGCGGCTTCATGTTTTGGAACCTGAAAAGCGTCACTGGCAAGCCGATGTTGATTTCTTTGCTCGCGGGTGAAGCCGCTAAGGTTGCGGAAACCGAAGACTCTGAATCCATCGTGAAATCTGCGTGCGCGACGTTGGCGAAAATTTGCTTTCCGAGCGATCCGTTGAAGATGCCGCCGTTGAAAAAATCCATAGTCACACGTTGGCAGTCTGATCCGTACGCCCGCGGTTCCTATTCTTACGTCGCCGTCGGTTCCAAGGGCTCGCGAGACTACGACGAACTAGGCATACCAGAGGGGCGCGTGTTGTTTGCTGGCGAGCACACGTGCAAGGAGCACCCCGATACGGTTGGCGGCGCGATGATCACCGGTTGGCGCGCCGCGAGACAGGCGCTCGCCATTTTGCAAGGCCAGCCCGTGCAAAACGAAATCTTCGATCTCGATGAGATGCGAGCGGCGATCGCCAAGCGTAACACCGATTCGGATTACGAAATCGATGAAGATGAGGAGGCCGTCGATCACATGATCGATAAGGCTGAGATGTCGCACCGTCGCCTGCAAGAAGATTTGCTTGCCGAAGCTGGCAAGGAGGAAGCGAAGCGCATCTATCGCATCACATCAGCGGCTGAGTTCGGTGAGAAGATCGACGTCCCAGCAGCGCTCGCGGCGACGATGGACCGCTTGCGAACAGTACCAGGTCGTCGTGCGTTGATCAATGCGCTCATGGATGACGTTTCGGCGAGCGACCGACGCGCGTGGGCGCTCAAGAATGGCGGCCTTAAGCTCCTGAACGAATGGTTGATTGAAATCCATTCGCACATCAAGTCCACCGAGGCGATGTTGTTGACGACGAAGATGCTAGATTTACTGCTGTTACTGCCCGCAGATCTCGCGGCGCTGCGTTCGAGTGGAATTCCCCGCACTTTGAAGAATCGATTCCAATCGCATGAAAACGGGCGCTTGCGATTCCTCGCGCGACAATGCGGGCACAAGTGGATGCGCGCGCTCAGCCGAAAGTCCGCGGGTTTGCCCCCGCTCGATGAGGATGAAGACGAATCTAAGAAAAAGAGTAAAGTTCCGCAACGCAAGAAACCTTCCGGTTTAGGAGCGGCTGTACTGTTAGGCGGCGGCGCAATTGAGGATGTCGAAGATGATGAGGAGGAAGTCGCCGCCGTCGTCGTCCAAGATGTTGAGATCAACATACGCAAGACCGAGGAGCAAAAGCGCGCAGAGCGCGACGCTGTAATTGCCAAGGCGCAAGATTTACCTGAAGGTCAAGCTGCGGTAGCGGCCCGCATCGCGGCAGATCGCGCCAAGGAAACTGTCGAGGAGGCGCTGCGCGTGGCTGACGAGGCACAACGCATCGCTCGCGAAGCCGAAATCGCTGCTTCATCGGGCATTCGGATCTCTAAGAAGGACGTCATCGCATCTTTCGACGATTTTAGCAACGCCGCTGGCAAGAAGCGCGAGCGCGCCAAGGAGAAGAGCACGAAACGTAAGGCTGAGGAAGAGGACGAGGACGACGACGAAGTGCCCGCTGTCTCTTTGGACGAATACCAAGCGCGAGTTAGAAAGCAAGTCCGCGCTTATGTCCACCAGCAGCTCGCTGAAAAGCGCGAACGCGACGTCGTCACCAAATCCGAGTGCAAAAAGCTCGAAGAAAAGGTGGTTGAGAAGATTCTTGAAAACTCCTCCGGCGTCGCAGAAATTGACAAGGCGTTCATGACGAGCAAGCGCAAGGAAAAAATCAAATCCTTAGTCTCCGCATACTGCTCATCCACGATAAAGGCTCGCGAGAACAAGAAACCCAAGCACGCGCCGAATTAGCTCTCATTCATGGCGTCTCGCGCACCGGCGTCGCCTTTGCAACGACGTATTAGCCGCGCTCACTCCGCACTCGCGCGCTCGCGCTTCATCATGCACTCCTTCACGAGCGCCGTGCGCATCGCTCCCGACGCTTTGAACGATCACATCGCTCTCGCCCAGGACTGCGTCGTCGCCCTGAACTCGGCCGCGAGAGACGCCGCGTCGAACTCCGCCGCGCCCGACGGCGAGCTTCGTTCCGTTCGCCGCGCGCGCGGCCTCGACGCCGCCTCCACCGCACGCGCACGCGCTCAAGACGTCGTCGTGAGCGCTCTGACGTCTTCACTTTCGCCCGCGAGCGCGCGAGAGGCGATCAAGGTGTCCCTGAGCGACTGCCTCGCGTGCAGCGGCTGCGTCACCAGCGCCGAAAGCGTGCTCCTGGAGGAGCAATCCATCGACGAGTGCGTCGCGGCGTGCGCGTCGATCGCGAATGACGCCAACAGTGCGGTCGTAGTGTCCATCAGCGCGCAATCTCGCGCGAGTCTGTGCTTGGCGTACGACATGGAGGACGACGACGTCGCGGCGGCGCTGAGCGGGGCGTTTAAAGCCGCGCTCGGCGCGTCGAAGTGCTACGATGCTCGAGACGCGAGAGATGTGAGTTTGGTGGAGATGTACGCGGAATTTTGCGAGCGCATGCGCGACGGGAGGGCGCCAATGTTAGCGAGCGCGTGCCCGGGATGGGTGTGCTACGCCGAAAAGGTGCACGGAGCGCTGGCGATTCCGTACATGTCGGAGACGAAGAGCCCGCAACAAATCATGGGGACGTTCGTGAAGACCGCTTGCGCGCGCGAGCTAGGGGTGATGGGAAGAAATGTTTACCACGTGAGCGTGATGCCGTGTTACGACAAAAAGCTAGAGGCGAGCCGGGAGGATTTTAAACGCGACGGCGCGAAGGAAGTGGACGTCGTGTTGACGACGGGCGAAGTGAGCGCGTTGATTGAACGACTTGGGTTCAGTCACCTGCGCGAGTGCCCGCGAGGGAAGATCGATCGATGGGTGACGATCGATCGGTGTGCACCGGAGAGCGCGCACGCGGCGCCGGCGGTGTCGAGTTCGGGGGCGTACGCCGAGTACGTGTTTCGTCGATTCGCGGCGGAGGCGCATGGCGTCGACGTGGGCGAAATCGAGTGGGTGACGTTGCGCAACGCGGACATGCGTGAGGCCACGCTCGTGGTAAACGGTGTCGTCGTCTTGCGCGTGGCCGTGGCGTATGGCTTTAGGAACATTCAAAATTTGGTGAGAAGCTTGAAGATGAAGAAGAGTCCGTACGCGTTTGTCGAAGTCATGGCGTGTCCGTCCGGCTGCTTGAACGGCGGTGGGCAAATGCCCGCTCGCGAAGGGATGACGAATAAAGAACTCATCGATTCGTTGGATGAAAAATATAGAAACGTCGCGCACGCGCGCGCGGTAGCGGACGTGGGCGCGCTCTATCGCGATTGGATCGGCGGTGAACCCGGTTCGGATGCGGCGAAGGACGCGCTGCGCACGAAGTTCCACGTGCGCGAGCGAACCGTCGGGTTGGTGCAAATCAACAACTGGTAGCGTGCAAATCATAGCTAATGTCTAGTTTTGCCTATTGTAGTGCCTATTCTACAGTGGTGAGAATCCTTTTCCGTTTCGTCGGCGAAGTTTATTTTAAACCTTGCGCGGACGCGGCCTGATTTCCAGCTTGAAGGGTTCCGGACGAAGCGTGATGAGCGCCTTAGGTTTCGGCGGGCTCGCGTTCGCGGGCAAACGAAGCTCGCACGCCTGGCACACCATGGCGAGCAGAAGCACGCTCTCGAGCATCGCGAATCCCGTGCCGATGCACACTCTCGCGCCACCGCCGAATGGAAAGTACGCGTCGTTGGGTCCCAAATTCTTCAACGCGTCTCTCGCCAGCGACCCGTCCGAAAACGGGCTCGGTACGAGCCACCGCTCGGGTTTGAACGCCACCGGATCGTTCCAATACTTTGGATCGCGTTGAATCAAATAAGGCGCCACGAGCACGGTCGTGCCCTTCTTCACGAGCACGCCCGGGCGTAATTCCACATCCTTGGACGCGCAGCGACCGACCATGTACGCCGGAGGCCGAATGCGTAGAGTTTCGAGCACGCACGCCTCCGTGTACGGAAGCTTGGAGAAATCGCTCGCATCGAGCATCGCCCGCGGAGATGTTTTCGTTTTCAACGCCGCGCGCGCCTCTTCCGCGATGCGGTCGCCCGCGCTCGGGTGCTCCGCCACGAGCGCGCACGCCCAAGAAAGTAAAATCGCGCTCGTCTCTTGTCCCGCCACCATAAGCGTCATGAGCTCATCCCTGAGGGCCTTATCCGTCATCCCGAATCCGTCGCCGACGCTTTCATTTTCGCCCTCATCCTTAGCGCGCAGTAACCGGTCGAGCAAATCCATGCGTTCATTTTCCTCCCCGCGAGCCGCGCGTTTGCGCCTTTCGGCGATGATCCCGAACACCTCCTCATCCAATCGCTTCACCGCCGCGTTAAACATCACGTTATCAAACGTCGGGACCCACTCCGGGACGATCATTCCCGTCGCCGCGCGTCGTCCAAAAAATTCAAAGCACTCCTTGATCGCTCGATTAATTTTGTCTTTGCGCTTTCCCTCGAAATCGGCGCCAAACAGCGCGCGCGCGACGATCTCCAACGTCACATCGTTAAAATCTTCGTACACATCCCTCTCGCCTCTCGCCGACCAACGTTCATCGATCATCGCGCGCGCCGAATCCGCCATGACGCTCGCGTACGTCTCCACCGCCGCGCTTCGAAACGCCGGCGCGCTCAACCTCCGCTGTCGTCGCCACACGTCGCCATCGCTCGTTAACAACCCTTCCCCGGTCAACGAACTCCCGGGAAAAAACGCGGTACCGCGCTTTTCAAACCTCTCCTCCGCGCGCGCGCCTAAGACGATTCTCGCGACGTCCGCGCCGCTCGCCACGACGACGAGCGCGTTCGCCACTCTCACCGACACGCAATCGCCGTATCGCATTCGAACGCGCTCGAGAAACCCAATCGCATCGATCGCGAGCTCGAACGCGCAGTCTTCACTCGGCCCAGGGAGATCGCGCGCGCGCGCGCTCGAATCCCCCGCGTTCGCGCCTTCAGCCGCGCGCGCGACGTCCGCGACCACCTTCCCGATCGCTCGCGCGAGGGCGATTTCCCAATCGCTCGCGGATGCGCGCACGTCTCTTGTGTTCGCCTTCGTCCGATCGCGAATGTGAGCTCGCGCGCGCGCCGAACGCGTCGCGCGTCGCGCTCGCTCGCGGATGTTCGCGCGCGCGCGCGTCCCCGGCGTCACTTCGCGCTCGGCCATTCGCAAAGCGCTCGACATCGCGCGCGACGCACGCGTAAAGGTTTTCTCCGTAAGCGTCGACCGTATCTCGCGCTCGCCGAGGGCGGTGGTGTATGGGGTTCTTCTCGCGAGGCGGCGCCCGGGCGCCGAGCGCGAACGCGAACGCGCCGAGACCGCCGAACGCGAGCGCGCACGCATCGACCGCGCAGGCCAAGGAGACGAACGCGAGCGCGAACGCATTCGCATCGAAGTCGTCGTCGAAGACGTCGACGGGGTGTCCTTGGAGAGATTGCTCGTGCGGCAGCGCGTGCGCGTGCGGCGCCGGGTGTCGGTGCGGGACGGTGAAGAAGTAAATTCTAGGCGATGACGCCCGATCGAGGGAAGTTCGCGAATCGCGCGCGAATGGCGATGAGACGAGGGATAGGGAAAGTAAACGCCTGCGTCGCGGTGGTGTGCGCGGCGTTCGCGCTCGTATACGCGTGCGTGTGCGAGACGGCGTTCGCGGGGCGAGCGCGTGGGGTCGCGGGGCGTTCGAGCGCGGAATGGGTTTTTCGAGCGACGACGGCGATCGCGGGGGCGATGTACGCGTGCACGGTGATGAGAGATCCGGGAAGAGTACCGGTGGAGTACGAACCAAACGTCGAGGACGACGGCGGCGGGGTGGTGGAGACGAAAAAGAAAGGGGGCGGACGACGGTTTTGTCAAAAGTGCGAGCGGTATAAACCTCCGCGAACGCACCACTGTCGAGTGTGCAAGCGGTGCGTCTTACGCATGGATCATCACTGCGTGTGGGTGAATAATTGCGTTGGGCATTATAATTACAAGAGTTTCTTTCTGTTCCTGGCGTACACGACGCTGGCGTTGACGCAGGCGACGTATCACTTGGGCGTCTTCGCCAGGGATGAGATTTTTAGCGAAAATGGATCGGCGGCGAACGATTTGAAAACGACGACGGTGGCGATGACGTGTTTAGTGGTGACTTTTGCCCTCAACGTCGCGCTCGCGTTTTTGTTTCTATGGCACGTTCGGCTGGTGATTAACAACAAGACGACGATCGAGCACTACGAAGGCGTGACGGCGAAGCACAGCAACATTCCGCAAATCATCGAGCATCCCTACAGCCTCGGCGTCGTCGCAAACTTGCGCGAGATACTTGGTCGAAACATCATCTTATGGTTCGCCCCGGGATGTAAAATCTCGGGTGATGGCACGAGATTCGCGTCGATATTAGAGATGGGCCGCGTCGCGTTTGAAGCGCACGCCTCCAAGAGAGAGGGCCAATTATCGGTCATCTAGCGCGGACGATCGTCGAACGTCGACGAACGCCCCGACGGTTCGCCGTTCGCGCCGCAGTCGCTCGAACACCGAGATCGCGCGATGCGACACACGCGCTTTCATTTTTATCTCCTCTGGCGACCTCTCATCCTCACTCGTCGTCCGCCATGCGCGCGCTTCGCCTCCTTTGCCTATTCCTCGCTTTCGCCTCGCCGTCGCTCGTTCGCGCGCGCGTTCGATTCCCTGGGTTCTCCAAGTCCCTCGCCGAGGTGCGTCGTTCATCACACCCTCATCCCTCGCGCTTCGACTGACGCCGGCGCTTCGTTCAGGCTCTGGAATCAATCAATCTCTCGCGTTGCCGCGAACATAAATCCGGTCACCGTCGAGCGACATCGAGCGCGATGAATCATCTCAAGCTCCACGCAAACGACGACGCGTTGTCGTGTTTCGCCGCGGCGCTCGATGAAAAACCAGATTTCGCCCCCGCGGCGTACGGCGTCGGCCGCGCGTACGCGGAGAAGCGAGCGTTCGAGCACGCGAAAGATGCGTACGAACGCGCGATCGAGCTCTGGCCAACGTACGTGGACGCTCACATCGCGCTCGGCGATGCGTGGGCGGACGTCAGAGGGGACGTCACGCGGGCGGAGGGGTGGTACGAACGCGCGGTCGGCGCGAACGAAGGCGACGCGTTGGCGTGGGAAGCGCTCGGGGCGCACCGATTGAGCAATGGCGCGCTCGCGAGCGCGCTTGGGACGTACGAGCGAGCGATTTCGAGCGTGAAAGGGAAAAATGCGGGGTTGCTGTTTGGATTAGCGCGAACGCGCAGGGCGCGAGGGGAATGGAAAGCGTGCGCGAAGGCGAGCGAGGAGGCGACGGACGTTGCGAGCGAGTTCGGACAGGCGTATCATTTATTGGCGATGTGTTTAGTGGAGAGCGGGGATTTAAGTGACGAAAGGGCGCGTGAAGTAGAGGGGTATTTTCGCACGGCGGCGACTCGAGAGCCAGAGTTCGCGGCGCATCACGTAGATTTGGCTTTTTTCGTGTACAACGCGAGCGACGGGCGTCGTCTGGGAGAAGCTCGCGAAGTCGTCGCCGCCGGGGCGAAGGCGGAGTTCGATGAACGCGAACGCAAGGCGTTCGCGACGCTTGCGGAGGCGTTTGAACGGTTTGTGGCGAGTCGCGAGCGCACGAGCGAACTTTGAGACGGGTCAAGACGGGCAAGTAGTACACACACGTATTCAGGTACAGAGTAATTCATACAACAAAACATCGCTGCGGCGCGGCGCATCGCCGAACGGGATGTCAACTCAATCTCTCGGCCATGCTCGTGCCAGTATTCGTTCGATGAGCGCCAGATCCCCATCGCGCGTCGAGCGATTTTTTCTCCTTCGCGTAGGGGTTGGGATCTCGACCGCCGCGACGAACGGGGTCTCCCACACGAGCGCGAGAGCGATCCGGTCCCCCACTTCCTTTTCCATCGTAACCACCGCGCTGTTCGGCGCCGTGCGCCCACTTGCACGAGTTACCTCGCGTGCATCGGCCGACGGTGAAATCGTAACAACGACTCGTATTTTTCGGAAGAGGACGCGCAGAGTCGTAGCGACGACCGTCTCGCTCGTCGACGACATCCCGCATCATCGATAGCGCTTCTTCTCGCGCTCTCGGGCTATAACTGTATATCAATAACAGCTCCATCCCGGGTTCATCGGAGGACGGGATGTTGACCACGTACACTCCGCACGTCATTTCAATGTGGCGGAGATTTTCGCCGCCCTTTCCGAAGATTGCAGCGATGGCTCGGCCGGA
>Ga0222712_10002350_pt1 | contig 21762 bp, 62 predicted proteins | sample C33_657DmetaG_FD_165043 | JGI IMG/M metagenome (GOLD analysis project Ga0222712, IMG submission 165043) | Estuarine water microbial communities from San Francisco Bay, California, United States - C33_657D | ecosystem: Environmental > Aquatic > Marine > Unclassified | place: USA: California... | reverse complement strand
GAGGGCAAAATGACTTATGAAGAATTTTTAGACCTTCCATTTAGTTCTCTCAAAGATATTGAAACTATCCTTATCCTGAAAGACAAACATAATATGGATATTACTAAACAAGAAGAAGATTTGTGTAGGCATATCAGTAAGTATTATGGAGAGCAAATCAAATCTTATGAACTCTTCAAGAACAAAGAAAAACTTGAAAAACTTTTTAGAAAATGACTGAATTTCAACCAACACCACAAACACCAGAGCAGGTAGATGAAGGTCTGCGTAATGCTATGAAACAAGCAAAGAAAGATGGTGTATTTGATTGGGATCGTTTAAGTGAAATGAATATTCAACCAATCGTAAAATACATTTGTACCTGTGATTTCTTTGGTGGAGGACAATTTTGTATTCACTTTACAGAGAAAAATATAATTCCCAATCGTTGGATCCGATTTTGGACACGAGTATTCTTCAATAGTAAATGGGAGTTTCTAAATGACTGAACGAGTAAAATTCGCACAAGTATCCAGAGTAATCTGCCCCAAGACAGGTATTCATTATCTTGATGCGATTGATGTAAATGGTATTCACTGGTTAGCACAGATGGAAACTGATGTAGAAAAGTGGATTACATATAAAGAGTTCTGGTATCAAGACCCACAACAACCATTAGACCTATGACTCATCCTACATCAGAATGGGAGTGGGAAGACACTGCCGAAGTCGCATTTCAGGAATGGTTTAACGACCTTTATACTCCTTTTACCTTTCGTTGTGAATGGTTCTATGGAGATTGTGCCGTAGAAGACCTGAAAACCCGTGAGGATTTGTTGAGAAAGTGGTTGCATTCTGCCTTCTTGACGGGTTATAATACTGGAAGGTGTTCTCCAAAACTTGATGATACGGGGTGTTATGACTAGAAAACTCTGGGATATTATACGGGAGGACTTGGGGTATAGTATTGATTGTACCGATGAGATCGTAGATGCTGTTGAGAACTGGTTGCCCAAAGAACACGACACTAACTCTTACAAATGGAATGAGTGCCTGAAACTTATGCGGGAGAAACTACGATGAACGATGAAATGCCGTGGGTCAATCTCACACAAGAAGAAGTAGAAGAACTCCGCAACAAAAAACACGAACTCACTGAATACGGCAAACAAAGGTTGAGAGAACTTATGGAAGACAGATTTTATCCAGATGAGATGTTTGATGCCGCAGAAAAAGCACATAAGCAATTGACGCACGAAAAAATGTTGGAAATTGCTGAAGAAAGAGAAAAACTTGCTGCTGGTTTCAAACAAGACGACAATGGTGAATGGTATCGTCCTACACTACAAGAACTCACCAGAAATGAGAGAATTGAACTAGCAGAGAAAGAGATTGCTTACATTGTGATGGGTGGGCAAGATGGACGAGAGTATGCTAACTCTATTGCTTTTCTTCTTCAAGTATTAGATAGTTTGAGAGATGACTAAACTTGTAAAGTGGGAAGAAAACCCAGACGAAATCGTGCTGGAAGAGGTGGAAATGTTTCACCTGGAAAGTATGAACGAACGCAGCCTGTGGTGTGGTATTTACGGACAAGACGGTAAAATCTATCACTTGAATATTCACGCAGATGGTGATAAACTGAGATACTACTGGAGTGATGAAACACCGTGAGAAGTTTAGCAACTGGTATTGTTTGGGGATTTGCACTGATTGGTGTATTTGCATCCATCACTTATTTGTATGCAGCAAATCAAGATATGAAAACTCCACATCATACTTCAACTGTGGTGGGACATTCTGGTGATTTAAAATGCACTACATCGTGTGTGGTGAAAGAAAATGACCTTAAGTGAAAAGGCAAAAATCTTCTACAATGTTTGGTGTTGTGCATATCGTCGTAGATATGCTGCGAAACAAACACAAAACTGGGAACTGTATAATCGTGAACACCAAACTTTGTTAATGTGCCTTAAAATAGCAAAGTGGACGACATTTGATACTGAAAAACCACAATACTTAAAATAATGTTTAGCAAACCACTTCTAGGAACTAATAAAAAGAAGACCAAACTAACTTGGATAGAATATATCTGGAACTCTTGTATCATTCAGGGGTGGTATAATTGTTGGTATTCTTTTAAGAATTGGGCAGACTTGATGGGCGATAACTATCAAGACTATGCTCTTCTTATATCTGATGACCCACTGGAACAATGTATCATATACTTTTGGGATAGTTTAGAAGATGAGATTTATCCTAAAGAGTTTCTTGAAGAACTGATGCAGATGGTTGATGATATTGATAGTGGTAAGGTAAAACCAGTTCCATTTGATATTGATAAGTTTAAAGAGGCATTTGAAGATGATGACGAAGTTTGATTATCAGCACGATGAACGCCGTTATGGATGGGTAGTAGATAGTCGCTATCAATGGATTAATATGCTAACCAAAATGCAGCAGAATAATCCACGACGTTTTAAGGAGTTTGAATACTCTACTGCCACCATTTATCATCATATAGATAGACTGAACCAGGAGCAAAACACTTACGACTGATGAGCGAAGTTCAATTCAAAAAACATAGAGTATTCCGTGAAACTGAAGCAGTTGTATTCTATGATATTTCTGTAGAAAACTCTAATGCACAGGACCTTGTGTGTCATACTGGTCCTGCTATCAGTCCTCCTGATGATATTGTAGGAGCCAAACAGTTTTATATTCATTATCACCAGATAGACCATAATCGTGTTCTATCTGGACTTCGCACATTTGAATTGGTGAATAAGGAATGGCGCTATCCTTATCACATCGTACATCTTAATCGTTCTTCTGGTGCATTGGTCATTCCTAAAATGACTTTCCATCGTTCTTATTCTGGTGCTGATGGTTCTATTGTCATCAATCAAGCAATTCGTGATTCAGAATTTGATCCAGAGACGGAGTTTATCCCCGTATCAGCAGCAAAAGATAAGGACTTGTATCACATTCTTGCACACGAAAAACCAGTTATTCATACATTAGGAGAATGATATGGGGATGTTTGACTATCTTCGCTCTTCATATGATTTGGGTGAAGAATTCACGAATGTAGAGTTGCAAACCAAAGACATTGAAGATGGTATCGGTGGTACAATGTCTCACTATTGGTTAGACCCACACGGATATTTGTATTACATTGATTATTCACACACAGCAGACTTTGTAGAATTAAAGGAAGGTGATGATGGATACAATGATAAGAAATCCTTTCTAAACTTTACTTGGAAACCGAACGGTAATAAAGGTAAAGTCTCTCCTTTGTTGATTACAAAATATGTGGAGGTTTATCCTGCAAATTGGGACGGCGAATGGACTGACTGGCCCCGTTGTAGAATCCACTTCAAGTATGGTAGACTTATGGACTACGACATCACCACTGGAAGATGAAGGAGTTTGATTACTCTCTTGATTACAAAACTTTAGATTTCACTGATTTTAGTACAAGAAAACTATATAGAATTGGACGCGGGGAGCAGGGAGTTCTCTTGTGTCGCCCATACACCGAAGATATTTGCCAGTATTGGAGGTTCAAGGATGAGACTACTGCTCGCAAATCTGCTCTTAAAATATACGAAATGTTCTGTTCGTACTCAAGGGACGACGATTTCATTGGTATGGATATGGCACGCAAATTCCTTGAGATGGGATTTACACGGAGCCGCCGCTACGCGAATCATTCTAGTGGGAAAAAATACTCTGAAACTGGTGAAGTATTACCCCAAAGTCCAACAGCACTTACGTGCGAAAAAGCGAGAGCAGCAACAATCTTCAAACATTTCAGAGATATAGCAGCAAAAGACCCAAAGTATGTTATGATGCGTAAGGAATGGAGAGCAGCAGAATGACCGAACCATCTTTGTTTCCTTATGAGAACTTTCCAGTCAGATTGGAACAGAAAGCAGAGAATCGTATTTGTTGGTTCAAAGATGATTATGACTTGCAAAAACATCTAATCCGTTATAAACTAGACAAAAGAACAATTAAGATTGATTATCGTGATGGAGAACCCGTTGTACGCAGTAAAAAACACAAGGGAAACGTGGAGCAAAAGTCTAAACCAAAAGGTAACAGAGGTACAGGTTCAGTTCGCAAAGGAAAATCCAGCGTGGATTCCACTCGAAACGCTGTTGGCACTACAAAGCGTAAAAAATGACTGAAGAAACAAAACTTATTCTTGCACTGATGCAGATTGATAACCTTACCAATTTGCTCAAAGATAATGAATATGAAAAATTTATGTATAGTCACCTTATTTCAATTCAAGTAGAACTCAAGAGGCAATTAAGTCATTATGGAAAAACAACTGTACGATGATTGTTTCTATGTGGAACAAAGGAAATATGGACTGTGGTATTCTACAGATAAAGAAGGAAAGGGGTTGATTACATCACTAACTGAAGATCAATGTGTTACTGCTACACGTTGGTATATGAAAGGATTGCAAGAAGGATTTGACAAATCTGAAGAAAAAACTTATAGTTCAACTGTTGAAGGAAAATTATGACCCTACGCACATTTGTAGATAAAAACGGTAACGAATGGAACTGGCAAGAAACACCAGAAGTTCTTACTGCTCTTTCAGAATATCGTAAGTTTGCTGGTAATTATCAAGGACCTCTTTATGCTCCACATCCTGACTTGAAAAATGAAAATGAGACTAACGCCTAAACAACAAATGTGGGCTAATATCTTTAAGTGTGCTGTAGAAAGGTCTAATATTTACTTTAAGGAAAAAGATCTTGAACGACACGCAAGAGAGCATACAACAGTCTCATTAGCACTACAATTAGGTGACCAATTTTGGAGAGAAATATTATGATTGGAAAATTCATTAACTGGTATTTTTCACCATCACGAAAACCGATTGTAGAAGATATTGATTTGTATGCAAAGATTGCAGAGTTAGAAGAACGTATTCGGCATTTAGAAGAAGAGAACGTAGAAAATTCAAATTGTTTTTATGAACTATCAAATTCCATTGATGCTATTGATGCCCGTATAGATATACTGACTTTAGAAAATTGGAATAACAAAGATGTATGAACTTGATGACTTTGAAAAAGCCCTTGCTCATTTCGGCACAAGAGTTGACATCATCATTGCACTTGAATTGGGTGGGAAGATTGATTCTATCTCTGCTTACAAAGAAATCAAAGCAGAACTTAAAGAACTCAAACGAGCAAAAAAGCAATACGGAAAGGATATGTAGTAAATGTGGTGAAACCAAACCACTTGACGAACAACACTACCAGCGTGTAAAATACTTTCGCAGTGGGTTGTCTTTCTACTGCAATGAGTGCAACAAACCCAAACCCAGAGAAGACTGATTATGGACTACAAGAAGTATTCGCTTGAAAAACTTGAAGAGTGGATGCACGATGCTATGAGTAGTGATGCATCACCTCACGAAATCTATTCAACTATTCGTGAAGCAGTTCGTGAAAATTATAATTATCACCGAGAACAAGTAAGTCGTGCTTATGGACTTCTTGAACTTTTAAGTGGGCATCGTCCTGTTGCAGATAAATCTATGCTTTCTTGCGATAAAGATGACCCATCTCCAGAATGTAAGGGTGCCTGGAATGATTTCTGGGAAGGTGTTGATGATGAAGTAAGACAATCCCTTGAAGAAAAAGGATATGAGTGGACACCACTTCCCCAAGAGGATAAAGTTGTAAGGTGGCAACTTCCTGTCCAACTTGATAGTTTGTCTGGTGAATGTTATGTTCAGTTCCCTGATGATTTGTTAGAGGCAGCAAACCTTAAAGAAGGTGATACTGTTGAATGGGTTGAACAAGGTGATGGTTCTTATCTGTTGCGTAAAGTTTGATGTATACACTTCAGTTCCTTGCTCCTTTTGTTGCTGGTCTGTGTTTTGAAAACTTTATGACCAAACAAGGAGAACTTTGCAACTTTAGACAACCACGCGCTTCTGTGCTACAATATGCTAAACCAAATCCAGAAGCTGCGTGTTATCGTGACGGCATCTTCTATCCTAGATGTAAAGATCTAGAAAATCCTGAAGTCCTTTATTATCACAATTTACTTAAAAATGGCACTGTCACAACAAACCCTAGAACATCTCCTTGAAGCAGAATCACATCTTCGTGCTGCAATTAAGTCTGCTTCAGTTAATGAAAAACCACTGGTGATTCAACAACTATCTAAACTTCTTCTTGATATGGAACAATGTAAGAAGTTTGAAGAGATTATGGATATGCTGGAAAACAGAAAACCAGGTAGTCGTGGTGGTTTTGGTTCTTTCTTTAATGATGAAGATTAAGAACCGTAAAGCAATCCCGAAGAAATTATTAAGTTTATAGATAATGATATGTTGATATGCTAACATATCTGGGTATTCGGGAGTAAAACCATGACGCTTTCATCAGGAAAAAACGATAAACTTACTGATGCGGAGTGGAATGAAATGTCTGCACTTAAAAATGCAATCAATCAACGCCCACAGTCTGTTGTACCCGAAAAACTAGAAGAGTTCACTGCATACTTGGTGCGAAGTTTGAGAGAAAAGGGCGGTTGAATAAGTGTCCTAAGGGTGCTGGACAAGTACCCTTTTTTCATATATAATGACTTTAGAGTTAAACCCCAAATGAAACTTAAGGCAGTTTTGCTTGCATCAGTTCTTGCAGCACCTATCCCTGCATTTGCACAGCAAACTAACATCTATTCTGTTTGTACCAATATTCAGGAAAACTACATACCTGGATATTATGATAGAAGTGGAAATTATATTTCTGGGAGTGTGAGAACTCAACGGTACAATGTTCAGTGCGGAACTGGAACTTATTATCGTCCGAATGACGGTAATGTGTATCAATCTCCTGTTGCAGTTCCTATTGAACAACCACGTTATCGTCAGAGGATTTGTAATCCCACTGCTGGGGCTGCATTGGGTGCTGGTCTCGCATCTGCTCTGACTGGTAATAGTTACAATTATGGTGGAAGTTATTATCGAAACTATAATCGTGGTAGTTATTCTGGTGGTTGGAATAACTATGGTACAAATAGTAATGGTTGGACACTTTTTGGTGCTGGTCTTGGTGCATTGCTCTATAGTTGCTAATTGGGCCCCTAAAAGTGTTCCTATTACATAATCGCTCCAAAATGGTTATGGAAACCATCAAAAAGAAAATATACTTCTATTCCACTCAAGCACATTACGAGGACCAAGTTGAACTTGGTCGTATCCCAATGCTTAAGATTGGAGACACGCAACAAGAAGAAGCAGAAGAACGTATCAATCAGCAAGATACAACTTCTAATCCTCAGCAACTTATCACCAAAGGAGTATTTGAAACCACTTTTGGTGATAAAGAGTTTCACAAATATCTTTTGAAAAGTGGTTACAAGAAAACCCGTGATGATAAAGACCGTGAATGGTTTTATATCACTGTAGAAGATGCTGCATATGAACTAGAACAGTATCAAGGTTCTCAGTCTGTAAGTAAAATTGCAGAAACCCGCGAACTCTTTAAACATCAGAAAGAGTTTGTCACCAAAATTATGTCAACTTGGGAGCAGTGGAAAGAATTTCTGCTGTTTGCAAAGTGTCGTGCTGGTAAATCTACGATGGTACTTACTGCTATTGTAGAAAGTGGTGTCAAGGTAACACTTGTTGTTTCCCGATACAAGTCTCCAGAACAATCTTGGCGTGAAGATTCTAATCTTAAAAACTTTGAAAATCTGGTCTTCATTGACTTGAATAAAAAAAATTATGATCAAGAGATTGCGAAGTATCTGAATACTGATAAACAACTGATTCTTTGGGGTTGTATTCAAAGTCGTAAACTTAAGAATCTTCCCTGCAATGTTGACCTTATCGTTTATGATGAAGCACACATTGGATATGGCTCAAAACAGTGGATTGAACTTCAGAATTCTTGCGATTGTAAGGTTCTGTATGTAACTGGAACTGCATACAAGATGGTGTGGGATTTCAGTAATTCAAACCGTTACATTTATTCTTACTACGAAGAACAACTTGATAAGAAGCGTGGTTTAATTAATCGCCCCTCTATGAAGGTTGTTCTTGCAAAATATGATTCTGAAAAGTATCAATCACTCTTCGGAGATGACCCCGATGCAATGAAGAATCTGTTTCGGGTTGATGATGAAGGCAATTTTGTTGAACCTTCTTTGGTTCAGGACTTTGTTACTAATCATTTCGAAACTCAACGTACTCTTCGACCCCAACATCGTCTGTTGAAGGACTCAACGCATCTTTATATGACGTTGCCTTCTGTTGCTGCCTGTCACGCTATCAGTAAGTATATGAAAGGCACACGATTTGCTCCTCTTGTTGTTACTGGAGACACTGATAACGATGCGGAGGATATCAACACGCATATTAAACAAAATCCTAACGGTTCTTGTATTCTGACACGCACCGCTAATGTTCTTGGCGTAACTGCTTCTGAAATTGATACTATTATCAACTGTGCAGAAGGCAGTAGCATTGAATTCTGGACACAATTTGCTTTCCGTGGTGGTTCTTCTGATGAAGATTGGACCGTGATTGACTTTTGCCCACAACGTTGTTTAGAATCACTTCGGCAGACATTTGTTGCTGCTTGCGATACTTCACCTGAAGTTGCAGAATATGATTTTACGGATTATATTGCCATTAGTGAATGGAATCAAGGATTTGAAACTCTTTCTGTGGAAAAAGTGAATGAAATTCTTGCAGCAGATGTTGGCAATGCCATCCGCCTTGTATCTGGTCTTGTTACCTCTCTTGATTACAGCAAACTTCGTGAATTTGATTTCAACTTAAGTCTTGCAGCGACTAACTCTAACATTGCAAAATCTGTTCAACTGAATGATAATAACTCTAACGGCAAAAGCAACAAGAAACGAGTAAATGAACTGGAAAAATCTGCTAAGGACGAAATCTATCAAAAGATTGAAACCATTCAAGCAATTTTAGAGAGAGTTCCTCTTGTTCTTTTTCACGCTATCAATTCTGGCGAATCTATGAATAACATCGATTCTGTTCTTGAATCTGGACATTATCAACCAGTAACTCTTGATGATGAAAATATTTTGCGGATGGCATTGGACTATGGTATTATCAATCGCAAATCATTAAGCACTCGAATCAGTAAAGCATATGTTGATGTGCAACATTCTATACAAAACGATAAGATTATGACACTTGATAAACTGTCCAGGTCTGCACAGACACAGCAAGGAATTCCAGTAGAATTGTTTGAAGAAATGCTTAATGTATGAATCTTGTGATTGTTGGCGACCCTAAGGGAACTCATTCTATGAGTGCTCTTAAAAAATATTCTCCCGAAAACATCTGGGTTTGGGAAAATGACCCTAGGCACATCTATACAATCAATCAGATTGATGCTAAAATAAATATCATCACAGACTTTCAAGAACTTGAAAATAAAAATATTGTAGATAAAAATATGCGATTTGTTACTGTTGGAAATCCTCCTTACTCTGATCGCTCTAAAGTTAGTGGTGCTAATACGGGTGGTTGCTCTAACAATTTGGATTCTGACTTCTTTAAACGGAGTATGGAAATATCTGACAGGGTTTCTCTAATTATTAGAGCAAAGCATTTTATGAAACCCTCTTCTAACTTTAGAAAAAAACTGTTTAGTTCTAACAACCTAGTTTCAATTAAATATCTTTCTGCAGAAACTTTTCCAACTATTCAAAATACACAAACTTGTATTGTAACCTGGGATAGAAATTATAAAGGTCCTTGTAAAATTACATACAAGGATGGTACAGTTATTGAAAAAAATTTGACAGAAAAAGACTTGGTAAAATTAGACAATCCTGATTTTATTGAAGAAGTTCCTAATAATATGGCGCATATGTACTTTAACGGAAATCTGTATAGAAATGCAATTAAAGATTATTCTGGCGGAGTTCCTGTTGTTGAAATTCTTGGATCTGAAGAAACGCCAAAAATTAGGTACATTGAACCTGGTTTAGAAGAAACTGGTCGCAATCAACACGGTGTCATTATGAATATGGCAGCAGAATGGGGTGGATTGGGTAAAATTATGATCAAACCCTATGAAGCATCTGTTACTTTCAGCGTTGTGTTTCTAAAAACTAATACCAACGAGGAAGCAGTTATTCTCAGAGATTACCTTATGTCCGATGAGGTTAAAAAAATCGTTAAGATGAATATGACTTCTTTTCATCCCACCAAAGATTTGTTCAAAAAGATTCCATCTCCATTTAATCCCAACTGTGAAAAAGAACAGGCATAATCAAATTTTAGGTTCTGATATTGAAAGATCTGATGAAAGAATTGATTCTACAGGTGAAGTTTTTACGCCTCTAGAATTATGTCAACAGATGATTGATGAAATTCCAGAAGAAGTTCTAAAAAATCCCAACTCCACCTTTCTTGATAATTCCGCAGGCAATGGCAACTTTCTGATTACACTCAAAACCAAACTTCTAAACTATCACACAGAAGATCACGTCTTAAATGAGATGTTGTATGCAGTTGAACTAATGGGAGACAATCATAAAGAAATGTGTGAACGTCTTGGAGTTTCTATAGACCATCCTCATTATGTCTGTGCTGATGCATTAACCTATGATTATAGTTTTGGAAAACCGCAGGGGTTGGAAGCATTTATGATGGGCCCCTGAAAGTGTCCCTATAGTGTAAGCACTCTCTAAAATGGCAACTCGCTCACGCATCGGTCTTGAACTTGCAGATGGTTCTATTCTGTCTGCTTATGCACATTGGGATGGTTATCCTGAATGGATGGGTCGTATTCTTCGCACTCATTACAACAGCAAAGATAAAGTTGCTGAACTGATTGATGGTGGTGATATGAGTTCGCCTTGGACTAACTGTGGTTGGAATAATGAAACGGTAGAGCAAGGTCCGCTGTATTATTCTGCTCGTGGTGAAGATGCTCCTCCTCGTCACGATTCTGATCTGTGTGAGTATCTTCTTCCTAACAACAGCGAAGAGTATGCTTATGTGTTCCGCAATGGTGAATGGGTGTGCTATAATATGCACCAGTTTGATGATAGCAAACTGCCTGAAGTCGTTGAAATCCCCGCTGGAGCACTTGCAGTATGAACCGTAAGTATTTTATTGCTGGACTTGTTGGTTTTGTTGCTATCATTGGTTGGAACATCTTTTGTATTCAACGTGATGATGCAATGTATAAGGCATACTATCGTCAGCAAGCAATTCAACAACAAAAATGAGTGTTGGACTTGGTATAGCAATCTACACTTCACTTGTTGCAGTTGTATCATCCCTGATGGTGTATTACTTTCGAGTGATGTATCCACGAGAAGAAAAACAACTTAAGGAGAAATCCAAATGATTCCCAAACGTATTCGAGATCTGATTAAAAAAGCAGAGATGGACAAAGCAGCAGAAGAGTTTTGGAAGGAAGTTGAAGCTGAAGCAGCAAAATACGAAGTTACAGTTGACTACTATCTCGCGGAGTTTTATTGATGACGTTTTTACTTGGAATGGCACTTGGTTCTTTACTTACAATCGGTACAGCATTTATCTTTGCTGCTGACCGAAACATTCTTGACGAAGGCGACGAAAACTATTACAATTAAGAGGTAACTTACAAACAACAATGGCACAAAAGTTTCTTTACATCGTAGATCATTATGTTCCTTTTCCCTCCAGTGAATACGGTGGTGTTTGGAATGTGATTGCAGAAGATGATGATGAGTGTTTTGATTTGATTTCTGCTGAAGATGACGGTAATTTCTATGAGAAATACTACAGCGATCTCAAAGAAAACATCTTGAACTCAAGGACTTATGCTCTTGCTGAAGATGTAGAATCTAGTGTTGTTGAATCTTTTACAACGTGACGCAGAATGTAGAAAACACCAATAGAATGATTGGTGAACTTAAAACTCAATATCAAGAACGCATCACCGAACTACAACAAAAGATTACAGATCAGCAGAAAGAGATTCTGCAACTTCAAGAGCAGATTAAACTACTCTCATACGATAAGTATTACGATTGCTGATGAAACTCTCCATTGATTTGATTCCACAATTTACTCACAAACCACCAAAGGATTATAGTTATGAAGTTGAAGAGTTCAAACGTGGTGTCTTTTCTATTTGGTTGCGTTGCCACCGCAAGTTTGATTACAATTTGGGTAAGTCTACCCGCACTATTTGGGGGTTCTACAACTACAAAAAGTGTGAGTTCTATAGTCCTGTAAATAGTAAAGAAGTTGGTAAAGTTGTAAGTTTCAAGAATACCAGAAACTATACAGCGATGCCGTTAAAACAAACCATTCTAGAATCCTGTTTTGTATGACTTACGAACCCAAAATCAATGACTATGTTCGCTGGACCAAAGGTGTTGAAGGTTGGGTTTATTTTAAGGACAAAGAATACATTACAATAGAAGTATCTGTGCGCCCAAAAGACTGTGAAAACTATCAAGCGTGTTGCCTACACAGAAATGAAAGAGTGCTTGTTGTTTGTTATCCAGAACAGTGGAAAGAGTTAGAGTATATAAAATCAAGAGAATCTGTGTATGAAGAAGAAAAAGAACTTTTGGAGACTTTGGTGTAAAGCACTAGGAGAGAAAGCAGGTAAAAATGACAGAGAAGCAGACAACATTGCTTACATACGGACTCTTTTATTCCTCAGTTATCTTATTACTAACTGTTTTATTGTTGCGGGGGTCGTAAGGCACTGGAATGACGTACCAACAATAAATAATGAAAAAGTGTTGGTAAAATGAAGACGTTTCAGCAATTTATGGAACAAACTCCACACATGGAGCCTAATGAGTATAATAAACAGATTGCAAGACGCCAAGCAACACAAAAGTCAGCACAAATCAAGCACGTTCATAGTGAAATAGGTGCAGAAGCAAGATCACAGCAATCACAGAAACGTGCAGAGATGAAAGCAATCATGTCCCGTTGATGAAAACTGGGCCCCTGAAAGTGTCCCTATAATGTAAGCAACCCATAAATTATGGATTCTTTTGACGACATCCAAATTGAAGATTTCTCTTCCTTTGACTTTGTTGATGAGATGAATGAAGGCATCTTTGATGAGAAAGATGACGACAAATCCTTCAACGCATTTCTGAACTCTAATTTTGACTTCTAATTATGTCTGAAACTATTGCTAACGTGCTCCCCCACATTCGTGAATTAAAGGATGCTTGGAGGAAACAAGACTTTATCTTTACGAAAGAGCAACAAGCACAGTATGACCTTCTGATTGCAACTCGCCGCGAACGTGTGCTGCAACTTTATGCAGAAGATAGGGTCTGTAAGGTAAGCAAGTCCGCTCAAGATAAACTACGAGACGCTGAAAACAACTAAATACTAATGCTTATGTTTGGTCGCACAAGCACATTAGAGGGGCAAAAATGCCCCTTTTTTGATATAAATAATCAAGACCAAACATAAAGCAGTATGAATAACTATTACACTTACGCTTATTTGCGTGAAGATGGAACTCCTTACTACATTGGAAAGGGGGAAGGAAATCGTGCTTATAAAAAAGCAAAGAATGAAATAAAACCACCGAAAGATAAATCTAGAATTATATTTCTCAAAAATAACCTAACAGAACAAGAAGCATTTAATCACGAAATCTATATGATTGCTGTGTTTGGTAGAAAAGATTTAGGAACTGGTATTTTAAGAAATAAAACTGATGGTGGAGATGGTGTTAAAAATATGAGCGAAATCACAAAGAAAAAAATAAGTAGGGCAAGAAAAGGGATAATTTTTAGTGATGAGCATAGAGAAAATATTGGTAAAGCATTCCGAGGGAAAAAACTCAATGATAATCGCAAAAAACAAATATCAATACAAACTAAAAAAAATTGGGAAAATCCTGATTATAGAAAAAAACAAATGGAACGCTTAAAAAATATAAAACCACCAGTTAGATTTGGAAAAAATCATCATCAAGCATACACTTGGAAAATAACATTTAGTGACGGTACACAAATTGTAAAGTGTGGACTTGTAATTTGGGCAAGAGATAATAACTATGACTACAATAAACTTTATCTAATTGAAAAAGGAAAAAGAAAAAAACATAAAGACATCGTGGCGGTTGAGAAACTGGACCACATCTCTTGACTAAATACCTGAAAGGGTTTATTTTAGAGAAATGAAGACATTTGCCCACTTTTGCACTGAAGCATACGACGCTGCTGTAATGTCTGGTAGTCAAATACGCAAAACTGGTGAAGGTGGTAGAATTGGTGCTAAGAGGGTTAAAACAACTCCTGAAATCCGCAGAACCAAGAGAGTTGGTGGTGGACAAGTTAAACCATCAGAGTATAAACCACGCAAAGACATTGGTAAGCAAAAAGCAGCATCTGAGCGTCAACAGCAACCAGAGCAAGAGCGTGGCTCTGCTAGAGAAAGACAATTAGCAGCAGCAAAAGAAGAAAGAAGAAAAGCAGCACTTGCACGAAGAGCTGCTAAGTCTGGTGGTGCTGCACCTAAACCAAAAGCAAAAGAATTAGAAAAGCAAGCATCAAAATTACTTACAAAGAAAACTGAACCCAAAGCAAAAGCAAAACCAAGTGATGAAAGGTTTTCAAGTTCTAGAAAACCTGAAGAACATCAAATCAAAGGCAAATATACCAGGGCAGAGAAAAAACAAATGGTGAGAGCTGGAAAGCAAAAACTCCGTGATTTAGTTCTAAAGGCAACAGGTAAAAAGAAAGAAAGCGAACTGAAGCATAAGTACACCGGACCTGATAAAGACGAAGATTGATAACTGGGCCCCTGAAACTGTCCCTATAGTACAACCACCTGAGACCCCTCTAGAATCGCCTACAACATTATGGAAACCGTGACTGTGGGGGTTGATACCCTAAAACGTCTAATTGGTAACTTGCAGGATGCAGTCAACGTGTGCTACAATGTTGATTCATCCGAGAGCGATAGTTACGAGAAAACCTATCCTTTTGCGACAGGTTATTCTCGCGCTGCGATGAACTCTGTGATTGACGACCTTAACAACATTCTGAACAAGTGATTACTCTTCGTCCTCATCAACATCGTGCTGTTGCTGCTATGCAAAAGCACAACAAAGGCCAAGTGATTGTGCCTACTGGCGGTGGTAAAACACTGAAAATGATCTATGATACTCTGCGTCTATTTCAGTCAGAAACTCCACAAACAGTTGTTGTAGTTGCTCCGCGCATTTTGCTTGCAGAACAACTCTCTAGTGAGTTTCTGGAGCACATCAAAACTGTTGCAGTTCTGCACGTTCACAGTGGTGAAACGCACCACATTAGCACCACCAACCCCACAGAGATTTACAACTGGTCTCGTCGTGCATACAAACATCAACTGATCTTCACCACGTACAATTCGCTGCAACGTATTGTTGATGCCGAGATTGATGTGGATACGATTTACTTTGATGAGGCACATAATAGCGTCAAGCGTAACTTCTTCCCCGCAACAGAGCACTTCTCTGCTAATGCAGATCGTTGCTACTTCTTTACTGCAACTCCCAAACATTCCATCACTATCAACAAACCAGGAATGAATCTTCCTGAGGTTTATGGTCAGGTAATCTGTCAGGTTCCTGCACCTGAACTGGTGGACGGTGGTTACATTCTGCCTCCTAAAGTTGTGGTCAAGCAGTTGCCGATGGTCAAAGATCGTCAGGTAGTTTTTGAGCGTGATGCTGAGAATCTGCTGGAGACTATTGATGACCAGAGCGTCAAAAAGGTTCTGATTTGTGGTCGCACCACCAAACAAATTGTTGGTTTGGTATCTGAATCTGACTTCTGTTCGCAACTGCAACAGCGTGGTTATTCTTGGATGATGATTACATCTAAGACTGGCGCAGTTATTGATGGCAAGAAGGTGGATCGTGAGAAGTTCTTTGATACTCTCAATGCGTGGGGTAAGGATAGCAGCAAGCGATTTGTTGTGATTCACCATAGCATCTTATCTGAAGGCATCAATGTCTCTGGACTGGAAGCAGTGTTGTTTATGCGTAACATGGACTACATTGGTATTTCGCAGACTATCGGCCGTGTGATCCGTTTGGGTGATGAATCCAAGAAGTTTGGTCTGGTTTGTGTGCCTGTGTATGATAAGGTTGGTATCAGCACCGCTCGTAGTGTGCAAGCAGTTGTTGATACTATCTTCCAGAAAGGTGAACCTGCTGTAAGTGTGGTGCGGCGATGAAGGAGGGATTTACTATGTTCAAGGATACATACGCTGCTGTGCCTTATGGAAACCGTGGATACATTATCATACATAATGGTCAACAACTTGAAAAACTGTGTAGAACTGAAGCATCAGCACGAAAATACATCACAGATCATAAGAAAGGTAAAAGCGTAGCAAAACTTCCCATTGATTAAAATTGGGCCCCTGAAAGTGTCCCTATAGTATGAAGAACACTCATCTCGAACATCCCGAAGATTCTATCCTGACGGGCGATCTGTCTGTGTTGGATTGGTTTGTGAATCCTGGCACCTTAAGTGTTAAGATTGATGGTGCTCCTGCTATTGTTTGGGGCACGAATCCTGCAACTGGAAACTTCTTTGTGGGCACCAAAAGTGTGTTCAACAAAGTAAAGATCAAGATCAACGAATCGCACGAAGACATTGATGCAAACCACCAAGGAAATGTCGCGCAGATCCTTCATGCTTGCTTGGATTACTTGCCTCGCACTGCTGGTATTTTGCAGGGTGATTTTATCGGTTTCGGTGGATCCGACGAATACAAACCGAACACTATCACCTACAAGTTCTCCGAAGTAGTGTATGAAGAGATCATCATTGCTCCTCATACTGTCTACGTTGCAGAGAAAGATTTGCGTGATGCTGTAGCGTATCCGTTGAAGTTTATCATCACGGATACTCCTTACGTCAAGTTTGTGAAACCTCAAGCATACATTCAACACGGCCAAGAGTCGTTTGCTGATGTTGCTGAAGTCTGTGCATTTGCGCGTCAAATGTCTACAATGTGTGAGTTTGTTTCTGATAAGGAAGCAGCAAAGATTACCAAGCAACTGAATGACTTTATTCGTGCAGGTGAGCAGATTAGTGTAGAGAATGTGAATGTCTTTGATTGTGACCCCAACCTGATTCGTTTGTGGTCGTTGGTGAAGTCTATCAAAGATGACTGTTTGTTCCTCTGCCGCAATGATGGTCCTGCAGCATACATTGGATACAACAGGATTGATGCAGAAGGTTATGTGATGACCAATGAGTTTGGTATGTTTAAACTTATTAACAGAGAGGTCTTTTCTTATGCTAACTTTAACTCTGGAAGGTTTCAATCAGTGTAAATCCTTTACTTTTACCTCTTCCCCATAAATGACTTTCGTGAATTGAGTTTTCTTTACACCATCTTCTCAAATTCGTAACTATTATTATTTCACCATTAGGATTTTTTAATTTGTATGTTTTTGCGTGAGCATCTGCTAAGTTATCTTTCTTAGTAATCCACTCTAAGTTGCTTGCGTGATTATTACTTTTGTTTCTATCAATGTGATTAACTTCTTCCAAGTTATTTGGATTTGGAATGTAAGTTTCAGCAACTAATCTGTATCCTCCAACTGATCTATTCTTTATAGAAAAGAACCGATAACCATTTAGATCATAACCTTGCAACTCTTTTGGATTTTTATAGTCAACAACACTATAAGTTCCTCCACTTGATTTGCCCATCAATTTGTTACAATTAAATACTCTACCATCTTCCGTGATAAAGTAACCCTTATGGGTAGGATGTTCTTTCATCTGCTCTGTTTGTGTGGTTTTATTATTTATGAGGGGAAATCCTAAAATCTCCCCTACCTGAGAAGTTACCACACAAACCAGGCAAAGTATTTATCTTGCAAAGAGTTGGTAACTGGGCCCCTGAAAGTGTCCCTATAGTATGAGCACTGCACAAATGACGATTACTCTCTCCGATTATTCTGCACAGCAAGAAGCTCAAGGCAACATCGCTAATGCTGTTCTTGGGCACACTTATGCTTTGTGTGAAGCACTGCGTCAGAATTACATTGATTATTCTATTCGCAGTCATCAACTTCGCACCTCTGATGTAGAGTATCACGACGCACAGATTGCTAAACTGAAGCAAGGCATTTGTGATTATGAGTTCTATCCTGAAACTGGTAAAAAGTATCACAAAATTATCATGAACGCAAATGGTTCTCGTTCGGTTCATGCTTTTGTGGATAAAAAGACTGGCGAAGTGTATAAGTCTGCATCCTGGAAGTCTCCTGCCAAAGGTGTAAGATTCGACCTGCGAATCATCGAGCAACGTGAATGGTTGCTGCAACATGCTGACTGGGCAGGTGGTTATCTGTACGCACGATGAATTACTCTAATCTCTCAAAGATCCGTCCCAAACTGAGGACACAAGGTAACATCACTGGCAACTTCGGACGTGCAAAAGCTAAAGCAGGTTCTTCACTCAATGATCTTGGTGGTGATGGTAACATAGGTGCAACACAAGATGAATACCTGAATCGTCTTTATTATGCTTTTGATAACACTACCGAACCTAAACTTCGTCAGTTCATTTATAGCGAAATTAAAAAGATTCACATTCAACGTGGAACGTGGTGAAAGTAAGTAAAACTGGGCCCCTGAAAGTGTCCCTATAGTATGAGCACTAACCAAATGGATCAAGTCTACTCCTACGTCACCAACTGGAAAGAAGGTAAAGTCTGCCAAATGTGGATTCAAGAGATTGAAGTATCTTTCGACCACTATCGTTATGTTGCTATTGCTCTCAATCCTGAGACCAATAAAAGTATGGTGATGAGCAAGCCACGTTCCCATTATGATACTCTCCAGTGGGTTCGTCGCTTCTGTGGTTCATTCTCTCTCCTTTACTGATGATGAAAACTATTCGTATTCAAGTCGAAACTTACGACGGTTGCCGTACTATTTGGTACGAGAAGTCCAAACTCAAGAATCCAACTGAAGCTATCAGCAAACGTGTGAATCAGCAACTCGGTGGATTGAATCTCAAACGTATCGAAGTTTCCCTCTCTCCTGCCACTGTATGACTAATCTGCAAGAGTTCTACGATTATGTTTTCTCTTTTTATGGTGCTGGTGGATTGTATCCGATGAGTGCAACATTGGACCTGATTGAACAAGCAACTCTTACACACATCAAAATACTTGAACTGAAAGGAAATGAGTTCTGTGGTGATAGTGTTGATCGTGAATGTGTAAGAGATTTGTTAATCTCCAAATACAAACTTTCATTCCCAAACTAATCCTATGAAATACATCGTTGATTTATACGTTGGTGGCAAAGTCTTCAAGGAAGAAGTGCAAGCAAACTCACCAAAAGATGCACGAGAGACTGCACTTGCTCGCAATCCTACAGCAAAAGTTGTTGCTGTCAATGTCAGTTTCCGATAATAACTGGGCCCCTGAAAGTGTCCCTATAGTATGAACAGCACTCAAGCAATGCCCAACATCATCGCAGAACGCACCACGATGTCACAAGGTATGCCAATTACGGTCACCACAGTGAACGGAATGGATCGTGTTGAAATTAACAACAAACTCCACAAACTTGGTGATGAGTTAATGAAACTTAAGATGCAACAGCAAGCACTCATTGAGATGCGAAATGCGATTGATTTGCATCACGAACGTGAAAGCATTGATGATCTCTTTGATGAACTGTTCGGTGGTTAATCATTATTGGGCCCCTGAAAGTGTCCCTATAGTATAACCACTGAACTTCCAAATGCGAATCTCTCCTGATACCCGAATTGATGTCAAGTGCTATGGCGCTCCCTGGGAGAACACCACCACTGACATTGATCGTGCCATTGATCTTGCCTACAGTTTGAGTGAAGAATACCAGTGTGATGTGGACCTTCGCTATAACTCTACTGGCATCATCTTCCAAACCGTTTCTAACTACTGATGATGAAAACTCTAACACTCCAAGTCACTGAAGTTTCGTTTGATTTTGATGATGAAGATTTCACTGTAGAAGAACAACAAGAGGTCATCAATTCTGTTGTTGGTAATGTCTTTGAGGTGGAAGTTGATGATGACGATAATGATGAAAACATCGCTCAAGCATTAGTCGAAGAGGTGACAGATACCACTGGTTGGTGTGTCTTTGGTCTTGATTTTATTCACATTCTGAAATGATTTCCCTCCCCAATCCTACAAGTAAAATGACTCTTACCAACGACCAACTTCGCTCATTGATTGCAGCATACGCTCACGATGTTGTTGATGGAATGGATGTGCGCGATTTGTGTGCATTTGCAATCGACACAATTAGTGATAACATGGACGGCATGAGTGAGATTGAAGTGTTAGATGAAATGTCACACTTTTATGATGAAGATGTGCTGAATGAACTGATTGAAAGTGTTACCAATGGTCTCTGAAATGTTTATACTCAACGATGCAGCAAAGAATGATCCTGCTGTGCAAATTGCAATGCAAAACTACATCAAACAATTAAACCAAGAGGAACAACGTAGGCAAGCAATTCTTTCAGGAGAATACATCCCACAACCCACAACAGTTTGGAACATCAGCGATCGTGATTAAGAGACCCAAAGTGAGAACCATCGCACTGATCTTCATTGTTGCATTATTCCTATCACCACCAGTAAGATACACCACTGCACAAACATTGCACACTGTAGCAGACATTCTCCAACCCAATGATTGAAACTGATTATTACATTCTCCCCGAAGAAATCCACTCAGAGATTATCATTGAAGCAATGAAACTTAATGTCTCTGTTGATTACTTTCTGATGGAGTTCTGTAAGATTGATGATTAAACTGGGCCCCTGAAAGTGTCCCTATAGTATAAGCACACAACCTTCCCACAATGCGTAAGATCGAAACTCAAATCATCAAAGCTATTCAAGAGAACAAAGATCTCAAAGTTGCAAACAGTGAGGTTATCTCTTGCACCAATGTTTCTGATGTTTATCTGCACGGTAATCTGATTGCTCGGATTGGCGAAACCTGGATGGAATTGTTCGACTGTGGCTATCAAACAGCAACCACAAAGAGTCGTCTTAATGCACTTCTTTCTGCGTTTGGTATGGAGGGAGAATACATCTTCCAGAAGAAAGGTCAGTGGTTTATTAACTATCAAGGTGCCCCAATTCCTTTCTTCAATGGTATGCGTCTTGCCTGATCTTTCTCACATTCTTTACACTTTCCTCCAATGACTCAAGTAGAAATCAACGGTGCAATCTCCCAAGCATTTGCTAATCTTTCTATTCTAAATGAACAGGTTTATGATTACTGGGTTTCTGAACTTTACACTCTTGATGGTGCAATGATTGATGAAATGTGGAATGAACAAACTGTCTATGAAATGGAAACTGATGTGATGCAAAACTCCTGAGATTGATGATGACTGATACTCAAAAGATTGATGCACTTGTTGAACTTCTGAATAACGTAATGCACACTCTGAGTATGAAACAGTATGAGATCGAAGATGCAACTCAATCTCATCAATGTGAGGTAGAAGCAGATACCTACCATCAACAAATGATCAACATTCTTCACTCTCAAGACTGAATCCTAAATGATGTTCACAATCCGCTACTTTACTCCCTATCAACAACAATGGAGGACGCAAAGTTTCTCTACTCTTGATGAAGCAAATAGGATGATTGAGTTCTACAAATCGTGCGGAAGTCCTGCTGAACTTGTTACCAACTGAACCTCAAATGATTACTCTTACAAGCGTCAATCT
>Ga0222712_10002349_pt1 | contig 21769 bp, 19 predicted proteins | sample C33_657DmetaG_FD_165043 | JGI IMG/M metagenome (GOLD analysis project Ga0222712, IMG submission 165043) | Estuarine water microbial communities from San Francisco Bay, California, United States - C33_657D | ecosystem: Environmental > Aquatic > Marine > Unclassified | place: USA: California... | reverse complement strand
GAGCCTGGGGGCCGGGCGGCGTCCGTGGAGCGGTTCCGCCCGTCGCTTAGCGGCGGAGGTTCTGGGAGATGAGGGAGACCAGCTTCTGGCTCTGCGGCAGGTTGCCGAAGGCGCCGTACTTGACCGAGACGTTGACGAAGGCCTGCTTGGTGACGGGGTCCTCGGCCTTGACGACCTCGACCTTGATCTCCAGGTCGCCGATGGCGCGGGCGAAGACGACGACCCCGAGCAGCTCCTTGTTGGCGCCTTCGTCCGGGGTCTCGCCCATGCGCTTCATGTCGGGCTGGGAGTCGATGGCGCGCTTGACGGCGTTGAAGACGGCGTCGACGTCGGTGGTGTTGTAGCGGGTCACCAGGGTGCCCGTCACGTTGGAGAAGGTCGCCTCGCGGTGGTCGGGGTTGTCGACGCCGATCGAGGTGTTGCAACCCGTGACGGCGAGGGCGGTGGCGAGGAGGGCGAGGGTGGCGGCGAGCTTCATGGTCAAGGAGGTGGAGGAGTGGCGTCAGTCAAAGCACAGCCGGGGCTCCAAGGCAATCAGTTTCGCCCCCCGCCGCGGGGCGCCGGTCAAGCCGCGTCGTAATGGTTTTGCAACTACAATCGGTCGCCCGGGCCGCCGGGACCGGTTCCGCCCGGGGATCCGGCGCCGGTCGGGCCTGAAGGTCTTTTTGTTTAAAAACAGGCATAATTCACAAGAGTCTAATTGGTAGCGACTTAAGATTTTAAGACTAAAACCAATCATTTGGTCCATTCCGGGGGCGTGTTAATAACAAAATGGGGCAAATTTCTTGACCAGTGGGGAGGAGTGGCGAAAAGTGGGTCGATAGGGGGCTTTACCCCACGAAATGTCCAATGGCGCTCACATCGGTCTCTTCACCGGCATCCATCACGGAAAGCTGGACGAGAAGAACCGTGTCACGATCCCGGCGGCCTGGCGTTTCGAAGGCGGCGGCGAGACGAGTTTCCTCGCGATGTTCCACCCGGCGCTCGGTTCGATCGTCGTCTTCCCGCCCGCGATGGTGCGGCGCATCTTCGACGCCGCGACGCAGGTCACGGTGAGCGATCCGGACAAGATGGACGCGCTGCGCCTGCTCGGCGAGAACAGCGTCGAGGTCGCCTGCGACAAGGCCGGCCGCATCACGCTCAACGAGCACGTGGTGGCCCAGGCGGCGCTGGGGCGCGACGTCGTCTTCCGCGGCGGCTTCACGACGTTCCAGATCACGTCGGTCAACCCGCCGGCCGTGGACCGCGACTCCGCGCGCACCCTCGTCATCCTGCGCGCGCTCAAGGAGCTGGGGATCTGAGGTCGTATCCAAAAGTTACTTACACAACTCACACCTTATTCACAGCCCGCATGACCAGCCACGTCCCAGTCCTGCTTGAGGAGTGCCTCGCGCTCCTCGACCCGCGGGACGGGCGCGCCTACCTGGACTGCACCTTCGGCGGCGGCGGGCACTCCGCGGCGCTCCTCGACCGCGCCCCCGGCGCGACGGTCGACGCCCTCGACCGCGACCCCGCGGCCGCGGAGCGCGCCGCGCCCCTCCTGGCCCGCTACGCCGGCCGGCTCCGCTTCCACGCCCGGAACTTCCGCGACCTCGACCAGGTGCCCGGCCGCTTCGACGGCGTGCTGATGGACATCGGCGTCTCCTCCTTCCAGCTCGACGAGCCCGCCCGCGGCTTCTCGTTCCGCCACGACGCGCCCAACGACATGCGCATGGACACCCGCGTCGGCCGCGGCGCCGCCGAGTTCCTCGAGCGCGCCGACCGCGAGGAGCTCGTGCGCGCCGTCCGCGACTACGGCGAGGAGCCCCGCTGGCACCGCGTGGTCACCGCGATCGAGCAGGCCCGCGGCACCGGCCGCCTCGCCCGCACGGGCTCCTTCGCCGAGCTGGTGGCCGAGGCCGCCCCGCCCGCGCCCGGCCCCCGGGGGCCGCATCCCGCGACCCGGACCTTCCAGGGCGTCCGCATCGCGGTCAACGACGAGCTCGGCGCCCTCGCCGACGCCCTGCCCAAGGCCTTCGCCAAGCTCACCGCCGGCGGCGTGCTCGCCGTGATCTCCTTCCACTCGCTCGAGGACCGGATGGTGAAGCGCTACATGAACGGCGTGGCCGGCCGCCCGGTCGACCGCGACGACAACACCGCGCAGGACGACCGCGTGAAGCAGGCCGACCTCCTCACCCGCAAGGCGGTCCAGCCCGCGGACGATGAGCAGCAACGCAACCCCCGCAGCCGCTCCGCCCGGCTGCGCGCCGTCCGGAGGCTCGCCGCATGAACCCGCGCCGTCTCTGGACCTGGTTCTTCCTGGCCGCGACCTTCTTCGTCGCCGCCGTCGGCACCATCAACATCATCCGCCTGCGCATCCAGGGCGACGCCGTGGGGCAGCAGATCGTCCGCCACGAGCGCGCCTCCGCGGATACCCGCAAGGAGCTCGACGGGCTCAAGCGCAAGCGCGACCAGGGGCTCGACACCCTCCAGCTCATCCAGCGGGTGGGCGAGGACTTCAAGCCCCCGACCCCGGACCGCGTCCTGTGGGTCCGCCCCCATCCCGCCGCGCCCGCCGCGGTCCCCCTCCTCACCCAGAGCCCGCGGACCGCGGCGCTCGACATCGCGTTCCGCCCCGCCGCGGAGCAGGGAGGAAAGAGCCCGCGATGACCCTGCCCCACGCCAGCCGAATGCGCTACCGTTCGCTGGCTTGGGTCGTGTCCGCCTGTTTCCTCGCCGTCTTCGCGCGGCTGGTCTGGCTCCATTGGGTGGACGCGCCCGAGCTGCGCGCCGAGGCGATGCAGGCCCGGCGCGTGCGCCAGGAGCTCCCGTGCCGGCGCGGCGAGATCCGCGACGCGCAGGACAACCTCCTCGCCGTCTCGGAGGACGTCTGGGACATCGGCGTCGACCCCGCCGCGCTCGAACCGAAGGACCTGGCCCGCGTCGGCGAGGTCGCGCTGGCCCTGGGGCTCCCCGCGGCGAAGGTGCGCGAGTCCTTCCAGCCGCCCGCGCGCCTGGATGACGAGGGCGTCGAGCGCAAGGTCCGCTGGGTGGTCCTCGCCCGCGAGTGCGGCGAGGAGACCGTCAAGCGGATGAAGGCGCTCAACCTCAAGGCCCTCCGCGCGGAGCTGAAGTACCGTCGCGCCTACCCGAAGGGCGCGTTGGCCGCCCACGTGCTCGGCTTCGTCAACAAGGAGGGCGAGCCCGCCGCCGGCATCGAGCGCGTCATGCACCCGCTGCTCTCCGGGCAGAAGGGCTGGATCGAGTCCGAGCGCGACGGCAAGCGCCGCGAGATCGCCAGCATCCGCATCCGCGAGGTCGCCCCCGTCGACGGCAGCAACGTGGTGCTGACCATCAACAGCCTCGTGCAGAAGGCCTGCGAGGACGCGCTCGCGGCCGCCGCCGCGCGCTACAATCCCAAGGGCGGCGTGATCATCGTCAGCGAGCCGCGCACCGGCCGCATCCTCGGGCTGGCCAACTGGCCGACCTTCGACCTCAACCTCTTCTGGGACGCCAAGGCCGCGCCGATGGACAGCCAGCGCAACCGCGCCGTGTCCGACGTCTACGAGCCGGGCTCGGTCTTCAAGATCGTCTCGATCGCCGGCGCGTTCGAGGAGCGGCTCATCACCCCGAACTCGGTCTACGACTGCGGCGCGACGCAGGTGCCCTACAAGGGCCGGATGGTCTCCCTTCCCGCGGATTCGCACGCGCTCGGCGTCGCCGACGTGCGCACCATCGTGCGCGAGTCCTCGAACCGCGGCACGGTGCAGGTCGGCATGCTCTACGCCGAGCGGCAGGGCGAGGACCGGTTCTTCGCCCTGATCAAGTCCTTCGGCTTCGGCGCGCCTTCGGGCCTGATCACCGGCGCCGAGGTCCCCGGGCTCCTGATCCCGCCGACCTCCGCCCAGTGGGCCTCGGCCATCTCGCGCATCCCGATGGGCCACTCGGTCAGCGTGACCGCGATGCAGATGCACTACGCCATGTCCGTGATCGCGGCCGACGGCCTGCTGATGCAACCCCAGCTCGTCCTGCGCGTGGAGGACCCGAAGACCCGCCAGGTCGTGCTGGCCTACCCGCCGCGTTCCCGCGGCCGGGCCGTCAGCGCCCGCACCGCGGGCGAGGTCGCGACTCTCCTGCGCGCGGTCTGCGGCAAGGGCGGCACCGCCCCGATCGCCGACATCCCCGGCTACGAGGTCGCGGGCAAGACGGGCACGACGCAGAAGATCATCAACGGGAAGTACTCGACCACGCATCACGTCGCGTCCTTCGCCGGCTTCTTCCCGGTCGGCGACCCGCGCCTGGCCATCACCGTCATCATCGACGAACCCCAGGGCGAGGGCGTCGCCTACGGCGGCAAGGTCTCCGCCCCCATCTTCCGCGAGGTCGCGGAGAAATGCATCCGCTGGCTGGACCTCCCGCCGGCCAGCGCCCGATGACGCCGCCCCCCGCGATGACGCCGCCCGCGATGGAACGCCCGACCTTCCAGTCCCTGCTGCAGGGCCTGCCCGTGCTCGGTCGCGCCGGCGACTGGCAGGCGCGCGTGTCCTGCGTCGTCACCGACAGCCGCCGGATCATCCCCGGCGCGCTGTTCTTCGCGCTGCCCGGTCGCCGCGCGGACGGGCACGCCTTCCTCGACGACGCCATCGCCCGGGGCGCCGCCGCCATCGTCACGGGCCAGCCCGTCACCGGCCTGCCCGCCGTCGCCGCCGCGCAGGTCGCCGATCCGCGGCGGGTCCTCGCGGAGGTCGCCCGCCGCTTCCACGGCCATCCCGAGCGCGGCCTCCGGCTGGCCGGCGTCACCGGCACCAACGGCAAGACCACCGTCTCCACGCTGCTGCGCCACCTCCTGCAGGACGGCGGCGAGTCCTGGGGGCTGATCGGCACGGTCCGCTACCACCTGGGGCGCCGCTCCATCCCCTCGTTCAAGACCACCCCGGAGTCGGCCGACCTCGCCGCGTTCTTCCGCCAGATGGCCGACGCGGGCTGCGCCGGCGCCTGCCTCGAGGTCAGCTCCCACGCGCTCCACCAGGACCGCGTGCACGGTTTCCGCTTCGCCGTCGCCGCGTTCACGAACCTGACGCGCGACCACATCGACTACCACGGCGACGTGTCCGCCTACCTGGAGGCGAAGACCGCGCTCTTCGACGGGCGCAACGGCGAGCTCCCGGGCGTCGCCGTCGTCAACGTCGACGACCCGAGCGGCCGCGTGCTCGCCGAGGCCTGCCGCCGGCGCGGCCCCACGCTCACCTTCGGGCTCGCGCCGGACGCCGACCTCCGCGCCACGGACCTCGCGCTCGACACCGCGGGCGCCGTCTTCGCCGTGCGCTGGCAGGGCCGGAGCCAGCGCTTAACCTCGGCGCTGCCGGGCGACTACAACGTCGCGAACGTCCTCTGCGCGCTCGCGATGGCCGCCGCGCTCGGCCGCGACCCGCTGGCGCTCGCGCCGGCCGTGGCCGCCTTCCCGGGGGTCCCCGGCCGCATGGAACGCGTGGAGGCGGGCCAGCCTTTCCCGGTCTTCGTCGACTACGCGCACACCGACGACGCCCTGCGCAACGCCCTGCGCATGCTGCGCGCGATCACGCCCGGCCGCGTGCTCTGCGTGTTCGGTTGCGGCGGCGACCGCGACCGCGGCAAGCGTCCCGCGATGACCCGCGCCGTCGCCGACCTCGCCCAGCTGGCGTGGGCCACCGCCGACAACCCGCGCAAGGAGAGCCTCGACCGCATCTTCGCCGACATGCGCGGCGACCTCGGCCCGCTGCCCGGCGTGGAGTTCGTGCCCGATCGCCGCGACGCCATCGGCCGCGCCCTCGCCGCCGCCCGCCCGGGCGATTGCGTGGTGATCGCCGGGAAGGGGCACGAGACGACCCAGGAGTTCGCCGACACCGTGGTCCCGTTCGACGACCGGCAGGTCGTGCGCGAGATCCTCGCCCTCCGGAGGGGCCCCGCCGCGTGATGCCGACCTTCGCCGCCGCCGACCTCGCCGCCTGGACCGCCGGGCGCTGGACGACCACGCCGGCCGCCGTCACCGGCTTCGGCACGGACAGCCGCGCCTTGCGCGCCGGCGACGCCTTCGTGGCGATCCGCACCGATCGCCGCGACGGCCATGATTTCCTCCCCGCCGCCCGCGCCCAAGGCGCCGCCTGCGCCCTGGTCTCGCGGCCGGTGGCCGACCCGTTGCCGCAGCTCGTGGTCGCCGACGCCCCCGCGGCCCTGCGCGCCGCCGCCGCCGCGTGGCGCCGCCGCTTCCCCGGACCGGTGATCGGCGTCACGGGCAGCGTCGGCAAGACCTCGACGAAGGACCTGCTGGGCGCCTTGCTGGGACCCGCCGCGTTCGTCACCGAGGCGAACCTCAACAACCTCCTGGGCGTGCCGCTGATGCTGCTGCGCCTCGAGCCGGCCCGCCATCGCTTCGCGGTCATCGAGGCCGGCATGAGCGTGCCGGGCGAGCTCGGCGTGAGCGCGGCGGTCCTCCGCCCCGACGTCGCCGTCGTCACGGCGGTCGCGCCCGTGCACCTCGAGGGCGTGGGTTCGCTCGCCGCGGTCGCGCGCGAGAAGGCGACCTTGGTGGCGGCCTTGGCCGACGGCGGCCGCGCGATCCTGCCCGCGTCCCTGCTGGCCTGGCCCGGGTTCGCCGCCGCGGCGGATCGCTGCGTCGCGGTGCGTTTCGCCGGCGAGCCGGACCCCGCCGTCCGGCCCGCGCGCCTCGTCGAGGCGAGCCTCGCCGAGGAAGCCGGCCGCCGTCTTCTCCGGCTCGACGGCGAAGCCTACCCGCTCGGCCCGGTCTCGGACGGGCTCGCCCGCAACGCCGCGCTGGCGATCCTCGCCGCCCGCGAGGTCGGGGCGGACCTGCCGGCCCTGCGCGCGGCGCTCGCCGCCTGGACGCCGCCGGCGGGGCGGGGGAGCGTGCACGCCGACGGCGACCGGACCTTCTACGTCGACTGCTACAATTCCAGCCCGGCCTCCCTGCTCGACGCCGCCCGCTGCTTCGACCGGCTCGGCGCCGCGGCGGGTCCGCGGCTCTGGGTCCTCGGCGGCATGGCCGAACTCGGCGCGGATTCCGCCGCGCTCCACCGCGCCTGCGGCGCCGACCTGCCCGTGCGCGCGACGGATGATGTCGTGACGTTCGGCGGCGACGCCGCCCACCTCCTCGCCGGTCTCCCCGCCGGCCCCGGCCGGCGGCTCGCGGCCGCCACCCTCGACGACGTGCGCGCCGCCGTCGCCGCCCACGCGGGCCCGGTCTTCGTCAAGGGCAGCCGTTCCTTCGCGCTCGAGCGCGCCCTGCCGGCCGGGGTCGCGGCGCACCTCACGTTCCACTAGGACATGCTTTACCTGCTCAAGAACCTCGAAGCCTTCTGGGGGCCCTTCCGCCTCTTCGAGTACATCTCCGTGCGCGCGATCCTCGCCGGTTTCACCGCGCTCGCCCTCGGCATGCTGCTCTCCGGACCGATCATCCGGGCGTTGTCCCGCCTGCGCCAGCCCGAGCGCTCCAAGGAGCTCATGGGCGAGCTGGCCAAGGAGGGCGGCAAGGTCCCGACGATGGGCGGCCTGCTCATCGGCGCGGCCATGATCCCGTCGGTGCTGCTCTGGGCGCGCCCCAACGTCCTGGTGCTGGCCTCGCTCTGGTGCCTGGTGGGCATGGGCCTGGTCGGGTTCGTCGATGATTGGCTGAAGGTCCGGCACGGCAGCTCCGACGGCGTGTCGGCGCGCCAGAAGCTCGCGGGCCAGGCGCTCGTCGCGCTGGTCGCCATGGGCATCGTGCTCCTGGATCCGGCGTACCGCGGCAGCTTCTGCGAGGTGTGGCTGCCGATCCTCAAGACGCCCCTCTGGTCCGACCACGCGCTCGGCTGGCCGTTCCTCGCCTGCGCGGCCGTCGCCGGGAGCTTCTTCGTGCTCGTGTGCGTCGGCGCCTCCAACGCCGTCAACCTCACCGACGGCCTCGACGGCCTCGCCATCGGGTGCGTGCTGATCACCACCCTGATCCTGGGCTCCGTCGCCTACCTGGCGGGCCATGCGGTGTTCGCCGACTACCTCCGCATCAGCCCGGTCCCCGGCGCGGGCGAGCTCGCCGTCTTCTGCGCGGCGCTCGTGGGCGGCGGCGTCGTCTTCCTCTGGCACAACGCGGCCCCGGCGGAGATCTACATGGGCGACGTGGGCGCGCTCGGCATCGGCGGGGCGCTCGGCGCCGTCGCCTGCCTCATGCACCAGCCCTTCCTCCTGGCGATCGTCGGCGGCGTCTTCGTGCTGGAGGCGGTCTCGGTCCTCCTGCAGGTGGCCTACTTCAAGCGGACCGGGGGCCGGCGGCTGTTCCTGATGACGCCGATCCACCATCACTTCCAGAAGAAGGGCTGGCCCGCGACCAAGGTCGTCGCGCGCTTCTGGATCCTCTCCTTCCTTTTCGGCCTCCTCGGCCTGCTCTCCCTCAAGCTGCGATGAGCGACTTCCCCGAGAGCCTCAAGCGCCGCCTGACGCGCCCCGCCGCCATCCTGGGGGCGGGCGTCAGCGGGCGCGCCGTCGCCGACACGCTCGGCGCCGCGGGCTTCGCCTCGGTGATCTACGACGCCCAGGGCGGCAACCCGGCCTTCGGCCCCGACGAGGCCGGGCGGCATGACCTCGTGGTCTACAGCCCCGGCTTCGCGCAGTCGCACCCGTGGTTGCTCGCCGCCCGCCGCGCCGGCCGGCAATGCCTGACCGAGCTCGACTTCGGCGCGCTGCTCTGGACCGGGCCGGCCATCGCCATCACCGGCACCAACGGCAAGACCACCCTCACCGAGTTCCTCTCGTTCGCCCATAAGCGCGCCGGCCAGGACGCCATCGCCTGCGGGAACGTCGGCCTGCCGTTCACCGCGTTGCACGCCACCGTCTCCAACGGCGCCTTCCTCGCCGTCGTGGAGGTCAGCTCCTTCCAGGCCGAGGACCTGCGCCATTTCGCCCCGGAGGCGGTGCTCTGGACGAACTTCGACGAGGACCACCTCGACCGGCACGGCGACCTCGAGAGCTATTTCCGGGCCAAGTTCCGCCTGATCGAGCGCATGCCGCCCGGCGGCGTCCTCGTCGTCGGCGAATCCGTCGTCGCGGCCGCCCGGGACTTCGGGATCGAGCTGCCGTCCGAGGCCCTCGTCGCCACCCGCGCCGAGGTCGCCGACAGCGTGCCGGCCGGCTCCATCTTCGAGGCCTGGCCGCAACGGGAGAACTGGGCGCTGGCCGCCCGCTATTGGCAGGCGAAGGGTCTGCCCCTGCGTTCCTTGGAGGAATCCGCCCGCCTGTTCCGCGCCGCGCCGCACCGGCTCCGGAAGGTCGCCGAAGCCCAGGGCGTCGAGTATTGGAACGACTCCAAGGGCACGAATTTCCACGCCGTCTACGCCGCGCTGGAGCAGTTCGCCGTGCCGGTCCGCTGGATCGGCGGCGGCAAGTGGAAGGGCGGGGACCTCCGCCGTTTCGCCGAACGACTGGCCCCGCGGATCGAGGCCGCCTACCTCATCGGCGAGACCGGTCCCGAGCTGCAGCGTCACCTCGCGGAACTCGGTCGGCCCGCCCGTTGCTTCGCCGGCCTGCAGGACGCCGTCGTCGCCGCCGGCAAGGACGCGCACGGCCCGACCGCCATCCTGCTGAGCCCCGGCTTCTCCAGTTTCGACCAGTTCCGCGGCTACGCCGAGCGCGGCACGGTCTTCGAGCGCGCCGCGCTCGCCCTCGCGCCGCGCGCCTGACCCCGATTTCCACCTAGCAAAACCACAACCCAACCAAAACAGACCCGTACCACCATGCGTCCCATCGTCACTGTCACCGCCGTCGTGCTCCTGCACCTCTGCGTCATCGCCGTCCTCGTCGGCGTCAACGGCTGCCGGAGCACCACCGGCCTCGAGACCGACGGCGAGCCCGTCGCCTACGCCGCGGGCGGTCGCGTGGCCGGCCCGGCCCCGGTCGCCGCGCCCGTCGCCGGCCTGCCGGTCGCGACCGCCGCGCCCGCGCCGGTCCTGACCAGCGGCCGCCTCGCGACCCCGGCCCCGACGAAGGTCACCCCGATCGCCGCGGTCGGCGCCGGCGGCGTCCATGTCGTCGTGAAGGGCGAGAACCTCACGACCATCGCCTCGCGCGAGAAGGTCTCGGTCAACGCCCTGGCCAGCGCGAACGGTCTCCCGTTGAACGCGACCCTCCAGACCGGCCAGAAGCTGAAGATCCCGGCCCCGGGCGCCGCGTCCGCCAAGCCCGCGCCCGCCAAGCCGGCGGCGACCACGACCCGCGCGACCTCCGCCGCGCCCGCGATCGAGTTCGCGCCGCTGCGCCTCTCGACCTCCCCGGCCCCGGCCGAGGCCGCCCCGACCCCCGCGGCGCCCGCCGCGCCGGCCGCGCCCGCCAAGAAGTAACCCTCCGTCCCGCCCGCGCGCATGGTCATCAAGGTCAGGCAGGAGCCCCCCGGCGCCCTCGCGGGTCACGCCGTGTGGATCGCCCTGCTGGCCTTGGGGCTCGCGGTGTTCGGGCTGGTGGTCCAGTACAGCGCGGGCATCTCGCTCTCGGCCAGCAACCGCACCGCCGCGTTCGACCGCCAGCTCATCTACGTCCCGATCGCCGTGGCGGCGGGGTTCCTGTGCTACCGGCTCAACCTCGATCGCGTCCGCGAGCACCGCTGGTGGATCTTCGGCGGGGCCCTGCTCGCCATGCTCGCGGCGCGCATCCCCGGGGTCGGCGTCTCCGTCAACGGTTCGTGGCGCTGGATCGAGCTCGGCTTCTTCCGCCTCCAGGCGTCCGACCTGGGCAAGCTCGCGCTGGTCATCGTCCTTTCGGATCTCCTCGCGCGCATGCAGCGCCGCACGCTCGCGCCGCGGTTCCGCATCTACCAGCTCTCCGCCCGGGAGCCCTTCGTGTTCACGCCCGCCGGTTGGCGCGATTGCCGCGAGGGTTTCCTCAAGCCGCTGGCGGTGGTGCTCACCATCGCGGCCTTCATCGCCCTGGGGCCCGACCTCGGCACGATCCTGCTCTGCGTCGCGGTCGGCGGCGTCATGATGTTCATCTCGGGCGTCCGCTGGCAATACGTCTTCCCCTCGCTGCTGCTCGGCGCGGCGGGCCTGACGATCCTGATCCTCAACTGGCCCAACCGCCTCCGGCGCTTCGTCTCGTTCATCGACCCGTGGCAGAACCGCGGCGACGAGGCCTACCAGCTCTTCGAGGGCATGATGGGCTTCGGCGTGGGCGGGCTCACCGGCAAGGGCGCCGGGTTCGGCCTCCAGAGCCGCGCCTACCTGCCCGAGGCGCACACGGACTTCGTGCTCGCCGGCATCGGCGAGGAATACGGCCTCGTCGCCACCAGCCTCGTCGCCCTCACGTACCTCGTCATCTTCGTCCTCGGCTACCGCGCCTTGCGGCACTCCGCCGACCTCTACCGGCTCAACGTCGGCCTCGGCGCCCTCCTGTTCCTCGTGATCCAGGCGCTGGTCAACATGGGCGTCGTCACCGGCCTGCTCCCGACCAAGGGCATCTCCCTGCCGTTCCTCAGCTACGGCGGCACCAACCTCGTCATCATGGCCTGCATGGTGGGCCTCGTCCTCAACTGCATCCGGGCGGCGTCCCGGCCGGTCTTCACGCCGAGGGAGGCGCGCGCATGAGCCGCGTGCTGCTCGCCTGCGGCGGCACCGGCGGCCACCTCGCCCCGGGGATCGCCTTGGCCCAGCGGCTGACCGACGAAGGTCATGAATGCCTGCTCATCGTGAGCAGCAAGGCCGTCGACGCGCGCATGACGGCCAACTACCCCCGCCTGCGGTTCGTGCCCGGCCAAGGCCGCGGTTTCGGCCCCGGCCTGCTGAACAAGCTCCGTTTCTTCCCCGCGCTCCTCGGGGCGGTCTGGTCCGCGCGCGCCCTGCTGCGGGAGTTCCGGCCCGACGCCCTGGTGTGCTTCGGCGGCTTCATGAGCGTCGGGCCCGCGCTCGCCGCCCGGCTCGCCGGCATCCCCGTGCTCGCGCACGAGGCCAACCGCCGCCCGGGCAAGGCCGTGCGGCTCATCGCCCGCTTCGCGCGCTCGGTGCACCTGCCGGCCGGCGTCCGCCTGCCCGGCGTCCCCGCGGAGCGCCAGCACGACTCGGGCTACCCGGTCCGCGCCGAGATGCGTCCGCTCGCCAAGGAGCTCGCGCGGCGCACGCTCGGTTTCCCCGCGACGGGTCGCCTGCTCCTGATCACCGGCGGCAGCCAAGGGGCCGCCCCCCTCAACCGCTGGCTCGAGGGCCGGCTCGCGGAGCTCGCCGAGCGCGGCATCCACGCGCTCTGCCTGACGGGCCCCGGCGGCCGCGACGAGCGGTTGGAGCGCCCCGGCTCCGTCGTCCATTTCCTGCCGTTCTGCCACCAGATGGCGGCGGCCTATTCTGCAGCCGACCTTGCGGTCACGCGTGCCGGTGCTGGCACGTTGGCGGAACTCGCGACCTGTCGGACGGCGGCCATCCTGGTCCCGCTCCCGCACGCCGCCGACGACCACCAGACCGCGAACGCGCTGCAGGCCGCCGAAAGCGGCGCCGCGATCCTCCTGCCCGAGCGCGAACTCGGGCGCCTGGGAGAGGTCGCCTTCGGGCGCATCGCCGACAACGCCGCGCTCGCGGCGATGCGCGACGCGCTGGCGCTCGCCGACGCGGCCAACCATTGGGAGGAACTCGCGCGGGAGACCGTCGCCCTGGCGCAGGCCCGCGCCCGGAGGAGCGCCCCGGCATGAGCGCGGCGGCCGCCACCTCCGCCTGGATGCTCGGCGCCTGCGGCATGGGCGTCGGCCCGCTCGCCATCTACCTGAAAGGGGAGGGCTGCGACGTCTCCGGCTGGGATGACGCGACCGGCAGCCCCATGGAGCTGCAACTGGCGAACGCCGAGGTCCCCTTGCTCCGCGATCCTTGGGCCGCCGGGCGCGCCCCGCTCGTCGTCGGCCGCTCCAGCGCGGTCAAGCCGGGGCATCCCGCCCTGGAGCTCGCCGCGGCCAAGGGCGTCCGCCAGCTGCGTCGCGGCGAGCTCCTCGCCGAGCGCGTCGCCGACCGCCGTTTCGTCGCGGTCTGCGGCAGCCACGGCAAGACGACCACCTGCGGCATGATCGTCGCGGCGCTCGCCTCGGCCGGGGCCGACTTCGGTTACGTGCTCGGCGGGCTTTTCCGCGACCCGGAATTCCCGCCCGCCCGCGCCTCGGCCACCTCGCCCTGGGTCGTCGCGGAGGTCGACGAGAGCGACGGCACCATCGGCGCCTTCTCGCCCGACGTGACCGTCGCGGTGAACCTCGACTGGGATCATCCGGACTACTACCGCGACGAGGCCGCCCTCGAGGGCGTCTTCCGCGCGTTGTTCGAGCGGACGCGCACGGCGGTCGTGATCCCGGCCGGCAACGAGCGGCTCGAGCGCCTGACCGCGGGTCTCCGCACGCCGGTGCTCCGCGTCGGGCCGGAGGGCGATTACCGCGCGCGGCCCGTGGCCGGCGACCATGCGACCTCCGTGCTCGAGCTCGGCGGGCGCTTCCCGGCCGGCCAGGTGACCTTGCCCGTCGCGGGCACCTTCAACCGCGCCAACGCCGCGATGGCCCTCGCCGTCGCGCATCTCGTCACCGGCGGGCTGGCCCCCGAGCCGATGGCCCGCTGGCGCGGGATCCGGCGCCGGCAGGACGTGCTCTTCGAGGCGAAGGGACTCCGCGTGCTCGCCGACTACGCGCATCACCCGACGGAGATCGCCGCGCTGCTGCAGTGGGTCCGCGAGACGCACCAAGGGCGCCTCGTCGTGGTCTTCCAACCGCACCGCCACACGCGCACGCGCCAATACGCCGCGGAGTTCCGCCAGGCCCTGGCCGTCGCCGACTATGCGCTCGTGCTGCCCGTCTACGCCGCGGGCGAGGCGGCCGTCGAGGGCGGCGGCTCCGACGCCGTCGTCGCCGGCTCGGCCCATCGCCTGGTCGCCGACCGGCGGGAGATCGCGCCGTTGCTGGACGGCCTCGCGGCCGGCCAGGACACGGTGGTGGCCTTCGTCGGCGCGGGCGACATCGAGCGCGACGCCGAGGCCTACGCCAAGTCCCTCCGCCGCCGCGGCGCGGACGTCCTTTCGCGCGACCTGCCCGAGCTCGTCGCCGGCCGGCTCTCGGCCGGTTGCGTCCTCCGCGCGAACGAGCCGCTCGCCCGCCGCACCACGCTCGGCCTCGGCGGCGCGGCGCGCTGGTACGCCGAGCCCGCGACGGTCGACGACGCGGTGGCCTTGCTGCGCGCGGCCGCCGAGCTCGACCTGCGCTGGTTCGCGCTCGGCCGCGGTTCCAACCTGCTCGTGCCGGACGACGGCTACGACGGGCTCATCCTGCATCTCGACGCCGCCCGCTGGGGCGCGGTGACCGACCTCGGCGACGGCCGCCTCCGCGTCGGCGGGGGCGCGCGGCTCAAGGAGCTCTGCGGGTTCGCCGCGCGCGCCGGTCTCGCCGGGTTCGAATTCCTCGAGGGCATCCCGGGCACCGTCGGCGGGTCGCTGCGCATGAACGCCGGCGCGATGGGGGGCTGGATCTTCGACGTCGTCGAGTCCATCGAATGGCTCACCCCGCAGGGCCGGGTCCGCGCCGCCCGCCGCGATTGCTTCGACGCCCTGTACCGCGACTGCCCCCAGCTGCACGGCGCCGTGGTGCTCTCCGCCGTGCTGCGCGCCGCCGGCCGCGCCGAGCCGGAGGCGATCCGGGCGCGCATGGAAGAGATGGCGGCCCGCCGCCGCGCCTCCCAGCCGCGCGAGGCCAGCGCCGGCTGCGTCTTCCGCAATCCGGAAGGCGACAAGGCGGGACGCCTCATCGACGCGTGCGGCCTCAAGGGCCGGACCGTCGGCCCCGTCGCCGTCTCCCCGGTCCACGCCAATTTCCTCGTCAACGGCGGCGCCGCCACGGCCGCCGATTTCGTCGCCCTGATGCGCACGGTCCGGGCCGAGGTCAAGGCGAGCCAAGGCGTCGAGCTCCAGCCCGAGATCGTCGCGCTCGGCCGCGAATGGAAGGAACTCCTATGAGCGCCGCCCCCGAGATCGTCGTCCTCTGCGGCGGACAGTCGTCGGAAAGCGAGGTCTCGCTCCGCTCCGGCCGGGCGGTGGCCGGCGCCATCCCCGGCGCCCGCCTCGTCGAGCTCGCCACCGACGCCTTGCCCGCCTGGCTCGAGCCCGCCCGCCATGTCGTCTTCCCGGTGCTGCACGGCGGTTGGGGCGAGGACGGCGGCGTCCAGGCCGACCTCGAGGCCCGCGGCGTCGCCTTCGCCGGTTGCGCCTCCGCCGCGAGCCGGTTGTGCATGGACAAGGTCGCGACCAAGCGGGCGATGCGCGGCGCGCAGGTGCCCGCCATCCCCGAGGTGGCCTTCGCCGGCGACGCGAAGCCGGCGGTCGCCGCGTTGCTCGCCGCGCTCGGCGAGGATATCGTCCTCAAGCCTTCCGACCAAGGGAGCAGCGTCGGTTTGTTCCTGCCCTCCGGGGCGGCCGCCCTCGGCGAGGCGTTGGCCGCGATCCCGGCCAGCGGGCGCTGGATGGCCGAACGCCGCCTGCGGGGCCGCGAGTTCTCCCTCGGTCTGCTCGACGGGCGGCCGATGGGCTTGGTCGAGATCGTGCCCCTCGCCGGCGTCTACGATTACCGGACCAAGTACACGAAGGGCGCTTCCGAGTATCGTTTCCCGGCCGTGCTCCCCCCGGACCTGACGGCCGCCATCGCCGCGGCCGCCGCCCGGCTCTTCGCCGCCTGCGGGTGCCGGGATTTCGCCCGCGCCGACGTGATGCTCGAGCCCGACGGCCGTTTCTATTTCCTCGAGATCAACACCATGCCCGGCATGACCGAGACCAGCCTCATGCCCAAGAGCGCCGCGTGCGTCGGCCTGGATTTCCCGGCGTTGGTGGGCCGCATGCTCGCGCCCGCGCTCGCCCGCCGCCCCTCCTGACATGAACCTCTTCCGTCGACTCTTCGGCAAGCGCCCCGAGACCTTCCCCGGCCAGAAGGACCGCGACTGGCGCAGCCTCGTGACGCAGGACGTGAACCGCGTCCCGGGCGACGACATCGGCCGGCGCCGGGCGGTGCGCTCCCGCCTGCCCGTCGTCCTGACCATCCTCTTCTTCGCGGCGCTCGGCGGTCTCCTCTGGTACGTCGTCGACGAGGGCGCCGGCGTCCCGGCCGTGGCCGAGGGCGGGTTGCGCTTCAAGACCGACGGGCTCCTGGGGCCCGAGGTCGTCCGCAAGGCCCTCGAGGCCCATCCGGAGGGCGCGGCCCGCGACGTCCGCTCGATCAAGGCGGAGCTCCAGAAGGACAACCAGGTGCTCGTGGCGGACGTCAGCCGCGGGCCGGACGGCGTGCTCAACGTCCGCCTCACCGAGCGCAAGGCGGTCGCGCGGCTCGTCGTGACGCCCCCGACCGGGCCGATGCTCGTCCGGCTGATGGATCCGAGCGGCGTGACCTTCGCGGGGACCGGCTACCCGGCCGCCGCCGTGCGCGGCTTGCCCGAGATCGTGAACTACCGCTCGACCGGCAGCGGCGACGCGATGATCGTCGAGGGCGCGGAGATCGCCGGGCCCTTCCTGGCCACGGCCATGAGCGAGCGTTACCGCGCCTTCTACAACCAATGGGCCGCCCTCTCGCTGGCCGATTGCTTCGGGGAGCACGAGGAGGCGCCCGGCTCCGCGCTCCGCGTCCTGCTGCGGCCCGGCAGCCAGCCCGCGGACCGGCCGGCGCTGGCCGAGATCGTCTTCTCCACGGCCCGCTGGCGCGAGGAGTTCGGCTACCTCAAGGGGCTCGACCTCGAGGCGCTCCTGCGCCGGCCCGACGCCACGGCGACGGCCTACGTCCTCAAGCTCTCCATCCTCAACCGCACCGGTCCCAAGCCCGTCCCCGAACCCCGCCTCGTCCCCGTCGCCCGATGAAACCCAAGAACAAGCCCCTGCCCGCGCTCATCGCCGTCATCGACGTCGGCACGCACAAGACCGTCGCCCTCGTCGGCCAGCTCATCGACGGCAAGGCGCGGATGCTCAGCTACTCCGAGCGGCGCACCGACGGCGTCGTCAAGGGCACCGTCACCGACCTCGAGAAGCTCCAGCGCTGCGTCCATGAGGTCGTCAACGACGTGGAGCGGGGCGCCGGGCGCGCGCTGGACGAGATCTACCTCTCCATGTCCGGGCCCGCCGCCGAGGGCGAGCGCGTCAAGGGCATCATCTCCGTCCCGGCCGCCGACGGCCGCGTCACGCGGCAGGACCTGCAGGACGCGGTGGCGTCGGCCAAGCGCCTGGAGCCGCCGGCGGGGCGCGCGACGATCCTGTACATGCGCCAGCCGACCATCCTGGACAACCGGCCGGTGGGCAATCCGGTGGGCATGACCGGCCGCCGGCTGGAGGTCCTCTTCTGGCGCGTGACGATGGACGAGGCCAACCTCCGCCTGCGCGTCGGCATGGTGAACGCCATGAGCATGATGCTCCGCGACTTCATCCTCGCCTCGCACGCCGCCGCCTGCGCCGTCGCGACGGAGGCCGAGAAGCAGGGCGGGGTGCTGCTCATCGACATGGGCGCCGGCACCACCGACTGGATCCTCTACTACAAGGAGCACATCCTCTGCGCCGGCTCCATCCCCGTCGGCGGCGAGCACCTGACCAACGACCTGAGCGTCGCGTTGCGCGTGAGCCGCGAGACCGCGGAGGACCTCAAGCAGCGCTTCGCCTCGGCGGTGCACCGCGACACCGACCTCAACCAGACGATCTGGAAGGACGGCGACCGCGGGCTGGGCGACCAGCAGTTCAACCGCGGCACGATCACTAAGGTCAGCTCCCTGCGCTACCAGGAGACGCTCGACTTCGTCCGCAAGGACGTGCTGCGCCAGCTCGACCAGATCTTCCCCGACCACCCGACGAAGCTGGACCAGCACCTGCTGCCCTCCGGCGTCATCCTCACGGGCGGTTCCGCCAACCTGCAGGACGCCGCCGAGGCCGTCCAGCTTGTGCTCGGCCTGCCGGCGCGCGTGGGCGTCCCGGCCTTCGAGGTCGAGTCCTTCCGCAAGCCCGAGTACGCCGGGGTCGTCGGCATGATGACCGCCGCCATCACCGACGCGCCGCCGCCGGTCCGCCGGCCCAGCGGCTTCCTCGCGACGCTCCGCGACCTCTTCCGCTTCTGAGCATGGACCGCGCCCCCTCGATCCTCCTCGTCGGCCTCGGCGGCGCCGGTTGCGCGATGGTCGCGCGCCTGGCGCCGGGGTTGCCGGCCGACCTCCAGGTGCTGCGCGTGGACACCGACGCCCGGCTCCTCGACGGCGCCGGTCCCGGCGCCGCGTTGCAGGTCGGGCGGGCCCAGACCCGCGGGATGGGCACCGGGGGCGAACCCGCCGTCGGGGCCGTCGCGGCGGAGGCCGAGGAAGCCGCCCTGCGGCGCGCCTTCACGGGCCCGGCCCTGGTCGTGCTGATCACCGGTCTCGGCGGCGGCACCGGCAGCGGCGCCGCGCCCGTCGTGGCGCGCGTGGCGGCGGAGGCCGGCGCCACGGTCCTGGCCTTCGCGACGATGCCGTTCTCGCACGAGGGGGAGCGGCGCATGCGCCAGGCGAACGAGGGCGCGGTCGCGCTCGGGCAGAAGGCCCACGGCCTCGTGTTCGTGCACAACGACCTCCTCTTGCAGCAGGTCTCCAACGAGGCGCCCCTCTCGGAATCCTTCGCGGCCGCGGACGCCTGGGTCGGCGGCGCGCTGCGGGCGCTCGCCGCCGCCTTCGAGCCCGGCGCGCTCGTGCCCGTCGACCCCGCCGCCTTGCGCAGCATCCTCGCGAGCCCGGGTTCGCCGACCCTCTTCGCCTACGGCGTCGGCGCGGGCCCCGGCGCGGCGCTCCAGGCCGCGCGCGCCGCCGGCAGCTGTCCGTTGGCGCACGCGCCCGGGGCGGTGACCAAGGTCGCCGCGCTCTTCGTCGCGGTCGCGGGCGGTCCGGCGATGACCAGCGCGGACGCCTTCGAGGCCGTCGGGGCGGTGCGCCTCCGGTTCGGCGGCGAGACCACCACGCTCCTGTGCGCCCGCGTCGATCCCGCCCTGGGGGACCGGGTCGAGGTCTCCGTGCTGGGCGCCTCGTTGCCCGCGCCCAAGGCCGCGCCCAAGCCGAAGAAGGGCGCGAAAGCCGTCGACGCCGGCCAACCGCTCTTCGGGTTCGCGACGGAGGAGACGATGCGCCGCGGCCTGTTCGGCGGCACGCCCATGACCTTCATCGAAGGGCAGGACGTCGACGTGCCCACCTATATCCGCAAGGCGGTGCGCCTGCCCGCGGGCTGAGCGAAAGTCGCTTCCCGGTTGCGCCCCCCGCCGGTCCGCCTACGGTGCCACGCATGCCCGCCTTCGACGTCGCCGCCCTTCGCCGGGACTTCCCGATCCTCGGGCGGACCGTGCACGGCCGACCGCTGACCTACCTCGACAACGCGGCGACGTCGCAGAAGCCGGCCGTCGTCATCGAGGCCCTGCGCCGCTACTACGCGGAGCAGAACGCCAACGTCCATCGCGGCGTCCATCTCCTCAGCGAGGAGGCCACCGTCGCCTACGAGCGCGCCCGCGAGGTCGTCGCCCGGTTCCTCGGCCTGCCGTCGGCGCGCGGCTGCGTCTTCGTGCGCGGGGCCACCGAAGGCATCAACCTCGTGGCCGAATGCTGGGGCCGGACGCACCTGCGGGCCGGCGACGAGATCCTCCTGACCCAGCTCGAGCATCACGCCAACATCGTGCCCTGGCAGGTCGTCGCGGAGCGCACCGGCGCCAAGGTCGTCGTGACCCCCGTGACCCCGCGCGGGGAGGTGGACCTGGACGCCTTCCGCCAACTGCTCTCGCCGCGCACCCGGCTGGTCGCGTTCGCCCATGTCTCCAACGCCCTCGGCACGGTGAATCCCGCGGCGGAGATGACGCGCCTCGCGAAGGCCGCCGGCGCGACCGTGCTCATCGACGGCTGCCAGGCCGCCGCGCACTTCCGGGTCGACGTGCCGGCGCTGGGGTGCGACTTCTACGCTTTCTCGGGTCACAAGACGTTCGGGCCGACCGGGATCGGCGTGCTCTGGGGTCGCCCCGAGCTCCTGGACACCCTGCCGCCTTACCAATTCGGCGGCGACATGATCCGCAAGGTGGACTTCGCCGGCACGACCTTCCGCGAGGCTCCCGAGCGTTTCGAGGCCGGCACGCCGGATATCTCCGGCGTCATCGCGCTGGCGGTGGCGTTGGAATACGTGATGCCGATCCAGGCCGCCGCCCATGCGCATGAGCAGGCCTTGCTCGCCGCCGCCACCGCGCGGCTCCGGTCCATCCCGGGCCTGGTCATCGTCGGCGAAGCCCCCGAGAAGGTCGCCGTGATCTCCTTCAACATCGCGGGCGGGCATCCGCACGACATCGGCACGCTGCTCGACGCGGACGGCATCGCCATCCGCACGGGCCATCATTGCTGCATGCCGTTGATGAAGCACCTCGGCATCCCCGGGACCGCGCGCGCCTCCTTCGCCTTCTACAACACGCTGGAGGAAGTCGAACGCCTCGGCGCCTCGCTGGAGAAGATCCGCAAGATGATGGCCTAGGCCGGCCGCGGCGTTCCGGCGTGCGCGCGCCGGATCACGTCGAGGATACCTTGCACCTCCCAGTTGCGCGCCGGTCCCTCGAGACCCAGGTGTTGGCGGGCCTCGCGCACGTCCTCCGGATGGTTGCCCGGCGGCCAGTCCATCCACGCGTCCGCGAGCGGGTGCCGGGGTGCGGAGAGCAGGGGCAGCAGCGCGTTGATCGCCAAGGTGTCCGCGCGCCCGTCGGGCAGGACCCGGCAAAGCACCTCGTCGATCAGCCGCCGGCGATGGCCGGGCAGGGGCGCGGCGGGCAATTCCGCGCCCCACCGTTTGAGCTCGTCGCGCCAATCCGGCCGCAGGCGGTTCAGCTCGAGGTACTGCGCCAACCGACGGTAAGGGTGGCCGGCGGGCCGCAGGCCGCGGAGCCGCCACCGTCCGCACTTCTCCATGTAAAGCCCGTCGAGCCCGAGCAGCAGCATTTCCGCCGGCGCGTGGCTGCGGGCGAGTTCCGCCATCGGCGCGCGGTTGCCGCCCAATCCGAGCGTCTCCACCGCCAGCTCATGACATGCCGCCTCCCAACCCACTTCGCGGACCCTTTGCCGGGCGAGGCGTTGCTTGGCGGCCCAGCGGAGGTTCGCGCGCCGTCGCAGGCCGCGCGTCAGTTCTTCTTCCGCCACGCGCACCCGCCGCGCCACCTCGCCCGCCCGTCCGCGCAGCTCCAGCAAGGCGTCCTCCTCCGCGAGATCCTCGAGGTCGCGCGGCAGGTGCGGGAGCAACACGACCGCCTCGGGCTCGTGGCCGCTCGTCGTGCGCACGGCGCGCAGGCCGGGCAGCAGGACCGCATGGAGCACCACCCCGCCGAAGCGCGGATCCTGCTGATGCCCGTGCGATTCCCAGTCGCCGCAGCGCAGGTGGATCTCGACATCACCGCGGACCCGCTTGCCCTCCACGCGCAATTCCGCCCCCAGGAAATCCGGTCCCGCGCCGCGGTTCCAGTCGCCCGGGCTCACGACCTCGATGGTCGCCCCGGAAGCGGCCGGCATCGGGCCGCGCACCTCGCCGGAAGCCCAGAGCCGTTGGATCGCCCGTTCGCCGATGGCGAAGGGACCATAAGGGCCCTCGATTTCCTCCACGCGGTCGCACGTGCTCATGCGCGCAGACAAGCGGAGGACGTCGCCGATGGGAAAGCAGGAGAAAGACCAAGGGTAATCCTCCGAATCCGCTTGAGAGGAAACCCCGGCGACCCTTGAATCCCCTGACGGAGAGGTGGCAGAGTGGTCGATTGCACCTGACTTGAAATCAGGCGAGCCGCAAG